>Ga0315273_10000462_pt1 | contig 42533 bp, 52 predicted proteins | sample YL17G02_0_MG_FD_205753 | JGI IMG/M metagenome (GOLD analysis project Ga0315273, IMG submission 205753) | Sediment microbial communities from Yellowstone Lake, YNP, Wyoming, USA - YL17G02_0 | ecosystem: Environmental > Aquatic > Freshwater > Lake > Sediment | place: USA: Wyoming | collected...
GGAACATGCCGGCTAATTCATTAGCAATCTCAGTTAATTGAGAGCTATCCGTCTCACTCCATAAAGGATAAGAAGGATTCGAAAGTACTAGGATACTGAGCGCATTAATTGCACCCTTTGGTTTAAACGGAACGGCTAAAAGATGTGCAATCTGGTTTAGTCCGAGCTCGCTGATAAGGGTCTGCACCTCCGAATCGGAACTGCTGTCATCGATCCGTAGGGTTTTGCCAGATTGGACCGCCTCGAGCAGCATAGGCATCTTTTGGCCGTCAGCAGTAAATCCGTCAATCACCCGCCCATCCTTCAAGCTGTATCCCACCAGTACAATCAGCTGTCCTCCCGTTTTTGGTGGTATCACGAGCAAGCAGGTTTCGGCTTCCATCATCTGAGCAACTAACTGCGTTAATTTCTGGAAGAACTTCTGTGGGGTTTTTTCATTATTCAGGTTTATTATCGCTTGGATTATCTGCTTATCCATTCGTGATGTGAGAGGTGGTAATGATTTTTCCCCCTCAGCAATTAGTGATGCATCAGTTGCAGGTGCCGTTCGTCTGGGTAATTCCAATAACAAGACATAACCAATCATCTCTCCCAGCCGGACTATCCAGGCATAATCTCCTGCAGGTTGGCGGATTAGATATTGGGCCAAATAGCCAGCGAGAAGAATGACCAGCATCGTCACTCCCAAACCCCAGGAATTTGGCCGTCTCCAAAATAACAGGATCACACCTGAGAGAAGTAGAGCAATCCCGGCATAATATGCATATGCCCCAAGAAAGGATGAATTAAAGAATTCAGTCGAATTCTGGCGGATCCACCAGATCAAGCTGATAACACCTGCAAGCAATATGACCGCTTCCAGGATTAATACAATCTTGTCGACGATTGGTGTCCGCCTGGGATATACCCACAACCAGATGATCAGTACCAGGCTGAATAGAGCAACAATCCTGTCAAGGAGTGGCAAGAATGCATGTTCCTCAATTACACCCAGCCATGCCAGCCAGGCTGCCATAAAAAGCAGTAACTGAGCCAATAACAGGGACAATAATCCCCGGCGCATGCGTTTCCCGTCCATTGATGCCTGAGGTCCACTGCCATAAGAGCAGGCTTGAAAAGCTCCAAATGAAAATAATACCAGCACGAGGAAAACGATCAGATTTCCTTGTGGCGTAGCAAACAAACTGATGATTCGGTCGATAATTAGCGCCATTCCCGTATGATGAAATTATAGCATGCTACCTGAGGTTGACAAAACTAAAATACCAGGTAAAATTTCGGTCACTCTATTTATGTAATAACCTTGCCGGAGTGGCGGAATTGGCAGACGCGCTACGTTCAGGGCGTAGTGGGCATTACGCTCGTGTGGGTTCAAATCCCACCTTCGGCACTGGCATAATCCCTGCATCATTCTTGCAGGGTTTATATTTCCCTTGCACGAACATTGAGGCTGGAGTAAGATAGAGTTATGAGTAAATTGGGTAGAGTTTGGAGACCTGCGCTGATCCTGATTGGTTTTGCCATTCTCGTGCTTCTCGTGATGGATTTTAACAACCGTATGGCAGAACTAAGACGCCTGACTGCCGAGAAAGAAGTCATTAGTGCACGTGTCACCAGCCTGGTCGAGACCCAGACCTCCCTCGAGACTCAGGTAACTTACGCCACATCAGAAGCTGCTGTCTATTACTGGGCATACAACTTTGCGCATCTTGGTCAGGAAGGCGACGTGCTGGTAGTTCCCATCCAGGTTGAAGGCAGCCTCCCCCAACCCACCCCCACGCCCGTAGTTACGCCTGAGGTGATCCAGAATTGGCAGGTATGGCTCACGCTCCTAATGGATGAAACGCAGTAGCTCCTTGACGCCATAGACTGGGCATGCTATAATACCGCCCGCTCGAAAAAGGGCAACAAAATGATGCGGGGTGGAGCAGTGGCAGCTCGTCGGGCTCATAACCCGGAGGTCCTTGGTTCGAATCCAAGCCCCGCTACTCATCTGAAACCATAGCTCGTCGGGCTATGGTTTTTGCTTAGCCCGACGGTGGGAGATTGGCAAAATCTCAAAAACGGAGGATTTTGACATGAACCGCTCACCGTCGGGCTCGTTATTTTTAAGTAAGGCCATTCCAGGCTTCATCAACTACAAAACGGCCGAGGGATTGGCCTTACGTACGATCGACTCCCACGAGCGCCTGCTCAACAAATGGCTCGAACACATCGGGGATCAGGAGATCGGCAAGATCACTGCTCAAGATGTGGTCGCCTATTTGAGCTGGCTGCGTAACGAATACACTCCACGCCGCTATAACGGAAAGACTCACCCACTCTCACCGAAGTCTCTTCGCAATGTATGGGTCACCCTGTCCTCTTTCTATTCCTGGGCTGCCCAGGAATTGGGGGTTGCCCAGATCATGAAATCCGTACCCGCGCCGCGCATCAATAAAACCCCCATCGAGCCCCTTACCCAGGAAGAAGTAGAGCGCATGCTGAAAGCCTGCATTAACTCGCGTGAGGCGCGAACCCGAAACCGCAGGAGCTTCACCATGCGCTTGCGTTTTTGTCATAGAGACCAGGCTATCATCCTGACGCTGATCGATACTGGCTTGCGTGCCATGGAGCTGTGTAAACTGCTGATCGGAAATATAGACCTGAAGATCGGACGAGTGGAGGTGAAACACGGGGTGATCGGCGGGGCGAAGGGCGGTAAAGGGCGTACGGTTTACCTAGGCAAGACCACCCGCAAAGCACTATGGCGCTACCTGGTTGACCGGGAAGACGCCGACGATCCCGATGCGCCGGTGTTCCTCGACCAGCATGGCCGGCATTTCAACCCGGGCTCATTACGCCAATTGATTAAAGACATCGCTGATCGTGCCGGTGTAAGAGATGCTTATCCCCACAAATTCCGCCACACGTTTGCGATCACCTACCTGCGTTCGGGCGGCGACATCTTCACTTTGCAGTCATTGCTCGGTCATAGCTCACTGGAAATGGTGCGCCACTATGCCCAAATCGCCGAGATCGATGTTGCCCAGGCGCATCACAAAGCTAGCCCGGCGGATAATTGGAGGCTGTGAGGATCTTATTTGCAATTGGAGCGCCAGCATACCTTTCAGACCAAATTTTTGCTTAGGTTTCTGACAGAACACGGTCCATAAATTAATTGTAAAAAATGGCTTTCCTGGTTAGCCAGGAGGCTGCCGTGGTTATTGGGCATCCTCCTTGCGAATTGGAGAAAATCCCGATTATCGATCTAGCCTCAGCGAAAGAGTAGTTTATTGGCATACTTCCAGGTTCTGACGCCAATCCCCTCAAGAACAACATCGTTGATCATGGCAGCCTCCATTGATGACTGATTAAATTAAATTGGCCGGAACAATTCTCCAGTTGGAACATCCCGGCCAACGTGTGTACGGCGTTTGAGCACACCGTGTAAATTATGACTATAATGCCTGAGCCCGGTAGAGACCGTGTTTCGTTGCTCAGGTTATAGCTATCATACAAGATTGCGGATTGAAAGATTAGGGGCAGGTGTCCCCTCGAGGGCGGGGCATTTGTACCGTATATTCACATTTTAATCACCCAGATTTCCTTACACGCATCTTACCAAGGATAACGGTACCCAATTTATGTATTGTTGAAAATAGGTCATAACCAAACGGTGATAACCCTGGTGATTGTTAGCCATATGAACACTATCAGTTAGCAGCTGCAGCGAATCTATGGTCAGAGAGGATATCGACCCAGGCGAGACCATTTCTTAGGGTAGTTTGGTGGACCTGGCGGGGTCACCTGCCGCTTACCGGCGGATTCGAACCCGCGGCCTCTTCAGTGCGATAGAGGAGCAAATAGGGGAAAAGGAGAAAAATGCCGTCCATTACGTCTATTATGTGCCAAAATCACCATACTGTGCTAGCATATCTGTTCCCAAATTGTTCCCGATTTGTTCCCACAGTATGAAGCAAGGAAAGGCGATCCGCAGCCCTGTCCGGAGGGGGAAGAAAAGTGTAAAGGTTCGAATCTCATTTCATGATCATTACGATTTCTGAGTTCGTACAAGAATCCGTCAAAAGGAATAGATACCTATGGGTAAAGCCTACATATCTGATGGGAATATCGTTATGGAAATCAGCTTGGAGGATATGCTCAACCGCTCTACACCGACCAATGGAGACACGATGATCTCCTTGCGTAAAGCATCCGTCAAATATCTTGAATGATCTCGAACACCAACGGTTTTATCAGTCTGTAGTAAAATATAGCCATTAAATTTAAGGCGATGAGGCTCGCCATAATTGTCTATAACGACTGATAGCCTCTGTAGAAGAGTTTCTTCTGCAGAGGTTTTTTTATGTCATGCAACAAAGGTTTTACAGGATATGGCATTATCTGCAAAAATTGCGATTGAAAAAGAAGAAGGCTAGAGAGGCATTTACTGTATGAGTTTCCAAAGCATTCTGTTTGAAAAAACTGAAGATAACCTCATAAAAGAAACACCAGAAGCACCTAGCTTCTTTGTGGATTTGAATCTTGACCAGATCATTGATGCCATCACGGTATTCCGGCAGGAATATAACCTGAAACCCTTTTTTTATTCCTCATTACATGATATCGCTACCATCCAATATCGCCAGGAGATCATGCAGGACCTTGAAGATGCAGTTTTGAATGAGCATATCCAATCTTTTGCACAGAAAATGGTCATTGTGCGCCGCTACCTCGGTCTGGTTGAAAAGCTTGAGTTTACAAACTTCCGGGAAGGTTGGTTCTTGGAAGCTGCGCTAACTTATTGTGAAGGGGTGGAGAGTCTGGCGCAAGATTTGGGTAGGGCTAATATAAAATCGCACGGCTTATTAACCTTGCGTGAATATGTGGATGGTTATAAAAGTTCCGATAGTTTTAAGCAGCTTATGGGTGAAATAAAAGGACTAAAAGCAGCCTTGTCCAGCGTTAATTATTGCGTGATTTTCAAGAACCTTACAGTCAAGGTTCGGAAATATGAGGGGGAAACCGATTACACGATCGAGGTGGAGAACTTGTTTGAGAAATTCAAACAAGGTGCAGCGAAGGATTATCTACTCAAGCTTAATTTTGAATCCAACATGAATCATATCGAAGCGCAAATCCTTGATTGCGTGGCGAAATTGTATCCGGATATCTTTACCAACCTCCATCGATTTTGTGTGGAGCATGGAACTTTCTTGGATGAGACTATTCGTATTTTTGACCGTGAAATCCAGTTTTATCTCGCCTACCTGGAATACACTAGTAGTCTCAAACAAGCTGGTTTGATGTTTTGTTATCCACAGGTTTTCAATACTGACAAAGAAGTTTATATTGAAGAGGGATTTGATTTAGCCCTGGCAAAAAAATGTATTTCCGAGCACACACCCATTGTTCCCAATAATTTTTACCTTAAAGACAAGGAGCGTATCTTTGTGGTCTCTGGTCCTAATCAGGGGGGAAAAACAACCTTTGCCCGCATGTTTGGGCAACTACATTATCTGGCAAGCTTAGGCTGCCCTGTCCCGGGTAGGAAAGCACGGTTCTACCTCTTTGATAATATATATACGCATTTCGAAAGGGAAGAAAATATCAAGAACCTGCGCGGTAAGTTGCAGGATGACCTGGTCAGAATACACGAAATTCTTGATCAGGCCACACCCAACAGCATCATCATCATGAATGAGATATTTACCTCCACGACCCTAAAAGACGCAGTTTATCTGAGTAAAGAGATCATGGAGAGAATCATCCAATTGGATCTACTATGCGTTTATGTAACGTTTATCGATGAATTGGCTTCTTTAAGCGAGAAAACGGTCAGTGTGGTCAGCACGGTTTACCCCGATAATCCGGTACTGCGCACATTTAAGATCGTACGAAAACCAGCTGACGGGCTTGCCTACGCGTTATCCATTGCCGAAAAATACCGCCTGACCTACAGTTACTTGAAGGAGCGTATACGATCATGAAAGCCTTCCTTTTATATCGAGATCAGGATTTCGATCTGCAGCAAGCGCTACCTTCAAACGAGCAAGCGTTAGTCCAAGATTTGGAATTGAACACGCTATTCCTTGCGATGGCGCGCAATGATAAATTTATATACGATATTGCGAAGAGGGTTATCTTATCCAGCTGTACCAACTTGGACACGATCCGATACCGCCAGGATATCCTCAAGGATTGCCTGAAAAATCCATCTGTCGTCAAGCAGATCTACCAGATCCCGATCGATTCGATAGAAAATAGACAAAGACATTGGCTGGGGGTGTTTAGCCGTTATCCAGCCGGTATATTATCCGGCGCACGTGATTTTATGAAAATGTTTCTTGATCTGCTTCACAGGCTAAGGGAAATTGCTGAAGAGCATGCCGATAAATTCGAGTCCGAAGGTTTCAGGACATTTTTTGCTATGGTCAAAAGAGAGCTAAGCATTGAATATTTGGCTGGCGTAGAAAATCACCTGATGGAGCTGAGGTTTAGTGAGGGGGTTTTGCTCAGTGCTGAATTGGGAAGAGGCAATGAAGGTACGCACTATATCCTGCGTAAACCACCAGACAAGAAGAATTGGACAAAGCGGATCTTTACTCCAAAAAAGCCGATCTATTCTTTTAATATCCATCCTCGCGACGACGCGGGTGCCACGGCAATTGGAGAATTGAAAGACAGAGGCATCAACCAGGTAGCCAACGCACTTGCCCAATCCACTGATCACATTGACAAATTCCTTAAAATGTTACGGGTTGAGCTGGCTTTCTACATCGGCTGTTTAAATCTTTCTGAGCAGCTTGCTCAAATGGGGGAAACAATTTCATTTCCAGTACCAGTAGCCGCGAATGAACGCAGGCATTCTTTCCAGGGATTATATGATGTCGCCTTAGCCCTAACCATGAAACAAAAAACCGTGGGCAACGAAGTTAACGCAGATAACAAAGACCTGGTTATCATCACGGGGGCTAACCAGGGCGGTAAATCTGTATTTTTACGGAGCATTGGTATAGCGCAATTACTGATGCAATGTGGAATGTTTGTGCCGGCTGATTCATTCACTGCCAATATCTGTGCGGGTCTGTTTACGCACTATAGACGTAAAGAAGATACTACCATGAAAAGTGGCAAGCTGGATGAAGAACTCAAGCGGATGAGTGATATTGTCGACCATATAACCGTTAATTCCATAGTGCTCTTTAACGAATCGTTTTCCGCCACGAACGAAAGGGAAGGATCAGAGATCGCCAGGCAAATAACTACTGCGCTGTTGGAAGAACGCATCAAGGTTTTCTACGTGACACACCAATTTGAATTTGCACATGGATTTTATTCCAAGGACATGGAAAATGCTATTTTCCTACGAGCGGATAGAAAAGTGGGTGGTGCGCGGACCTATAAATTAATCGAAGGGAAACCATTGCAGACCAGCTTCGGTGAAGATGTGTACAACAAGATATTCAAGTCTATTCCAATAGAAAATAGTTAATAACCCAAAAAAGCGTAATATTTGACCAGGGAAAAGAGGAATTTGTATGAGTGATTATGGTGGAACATTCGAGGATGATTTCTTCCCTGACACAAAGGTCGAGCACGTGGAGTTAGACGTTCTCAACGACGTGTGGCAGGATTTGCAGGCAGAGATTTCTTTAAATTCCTGGGCGGTCGACGAAGGTTTACGATTCATTCTGGCGGCGGGGTTGGCTGGATTGCGCGCTGAACGCCAGCGCGAGCAGGTTAAAAATAAGCCCCTTGCTGATCTGGAAGCCGAACTCGATCGTTTGCAGCGGCAGCGTATGCAAATTGATGGGCGTTATGCAGTGATGAAGTTCCGCACCTACCAGTTTATGCAGGATGCCAAAACGCTAGCTATCAAGCTAAACATATGTCAGACACAGCTGGTAAATCTGCGCCAGGCGAACGAGCAATTACGAAGAAAACTCGATGGATAATTAGATGAGGGTTCGTAATTCTACTCGTCGAATAATGATCCTACGACGACGGTTTTTGAGAAAGGTCAATTCGATATCTATGCAAACGTTTTTAATTATCTCCTTAGGCGCCATCCTAGGAGCAAACTGCCGATATTGGTTAGGAGGTTGGGCTGTTCAACGCTTTGGAGCAGCTTTCCCTTACGGGAATCTAATCATTAACCTAAGCGGCAGCTTCATCTTGGGGTTGTTCATGACCCTGGTCATGGATCGCTTTCTGGTTGATCCGCAATGGCGGCTGCTGGTGGCGATTGGTTTCCTGGGCTCGTACACCACGTTCTCATCGTACACTTACGAGAGTATCAACTTGATTTTAAGTGGCCAGCTTTGGCTAGGGCTAATCAACTTATTCGGAAGCAGTTTCCTTGGAGGTCTAGCAGTATTTCTAGGGATCTGGTTAGGCCAGTTGGTATAATCATTGGAGAATCTACTATGACACCCGATATGTCCATTCAGAAGAATGCAAAACGGATTTGTATTTACATCGGTGAGAGTGATCATTGGCGTGGCAAACCGCTCTACGCCGCCATTCTCGAAACCCTCAAAGCCAATGGTATCGCCGGCGCGACAGTCACGCGTGGTGTGGCGGGTTTTGGGGCACATTCTCGTATTCATACTGCGGCCATCTTACGCCTCTCTGAAGACCTGCCCTTACGGATCGAGGCGATCGATTCACCGGAAAACGCCACCAAGGCCTTGGAAGCGATCACGCCAATGGTGCGCGAAGGTTTGGTCACATTAGAAGATGTTCAGGTGGTTCGCTACACTCACCGTTATTTGAATCCCCTGCCAGCTGATAAGCCCATCACCGAAGTCATGACTCATGAGGTAGTCACACTCAATCCTGAGATGAGCATTGCCCAGGCATGGGAGCGCATGTTGGAAACCTCCATCAAAGCCATGCCAGTTATTGACGAAAGCCAGCACGTTCTCGGAATGCTTACTGACGAGGATTTAATCGATCGCGCCAGCGTACAACAACATTTGTCAATTGCTGCAAAGTTGGATCAGACAACAATCGACGAACAATTAGCTGTTTTGCGCACTACACCATTGAAAGTCGCTGATGTAATGTCGACACCGGCTATCACTGCCCGCATTGGCGAACCATTAGGCGTTGCCGCGGCCCGGATGGGGAAGCACGAGATCAAACGTTTACCTGTAGTGGATAATTCAGGCAGGTTGGTGGGGGTTGTCTCCCGAGTCGACGTACTCCGCCAAGTCATGGGTGTGGAGACAAAAACTAAAAAATTCCAACCACCAACAGGAGCTATGGTTACGGTTCAACAGGTGATGTACCCTGAGATTCCTTCTGTGCCTATAGACGCAGACCTGGCAACCATTGTCGCCGCTTTGGTGGAGAGCGGCTTGCGTCGGCTCATCGTGGTGGATGCACAAAACCATCCAATTGGTTTGATCAGTGACTCAGACGTAGTTAGCCGGATTCAACCTCGTGAAAGGCATGGTGTGCTGGGTGCACTGCGTGGTGGTCCCGCGCCGACCAGCAACATTACTGCGGAGGAATTGATGTCACCGGGTGTATTGACTGCTGAGGCTGAAATGCCCCTTGTGGAAGCAGCCAAACAAATGCTTGCGTTGCAGCGTAAATGGCTTGTAGTTGTGGATCAACATGGGAAGACCTTGGGTTTGGTGGACCGCCAAATTTTACTCAAAGCACTAACGTCTGGATAATACGATCTACTCATGTGCGAGCCATTCTAACTACGCTGCCAAAACCATTTCATTCTCCTTTTTCGATCCGTGCATCTGCTACCATTCAAATCGCCCGCCACCAGGCATTTCCCTCCGACCCAAATCCCTCTTTCAAGAATTGGTAATCGTTCTTACAAATCAACCCAGACAGGTCAATGCGGAGAGCTTCCAATAAGTCAAAGTAGGTGGGGGTTATTGGTCAAGCAAATGACAGGTGTCGTTCAGAGAAACAAGCACAAAATCGCCCTTTTCAGCCTCGAAGACATTGATAGCGCAGGTATCTTGTTTGATATGCCAAAAGCGTTCATTGCCCAATCCTAAAACACCTAAAAGAATGATCCGGTTGATAACGGTGTGTCCTACCAAGACAATAGTTTGTCCGGCGTGCTTAGCAGCTAACTCGTTCACAGCACTCATACCACGGGCGCGCAAGCCAGCCAGTGTTTCCCCACCAGGGATACGAGCCGTCTCAGGTTCTTTGTACCAGGCGTGAAGAGCCGCTGGCCAGCGTTCTCGAACCTCATCGGGTGTCAACCCTTGCCATTCGCCATAATCGATATCAGCCAGGCCAGGGTGAACCTGCACAGGCAAGTCGAAATGTCTGGCAATGGCTTCGGCAGTCATAACTGCGCGTGAGAGTGGGCTGGAATAGACGGCAGAAGGCGTCCATTCGGCAGCTACGCGCTGTCCGGTAGCTTCGGCCTGTGAAAGGCCGGTCTCATTCAGCGTCACATCCGCACGCCCCCTGAAGCGCTCAACGCGGTTCCATTCGGTTTGACCATGACGGACGAGGATGATGCATGACATATAATGCCTCCTGTTTTTATATCATTTCATCAAGTGACCCTGTTAAGGTTACACCACCTTCTCATAATAAAATAGCTTCTACCCGATCTGGTAGAAGCTATCAGTCACATGGACAACATAGGGAATTCAAACCCAAACGCGAGCTTCATCGCGCATACCGATTATACCCGATACTGTTAGAAAGATGTCTGGAACCAAACGTTTAAATAAAAATTACAACCCCAATAGTAACGGTATAGGGGTTGTAATAAGGTAAATTTTGGTTATTTTGGTGTTTACATTTGATGTATAGAATCTCTGTTTCTTGTTGATCCATATATCTGGCTTGGCTGTCATACATGTGAGGGCAGTCGTTGGATCGTTTTAATCTCAGCCCTCCAAAAATCGAGCAAGACTACCAGATTCCCAATGTCATCAACAAGCTCATCTGGTACATCTGCACTTGCACCTTCCTGGAGCTCATGCCAAATTTCACTACGCATGTTCTCCCAAGCCTCAAGTGTTTGCTCATCCGGAGATTGGTTCTTTATCTGCTGAGGACGGCCCATGTTATACCTCCTTTCTTTTCAATATCAAAATTGAATAGTTCTAGACTAAAAAGCTTCTACTCAAAATCGAGTAGAAGCTATCAGCCTCCAAAATAGGCGTTTGTGAGTCATGCTCACCGGCGAGCCTCATCGCTTATTGAAGATTATAGGTCAATATTCCTAAATGTCAACAGGATTATTTTCCAACAACCTTTCCGCCAGTTGGCGGATGATAGGAAAAGGATGTCGTGTCGCCTTTTGTAGTAATTCCCGGCTGCGGGTTTCCTGAATCTTGTTCAATGCTTCCAGAGTCTCCCGCAGCGCGTAAATGTCTTTTGTTTCTGTGTCCAGCAGTTTCTCCAATCCAGGTAAAGCCGCCTGGCTGCCCAACTCGCCCAGAAGCCGGATTGCCAGCAAGCGCATCTCAGGGGCGGGGTGTTCCAGCGTGCGCACCAGCTTATCCTCGAAGGACAGTTTGTTATATTGGGCCAGCTCGTATCCGCAGGCTGGGCAGTGGCACTCTGTACCGGCAATCTCACTCCAGCACGCTGGGCAGTAATATGTGATCACGCTAGTTCAGCGCACAAAGGCCTTTCGCCCAGCATATATTGCCCCTTCACCCAGCTCCTCTTCGATGCGCATGAGCTGGTTGTATTTCTCAACCCGCTCGCCACGGCAGGGAGCGCCTGTTTTTAAATGACCGGTGCCCATCGCAACCGTGAAGTCGGCTATGAAGCTATCCACTGTCTCACCGGAACGGTGCGAGACCATAGCACCCCATCCTGCTTTGCGAGCCATCTCTATGGTAGCGATTGTCTCGCTAATCGTGCCGATCTGGTTAAGCTTGATCAACACCGCATTAGCCACATTCTCTTCAATTCCGCGTTTCACCCGCTCGACATTGGTGACGAATAAATCATCGCCAACTAGTTCGATCTTGTTACCCAGGGTTTGATTAAGCAGCTTCCATCCCTCCCAATCATCCTCGGCCAGCCCATCCTCCAATACAACGATGGGGTACTTCGCCACCCAATCAGCATACATCTGCACCATCTCAGTTGAAGTGACCTTTCGACTCTCGGTGCGCAAGTTATAAAGACCATCTTCGAAAAAGCCGCTAGAAGCCGGGTCGAGGGCAATGGCAATATCGTCATTGGGTTTATAACCGGCTTTCTCAATGGCTTTTAAAATCAATTCGACTGCATCCGAGTTCTTTTTCAGCGCTGGAGCGAAACCACCTTCGTCGCCTACGCCGGTAGAGTATCCGCTGTTTTTGAGCACGCTTTTCAGGGATTGATAGACTTCGCTACCCCAGCGCAGCGCCTCACGAAAATTCGGTGCGCCAACTGGAGCAATCATAAATTCTTGTAAGTCGGTGCCCTGCCAGTTGGCATGAATCCCACCGTTAAGGATATTGAACATTGGCACGGGTAGTACCTTAGCCGCTATGCCACCCAGGTAGCGATAGAGTGGCAGACCGACCGAATCAGCTGCCGCACGTGCCACCGCCAGGCTGACGCCCAGGATGGCATTCGCCCCAAACTTGCTTTTGTTGGGGGTACCGTCGAGGGCTATCATGGCTCCATCCACAGCAGACTGATCGAGCGCATCCATGTCCAGGATGGCATTAGCAATCTCCTGATTGACATGCCCCACCGCCTGAAGCGTACCCTTTCCACCGTAGCGATCTTTATCGCCATCACGTAATTCCAAGGCCTCATGGATGCCGGTGGACGCACCCGAGGGGACGGCAGCGCGCCCAAATGCGCCATCATCCAATATGATTTCAACTTCTACTGTTGGATTACCGCGCGAATCAAGAATCTCGCGGGCGTGTACTGAATCGATTGTAGACATTCTAGCCTCCTGATAATATAGTTTTGATCATTGCGCTTGGTATTTTACCTTATTCCATCGATTGACAAATGAATATAGATGCTAATGCTAAAGCCAGTTGTGCCATATACAGGATAGACCTGAGCAAAACTGTCCTGCCACCTGTTCTGCTTTTATCTCTTCAAAATATTGAAATCCGGCGTGTAGTGCGTCGTCTATCTGCTGCTTGACCAGCGTGTATTGGCGTAATTGCGTATCTTCATTGATTTTGGGTTGCATATTGATGCCCATACCTTTACTAACTCCTGTATATAAATAAGAATAATAGCCAACCATATATGCCAAGCAATGAAACTACCAATACAATAATCCTGGCCAGTTTTGTATTCCTGGCTCTCCCATTTATCCTTTTTGCACCTTCAATAAGCCTCAACAAATCAGCTAAGTCATTAATGAGTATTTTTGATAGTCTTCTTGCGATTGGTGAGCTGTTCTTAATAAAAGATATCCCAACATCTGACACCCTAAGCGCGATTCCATCGTTAGATCCATCCCCAATCATCGCAATAGTATGACCTGCTTGTTGAAGACGAATAACAAGAATTCCTTTTTGTGAAGGCGATAATCTGGCAAATACTGAACAATAAGCGGCTTGCCTGGCAACTTCAAACCATCCCATTCTTTCAATCACATTTCCAGTCAGAGCTGCCCTTGAGTCAGATGTTATACCACTTTCTATGCCAATTTTGATGGCAGTCTCAGCTTTATCACCGGTCAGCAGTAAACTCCTGATCCCTAATGCTGAAATTTGTTGGATCGTATCTCGCGCATTTGGTTGTAATGAATTTTCTAATTGGAGTAAACAAAGAAATATATAATCTTGCGGTGTATGATCAGATCTACCACACGAATAAGCTAAGGCAATTGCAGTATCTCCGTTTTGGGTGATCACTCTTGTATTGGCATGATTTAGCAGCAAAAAATTTACATCTACCACATTCTCCGTGCCGGTTGTGGTTAGATACCTATGGCACATATTTAAAATCTCACTCGGATCACCTTTTGCAAAATAATATTCTTTTCCATCTATTTCATAACCACAAGCCATGTACCGGTTTTCAGAATCAAAAGGCTTATCGAATATCCGTTTCGATTGAAGTAATAAATGGCCAACATCGACATCATTCTTTTGTGCGAAAGATATTAACGCTTTGTCGATTGGATTAGCCATCGTCAATTTTTCAAGATAATTAACATCATGGCATAACGCGCATGCGAGTTTAGTCAAATGAATTGTGCCTTCTTCAATATCGCTTGGGACTTTATCGGCATTCAGCACGCTGTCTATAAAAAGTAATTTCTTGATGTCCATTTGACGCGTAGTTAAGACACCTGTTTTATCAAAACAGATGGTATCAATTTTATTCAGACTTTCCACTATTCTCGCATCACGAACTTGAATACCAAATCGTTTTATTTTTTTTAGTTCGTTCGAAGTAAGCCGATACTTAAAAAGCTCATCATTCTGTAACAATAGGAGGGCGATGGACAATAATAAATAAATTGCGACCAGGGTGATGTCAAATTTTGAATGGATTATAAAAATGACGAAAGCAGGTAAGAGTAATCCAGCAAGAACAAGATATTGTTTTTTAAAAATGCGAAATTTATAGGGTTTGATTTCCACCCTCTCTTGCTTTAGAATCTTTCCATACTCGGTTTGCTCACCAATTGCGATGACAACTCCCCTTCCTGTGCCTTTGACTATTTTGCTTCCCATATAAATGATGTCATTATCATTACTCACATCTTTTAAAACTGGCAGGATTTCGCCATTCAGCTCGAATTCATCAACTTCTAAGTCTCTGACCTCGATAAGTTTCAGATCTGCTGGAACCAGTTCTCCCACTTGTACAACCACCACGTCGCCCTTGTGTAAATTATCTCCTTCAATATTGATTAATATCCCATCTTTGACGATGGTCACAAGATCGCTATTCATCACACAAATCTCACTAATGGCATTATGATCGCGCGCTTTATGGTGCTTAATGAATCATCGTACACGGTAAATTACAACGGCTCCTATTATGAAAAGTAGTGTGGCGTAGGCAAAACCAATCGCTGGGTTAAACGCAGTCCATAATGCCCCCACGATCACGCTTGAAAGGAAATCACCCAGTCCATTGACTGTAGCCAACACACCATATCCCGTTCCGCGAATATCGTCTGGCAGCAGATCGGCTGCCAAAGCGCCTTCCAATGCGTCCTCAGCAGCGATGAACGTACCCCCTAACGCAAATAGTAAACCCAGCATCCACACAGATGGGGCAGAAATAATCCAACCTATACCCATGATCGCTGCCAGTCCATATCCCAGGGCAAGCAATCCTCGTTTACCTATCCTATCAGCTAGTGCCCCAATGGGGTATGCCATACCTGCATATAAAATGTTATGAAGCACATAGAGGGCGATTGCCACCTGTCCCGCTCGACTCGCGCCCATTGAGGGTGTTAACATTTGGACAGCCCGTAACGTAAGCAGACTGTGGGCAAAGTCACCTGCTCCAAATATCCCCACGCCAATCAGGAACATTTTGAATCGTGTGGGCAGGTCGTGTATAGCCTTGAAGAATGTACCGTTCAGCTTGGCCACGCGAGCACGTTCTTTGACTAATAATGCAAATGAGAAGGCTGAGAGTAGCCCGGGGATCATTGTAAACAAAAATATCTGGCGGTAGGTTACCTGAGTAGCTTCACGTCCAGCCAGCAGGATGATCAATGCTAATGCCAAGACTGGGCCGGTGATTGCCCCCAAGGTATCAGCGGTACGGTGGAAACCAAACGCCCGACCGCGAGCTTCCGCCGGTACAGATTCAGCAAGCATAGCATCTCGCACTGGCCCACGTATCCCCCGCCCAAACCAACCGGCAGCGCGAATCAACAATACCTGCGGCCAGGTGGTTGCCAGCGCAAATAAACCGGTTGATAGACCAGTAAGGGTGTACCCAAACACGGCAATCGGCTTACGACGTCCTATGCGATCACTGAACCAGCCTGATCCGAGCTTTACAAACGAGGATACTGCATCCGCGACCCCTTCAATTGTTCCCAACGCAGCCGCAGGTGCGCCGATGGAAATAAGAAACATAGGCAAAATCGAAGTTGCGGCTTCGTGACCAGTATCGCTGAAGAAGCTAGCCAGCGCCATACCAACTACACTTCGATTCAGCCAACCGTTACGTGGTTTGGTGTTGTTGATATCTTTTGTGGCCATAAGTTATCTCCCAAGTAATCAACAAAAAAGCCTCTGTCTTGTGATTTTCATCACTGACAGAGGCTATCAGCCATTTTGACGGCAGTTTATGTTTTTCGAGCGAGCCTCATCGCTCAAACTAATTCTACGTCTTTTCTATTTTACCGTCAAGCTTAAGTAATCCAAAAATAACTGGCGTAATTCTACTGTATTTGTGACTGACAGCTTCTAATTGATTGGTTAGAAGCTTTTTCATTATCAGAAAGTAGTGTAATCTTATAAGGATTACTTGATGAGATGAAATCTAAATAGGAGGCAACATATGACTTGCATCATCCTCGTAGGTCATAACCAGACCGAATGGAACCGCGTCGAGGGTTTCCGTGGGCAAGCGGACATACCACTTAATGAAACAGGCTTGGCGCAAACTAATGCGCCAGCCGGCGCGGCGCATACGTAATCAAAGATCTGGCGCACCGATTTTGCCTAACATTACAACATTTACATTCGTCTTCATCGGCGGCGCGCTTGGTTCGCTGCTGCGCTGGTTACTGGGTAGTGCGATCGGCGAGCGCTACACGGGCAAGTTCCCGCTGGGCACGTTTGTGATCAATGTGACGGGCGCATTTGTGATGGGCTTCCTCTCGACGCTTATGGGTGTAGATTGGCGAGATCGCTTCGGGAGTACCTTCACTGCGCTTGTGTTAACCGGCCTTCTTGGTGGCTACACAACGTTTAGTAGCTACGAATTGGACAGTGTTACGGCGTACAACAATCGAGAGCGTGGCATCGCTTTCCTGTACTGGGTGGGCTCCGTAGTGGCTGGACTTTTGGCAGCTGCGCTGGGTTGGTGGATTGTCATTCAAATCAGATAGTTGGAGAGAGGCACGCAGATGCTGAAAAAAATGTTCCTGGTGATGCTGGGTGGTGGCATAGGTGCAGTTGTACGTGAGGCGCTGATAATGGTCGTGCCTCAACTTCCAGGCGGTTCTGAAGCACCCATCTTCGTCGCCAATATGACTGCCGCCCTGCTGATTGGTCTGACGGCCGGGCTGGCCGTCAAAGGCGGCATCATTGGACCTGCGGGAAAATTGTTCATCGCCACGGGCATAATGGGTGGACTCTCCTCCTTCAGTTCTTTTGTGTGGGGTGCGGACAAGATGCTCTACGACCCGAGCATGAGGCTGAGAGGCCTGCTTTTTGTAGGGGTGTCAATGATTTTTGGCTTCCTGCTGGCCCAATTGGGCCTTTGGATTGGGCAACGCCTAATCAGCGGGCGTCGGTTGGCTGAAAACATTAATCAGTCAGAATGATACTATTATTTTATTAACTGCAAGGCAACCTAACTTCTCTACATGCATCAACCAGCTTCATACCATTATTCATATACTGGATAACTTGGGGAGCTGTATTGGCACGAGAGGCTTTGGTGGTGGACCTCATGAGGGCATTGAATCACTACTGATTCTAATTGAGATTCCCTACCGTCCACTGCACGTTTATTAGGCTGCATTATCTTAACAGTTCACAATTATCGAAACCTTTTCGACACCTTTCTTTATATTTCTATACTACTCGTTTACACGGACATAACAAACACCGACATTCTGACATTGAACGATTTGATACCTATTTGCCAGACACTGTCTATTGAGTCTTTTTTTTCATCATTTAACATGATTTCAAATTCAACTCTCCACTCGCTATGGAAGGAATTTAGGAAAACACCTTATTTTTCTGACTTTAAATTTGTTAGGCTACCGTTAGCGGAATTAACATATAAACCTCCCTCTGGAGTTTGCAAGAGGATTTTCCTGAAAATATTTCCGCTAAGATACTTTCACCTGATGACTATCTTTATGCGAGATACGCAATATAATCCTCCCCATGTCCCTCATCCTCTTTGATTTTGATGGTGTGCTTGCCGATACCCTAGCGGATATGCTCCGCTTTGCGCAAGAGGTTTGCGATGAGTTGGGGGTGATACATACGGTGGTTCAAACAGATTTGAGCGAGCTTGAAGTGATGTCTTTTGCGACGTTTGGGCGGGTGTGCGAGATGCCTGAAGATTTGGTGGATGAATTTGTCCGCAAGTGCATGGGGAAGTTCGCGGAGAAGAAGTCGCCGCCGGCGATATTTGACGGGTTGGGGAAAGTGGTGAGAAAACTGGCAGAGAGTCATTTGCTTGCAGTGGTGACGGAGAATACAGAGGGAAATGTGTGTGCGTTTTTGGAGGAACACCGGCTGGAGGGCTGTGTCCGCGCAGTGTATGGAGTGGACATACCCGGGTCGAAGGCGGAGAAAATTATAATGGCGAAGAATCGATTTGCAGCGCAAGGTAAGTCGGTGTTCATGGTGGGGGATTCTTTAAGCGATGTTCGCGCGGCGAGGGAGGCTGGCGTTAAAAGCATCGCGGTCAGTTGGGGGCATCAAAGTGTGGGAAAGCTGGTTGGGGCGATGCCGGACCACGTTGTCCATTTACCGGAAGAATTAATCGAATTAACCAAAGGCGATTAATCCACGCTGGCCATCTGGTCGGTTTTGAAATTCCTGCATCCAATCCTAAATCGCACGGTCATTTACTGTAAATCAGTCAAAAGGAGCGCTTTTGAAGAAAAGAATGGAACAACTTTATGCAATTGTTGCTCCAACCAGGCTTCGATGTTTTCTCACTTTAAAAGCTGATCGGGACTCCTGATTTGCAGGTGTTACGCAGATATCTAGCTCAAACCAAGGAGCATATCACTCAATCTCACAGTATAGGAATCCTTGTGGATAATAACAGACTAAAAAAACTGCCTTTTCTTCTCCATCATGATATGACCACAGCTATAACTGTATTCATTTGCTGGATGACCTGGATCACTGCGTTTATACGAGAGGCTTCTGTGATGGATTTCATGAGGGCATTGTGTCAATGTTGATTCACAAAGAGAATCCACAATTTTTACCCATAGAGTTGTGCAATACTTGATAGTATAACTTGGAAAACAATGGTTCAAGGAGAGAGAACTTCACTGAGCCTGAGTAGAACGATTGGAAAAAATAGACGCTATCCAACCCCACAGATAATAGAATACAGTAGCGGATATGAAGCCAACTGCTAGGTTGCCCGTCGGAATAGTCAGAGCAAGCACCAGAAGGGCGGTCGTAATTTCTCGCCAGCCTCTGAGGTCTTTCATAAGGAATGCATGTTGCCACCCAACGTAGGCAAGCAGAACACCGAGAACAGCAAACGGAATTAAACTAAATATATTCATTATAGCTGTACCGCCAAACAATCCCAAGAAGAGGAAAATGAAGCCGATCATCAGGGGAGCACCGCCTGTACGTGCACCAAGACGATAATGAGCTGTGAGACCACCGCAGCCGTGGCAGACTGGGATGCCACCAAATACAGTAGCCACAGTATCGTTGATGCCCATCGTAATCATCAAACGGCGAGGCGTAACTCGGTTAGCCCTTTCAGCAAAGTATTGCTGGGCTGCATCAGCTGTGGCGTATACGGAGTTCCCAAGGCTAAGTGGAATCTGTGGTAGTGCTAAGACCAAAAATCCTTGCCATAGTTGTTGCCAGGTGGGAACGAGGGGGAAGAGAGGCGGTATGTTGAAGCCTAATGTTAGGGATGGTAGACCATTGTGGAAAAGAGAGATACCCAAACCGAATAAGATAACCCCTAGAGCAGCCCAATCTTTCTTCCAGCGCAGTAAAATGATAAGAACCACAAGTGTCCCTGCTACCAGCACAAAATTCCATGAAAGGAAATATTTGGATAGATTGAATCCCCCGTTCCATGAGGTATTTTGGGTGGTGACAAGTTTCCAGGCTGACTTGAACAACAGGTAGGCTAATCCAAGTTGAATACCACGTACAACAGGCTTGGGGAAAGCCTTTTGCACCCATTTGTCAAGTCCGATTAGTCCCATGCCTAGAAAAGCAATAGCATTCCATATTGCGCCAGTGATGATGACAGCTGGTGCAAGCCCCATCGCCAATGCAACTGCGGAGACAGATTTGAGTGGCTGGACTGGTATAGGCAAGCGATACACAATAGCGGTAAGCATATATGCTAAACCAATACCCACAAAAGCAGATATAGCGTTCATACCATTCAAGGAAATCAATGCCAAAACCAGAGGGAGCATTACTCCTAGATCAGCCAGTGAGCCAGAAAACTCAGCCAGCGTAAACCGAAAGTTTTTGTTCTGTGATTCCATTTAAAGTTGCAATCTCAATATGTATGAATATCGTACACAGCAAAACATTAGCTATTATCCCATAAACAATCTCCTATAAGGTTGTCATGTGACAATATTGGAATTATTGCTCCCAAAAAACATATATGAGGGGTGAAAGACTGTCCTTCTCCGATGCGAGATCATTCATGTGAATAGGTTTTCAACGATTTATCGCCTGCTCGCTTGAAAGCTAGCTATGTAAGGGGGGAAGAAGTCTAATAGTGAACATGGAGAATGATCAAAATTTGAATATTTTCCCAAAGTGTCGATGACCCTGTACGGTATCGCTTGGACACCTAAGGAGTGGGGGCAAACCTCGAGCTACTCGACTACCATTATAGCTGCTTCTCAAATAGTTACCGTGGAGGTAATCGAGATCACATCGCGTTTCATACAGTCTCTGATGATCATAAGTTTTCTCCGTTAATTAGGTTATATCCCAATGGGCAAAGCAGGGGTGACGTTGAGCAGCAAGGTTAACCAACAGACTGCCAAATTGACCGTAAGAGTATCCGGTCAACTCAGCTGCCAGCACCAGGCTTGAGTCCGTGCTGATATCAGCATTATGGTTGACGTCCAAAACGTAAAAAACACCATCACGCAGACGAATATCCATGCGAGCATAGTCACGGCAATCGGTTGCGCGATAAGCTGCTATGACGACTTCTTCCAAATTACTGAGCTGATTGTGAGTCAGAGAGGCGGGCAGCATGGGTATTGTTTTTTGGTAGGCTAGGGAGTTTTTATCAAAATTTGCTTCGTATGTGCATAATCGATCATGAATATCTTCGAAAGATGAGTAATCGATCTCCGCTGGTGGTAGTACGCGTAACACGCCATTTCCAATCACACCCACATGGAATTCACGACCATCAATAAATTCCTCAACCAGGGCAGGCTGATGTAATTCATCGAAGACATACTGAACGCGCTTATTTAGCTCAGCAACTGATTGAACCACTGATTCTCGGGTAATCCCGTAACTACAGTGCTCAAAAGCAGCTTTTACGATGGCTGGAAACCGAATCCAATTTATCTCTCGAGTTGAAGTTAATAATTCCCACAGCGGTGTTGGAATCTGCTCACTCCGCAATATGTGCTTGACCTTGTGTTTATCCTGACCAAGGGATAAAGTAGATGAATCAGCGCCGGTAAAGGTAAAACCCATTCGCTCAAGAGATTCAGCAACCCGATATTCGCTGTGAGGTATGCTTGGTAGTTCTTCACACCAATTGAAAACGATGAATTCATCAGGATTAAAACTTTCCAGAGCAGTCTCCATATCAGCAGATTGAATACATACATCCTGGATTGGATGACCGACTTCAATTAAGGCGTTTATCAAAAAGCGGGTCTCAACATCATAATCCTGGATCACCTGTGACGGCCAGGATGGATCCAGGTTAGCAATTAATAATAAGGGTAGGTCAGTACGACTGTTATTTAATTTCACCGGATTTAATCCTTGACACCTTCATTTACAAAACGGGTCAATTCACTGACACTCAAACCTCCGATACCCAGCTTTTCCACAGTACGCCCACGCCGCCAGTAATCCGTACGATGTATGATGCAAGCCACGCGGATCATACTCTCCATACCGCGCACTGAAACGCCATAACGCTCCCCCAGCGATGCGATTGGTACAAGGCTCATTGGTACATCCTCAAAAATATAACGGTGGGAGAGTGTACTGGGAGCTTTGATACCGTAGTAGCCAGGCTGGTTTTGGATAGCCTCATGCAAATCTTCACCTGTGGTGTCATAGGCTAATTTTAGCCACTCCATCGCGGTTCGGGCGCGCAATCCCAGGGAAGAAGCTACTGTAACCCGCTCGCGATCCAGCGCTTCCAGCATGCGTGCCACTGATGGAGTTACACCGTCAATATAGAACTGGTAATCCCCATGCGTGGCCTCAATCCAACCAACATTGAGTAATGTCAGCGCAGGATGAAAAATTGCACCCATATTGTTCAAGCCGGTGTGCAGCACGTTCACCCCGTCAATGAACTGAGGGTAGGCTTCGTTCATTTTTTGTAATACCGCTGCTGTGCGAACTGCCGGCAAAGCTGCTAGAGGTACAGCTTCCTTGATCCGAAAGATGTGGGCCTGAGCCGGTCCATCGGAGCGAGATGCGTAGATAAAGGTTTCGGCTTCAGCGATTGTGATGTCCATACTACATCCGCTGTCACGTAGAGATTTGTCGAATTCCAATGCCCCACCGGTGCGACCAGGATGCAGGACAACGGTCTGCCCATCTCGTAGGAAAGGGGCAGCGACTTTGGCGATGTCGGCGTGAGCTGATGAAGGCACGACGACCATAACCATTTCAGCTTCCTGCAACGCTTCCCCAATGTCTGACGTAACTCGTTTGAGCCTTCCGAACCCTTGTACCCCTGCCTCGTTGGACTCGATCTCAATCCCACCGCGTTTTTTTATTACCTCAATATGATCAAAGGTGCGGTTGTATAACGTGACAGGAAAACCCATCAATGCTAGATGCGCTGCCATAGCCTTGCCCCCATGACCTGCGCCGATCACAGTATATTTTGTATTCATGAACATCATCCTCTCGCGTTATTAAGTGTTCTGTACGACGATCTCAATGACTATTGGTTTGAATGAAATCTATCGCGTAAGCTTGGTTTTCAAAAAGGAGCTCAACCCTCGCTCCATCGTATTTAGACCACCCTACTTGGACAGCCCTGTTATCCTTTCCTTCTACAAAACGTGCCTGGTAGCATTCCGGGCAATAAGGAATTGAATAAGTAATCCTCGGAAGGAGGCCAAAACCAATACTATAGGTAGCCAACCAGGGATTATCGACGGTGTATTTGTCGAATACCAGGCCATCCACATTTTTACAACATGCTGAACATCTTGCTGGCCAAACCAGGTCGCTCTTACTGTAAAATGTAATGACTGTAAAATCGCTCGAGCCAACTCTCATCTGAGGAACTGCAAAATTCAATCCAGTGAGTTTGCATATTTTTCGGGGGAAGCGCTCGTTAAGCTGTTGTTGTTCAGCGTTGCTCAACGATAGTTGGTTGTTTCCATTAGTGGTGATACCACCATGAATTATCATGATAGGTTGTTCGGAATCAGAGATATCGATCCTCAGCCCATAGCTAATTGCGTTCAGACCTCGCTTACCAATGATATTTATATCTATATTGGTGATTTTGTTGAGTGTAATCGATTCCAGGAGATAGTCTTTCGCCCCGACATCGAGAACGATGACCCTGAGTGTAGTTAGTAGGTGAACGTTTCCAGTGAATTGCAGATCGCCTGTGTCATGGTGTATGACCATTTCTCCAGGTTCGAAGAGAGATTTTTCTTCCAGTGCTTTCTTTCTTATCAAGAGCAAGCGCTGATTCGTCAGATACCATAAATCGTCCGCTCTTAGAAAGTCTGAAATTCTCCTGTAGAATAGAAGTGCTTCTCCCGGTTTTAGATAAGGATTAATCGTCACCAATGCTTGCGATGTTGTTGTATTCATAATCGTCAAGTCACATTGCCATCGAAATTCATACGGTTTTCACCATCAAAGCCCTCTCCATAATAAAAGCAAACTTGATTACTATTCCTTTGACCTCTCAGTCCGGTGTCTTCCTAACCCATACGTCTGGGTGACTGGTACAACAAAAAGGAATCCAGTGTGGGGATCATCCAAGTCGCCAATGACTTGCTGGGCAATTGCAACCATTTTGTCTACCATTTCCTGACCATCAACTACTGAAAATAACGTGCGATGATTAACTTCACCAAATTGATATAAGTCATGCAAGCTGGGCATGAGGGGTATATCTTCGCGTAAACCTGCCCGGCGTATGCGGCCCAAACCGGTGCTCTCCAAGATGGTTACACCTAAGACCCCGGCATCTTCCCAAGCATTTAGGATCGCTGGGGTATCATCAATATCATTCACGATCAAGACAACCAGATAATTCATGATATTTCTCCTCCTGGTGGAGATTGTGTTTCTGCTCGTTTTACCTGAGGCTTTTGAAATTGGGCTCGTAATAGAGGCGGGGTGATTAAGGTGGTAATAATGACTATTCCAACCACTGCTGAGAAGATGGTTTGATCAATCATACCAAACTCAATCCCGACGGCAGCTACGATCAAACCCACCTCACCACGTGACATCATTCCTACACCAAGTTGTGAAGCTTCACGCCGCGTAAGCCCTCCCCAGTATGCGCCAAACCCAGCCCCCATTACTTTGCCAATCACTGCCACCAATAACATGACTAGTAATAATAAAGCGTTGTCCCAATGTAATTCACGTGCGTTGGCAGATAAACCAATGCTAACAAAAAATATTGGCAGAAAAAACCCATAAGCAAGCGTCGAAAAGCCAGTATGAAGATGGTCCTTCGCCGGAGTACGTCCAAACCAAATTCCAGCCAGGAAAGCGCCAGTAATGGCGGCCATATGTCCAAATGTTTCAGCAGTCCATCCGTAGATAAGGATAGTCACAAACGCAAATGCAATCAATCCCTGGCTAATGGGTAAACTGCCGATCAAGTTGCTCAATCTTGGGAAGATAAACATGCCAATGAGAGACCCAACCCCCAGGAAAAGCAAGATTTTCAATAGAATTAAAAAAATACTGGCAATTCCAGCATCCGTTTCTGGCTGAATGAATGCTGTAAAAATTGAGAGACCAAGCAGGACTAAAATATCATCAAATACCGCCGCTCCCATCAAACTAACTCCCACGCGACTGCGTAGGACTTTCAGTTCCATCAGCGTTTGAGCTGAGATACTGACACTGGTGGCTGAAAGGATCAAACCAATTAGAATAGCTTGTGAGGTATCCATTGAGAAAAGAATGCCGGCTAGTGTTCCCAGAACCAGAGGAAAGATCATACCGAGGACACCAGACAACCCAGAGACCTTGCCTGATTGTAAGAGGTCTTTGAAATGAAGATCTAAGCCGGCAAGGAACATGAGAAGCAACACCCCAATATCAGCTAGCTGCCGTATTGTCTCGTTGAGGTGAATGTCCGTGAAATATGGCAGATTTAGCAAATTAAGCACCGAAGGGCCGAGGATGATCCCAACGATCAGTTCTCCAAGCACAGCGGGCTGTCCAAGTCGGTAACTCAAGTAACCGCCTAACTTAGCGGCAGTAATAATAATTGTCAAGGCAATCGCAAGTTGTAAGAAGGATGTCATTTTTTCCTTAGGCTCACAATCACTCCGTAGTGCTCCTCATCTTTGATTAATAGAAAAAGGTCTGCCTGAGTAATGCAGTATGATTAACTGGCAATCAAAAATCATCCATATATTTTCCATTCCTTTGTGTATTCAAATCGTGCAGAGCCGCGAGCAATATTGCAGACAATACAGGCAGAAACACCGCCAACCCAAGTGCAACCCAAATCAATAACGGCTTAAGTTCAGACCCTCGCGGCCACAAGAGCAAAATTCCAAATAAAAATGTGCCCAGTTTTAACACACTACGCCAATTAGAGCTCAGGAACTCGAATCGAGGTACCCCACTTCGCTGTCCTATCAACGCAACCAGGAAACCAACACATAAGCCAAGGACTACCTCGAACCATTGGATCAATGTCACGGGTTGATGTGATTGCCAGGCTGTGAAAATGAAAAGCGCGAGAAGGATAAAGAATGGAAGCCTGTTATTCAATCGAGTGGGAGTAATTGTTGCTTCTTTGCCTGCTGATTGGGTGTAGTGAAATTCAACAAAAACAATAACGCTGATCAATACTGCAGCTATTGGTGAAGTTTTAAGCGCAAAGGCAATCCAATAGGCAAGGTATACCTGCCCAAATAAGATCCAACTCTCATACTTTGAAGGCACTTTTTTAATCAAAGCGATTGAAATAATAGCTAGAATAATCCCTACTCCAGCCCCACTGAATAGGCTGCCGAAATAAAGTTTCGGATCTTCCAATGGGATAGAGGTTTCCACAAGGAGGAATACGAGGGTTAGAGGTCCAATAACTTCCAACAGATTGGAAATCTCACCTCGGCTGGACATCTGCCAGAACATACTGGCAGCAACAATTCCGAAGAAGATTGCCCTGATTATAGGCAAATCTCCTATGAAAACCGTGATTAATCCAAGGCAGAATGCGGTTAATATCCAGAGTGTGATTTCTCTTATTGGAAATTTCCATGAGATATGGAGCCAATTCCAGGCACTCTGCCAAAAAATCCAAGGAAGGACCAAGGCTAGGATAAGATCCCAAGGGATCTTGACGCTTATAAATGGGGGTAATAATACCAACAACAAGCCTCCAACGATAAAATAGAGGTTGGATTTATGCCTGCCTTGGAGGTCACGCAGCAGGAAGCCTAGAAGCAGTAGCAAAAAGAGAGCATGTTCATAACCAGCCATTTATATACTCCTAGCAAATGCATCTTCCCAAAATTACAAAGTTCATTTATTGTTCACCGACCATTACACTAATGATTCTTGCCCACGTAGACTTCATCTCCTTGAAGCCTTTCTTAGTGGACTGATTTTCGTTTTCTCGTATGATCTCAACCAACTCACGGCGCAAAGATTCTAATTTCTGGTTACTGATTGCAAGCAAGATTTGATAAGCTGTCGCATCCTGCACCTGCACACATGCCACTCGTAAATGCGGCAGGCATAATCCATCTGAAGACGCCAATACGTTGCTCATAACCTCATTTTCAAGAGATTCCTCCAAAATATCCAGAACTAACCGGGCTGTACGATCGCGTTGCTCACAGGCTGGACAACGTTTTTGAGGTGTCAGGGGTATAACAGCGGTTTCGATCTTTCCTGTAGGATTGTGTTTGATCCGTTCTAATAAAGAATGTATCCGCCGAGGTGATTGTGGAGACTTTTCCACATATTGAAGGCCGTGGATCGCAGATTGGAGAATTTCATGATAGACAAGAGAAAATGTTAAAGCATCACCAAACTTAGAATTTAGCATCTGCCAGGAATGTTCACGGCATAAACCGAGGCTTTCGCGTAAGCGCTGGCTTACTTCAAGATCCTTCAAGTTTCTTTGAAATAAGTTATCCAGGTAACCGTCTACAGCGCTCCGTTCAAGCCGGCAAACCGGGCATCCGGGTTGCTTCAATGCGTCCAACAAATCGGTATAAATAGGATCAGTCATGTCATAGACAACCTAGAAAAAACAGGCTCCCAAGCAAGTCTATGTTAGCTTTAGCTTGACGCTTGCCACGAGATCGGAAATGTGGTTTTGTGATCGGAAATTAAGAAATATTTCCGCCGGTCGATTCACGGATCAGCAGCATTGGCTGAAGTACTACCTGGCGATCGGGGAGCGGATGTCCCACAATATCGGTGACCAACATCTTGACCAACTGGCGGGCAATGTCATAAACCGGAATATCCAACGTGGTCATTGGAGGTTCTGTATACCTTGATGCCTGCACTCCATCAAAGCCAGCCACTGCTAAGTCTCGACCGATTTGAAGACCTAATTCGTGTGCTGCGTGCAACACCCCAAACGCCGTTTCGTCATTAATACAAGCAATGGCGTTTGGTGGGTCAGGAATAGACAGCATGTGTTTCGTGGCGAAGTAACCACCTGAACTGGTCAGATCGCCTGTAGCGAGCAGGTTGAAATCATAAGGTATGCCGGCTTTTTCCAACCCCTGGCGGTAACCATCAAACTGGTCTGCCTGGATCTTCAGCTCGGGTGCTCCGCCCAGGTAAGCAATTCGTCGAAAGCCGCGCTCCACCAGGTGGGTTACCAGCTCAACCATGCCGCCCTGGCGATTGACTTCAACCCGCGCAAAGTCGAAGCCATCCAGCGTATTTTCCAGGGCTGCGAATGGGACACCTTGTTGGGAGAGATATTGCACCCGCCAATCGTGCAGATGTAAATGGGTCAGGATAAATCCATCCACCTTACGACCCTGAACCCAGCTCTGGTAGATGTGCTTTTCCGGTTCTTCGCCGGGTGGCGCAATGGATATGACCAGATCAAAAGGATGAAGGGCTGTTTCATCACCCAACCCGGCAATGAATTCAGAGAAGAATGGGTCGGCAAAGCGTGGGGTATTCGCTGGCAGGATATAGCCGACTGCGTCAGCTTTCTTCCGCCTGAGTTGGCGCGCAGCCCGGTTTGGGACATATCCCATCTCATGAGCTACTTGGATCACCCTCTGCCTTGTTTCGTCCGAGATATCTGGATAGCCATCCAAGGCGCGTGAAACTGCCCCAATCGATAACTCCAGCTTTTTCGCAATATCCCGGATCGTGACAACCATAAGTCAATCTTTCCAATTACTGAAACGTTTTAGTAGTGAATTTTACTGGATTTAACTCTTTATTTCAAGCTTTTTTCGTAATTCGTAAAATGATGTGTGCAATAGAGAAATAGTAGCAACATGAGGATGGCGACATTTATTTTCATGGATTTCCCCCAAAAACTCTGTCAAATATTCGCCAGGTTATATAGGGGTTTGTATACCAATAATTTGAAATCGATTGTAGACTGGAACAAAATAAAACTGTCTATTCTCAAATATGGATCCCATGATAATCAGTTCCTAATATTTCTTCCTCGTGCTATAAACATTCTCAAACTAGCTGGAAGTGATCTGTACTTCTCGCGTGCGAGGAGATTGATCAATTGGAATTTACTCATCTTACAACGAATTAACTTCCAGCTATTTGCTGTGCATGAATGACAGCTCTCAGATAGATGAATGACATTCGTCACTTTGAATGTGATGGTTAATAGATAAAATACATTCGGTATACCGAATATATTTTATTATTAGGATAATTACGTGACTTCTCATCATAAATACCAAATCCTCACAGATAATGATGGCAATATTGTGCTCCCTCCAGAAATTGCCAGAGGATATGGAATTAAACCAGGAGTTAATTTTCTCATAGAAGATACAGATGATGGAGTTGTTTTCCACAGGCCTGTTTCCAATCTCTCAAAGGTTTACATAGAACCGACTAGCCAGTGCAATCTCTCCTGCCGGACATGTATCAGGAATGTGTGGGAAGAAAAGATGGGTCGGATGACTAGTGCTACATTTACCCGCATCCTAAGGGGGATTGGGGAGTTTGATCATCGCCCATCGATTTTCTTTGGAGGCTTTGGTGAGCCACTTTCACACCCACACATTGTGGATATGGTTGCACAAGCAAAAAAAGTCAGCTCTAAGGTAGAGTTGATCACCAATGGAATGCTGCTCGATCAAACAATGTCACATGAATTGATACTGGCCGGGTTGGATACACTATGGGTATCAGTTGATGGTGCGAAACCTGAGAGTTATGCAGATGTCCGTATAGGAGCTGCACTCCCGGAGATTTTTGAAAATATCACAAAATACCGCTATCAATACTTCATGCGCAAGGCTGTTGATCCAGATATTGGTCTGGCTTTTGTTGCCATGAAACGGAATATCACTGATCTCCCCGCATTATTACGAATGAGTACTAAGTTAGGTATATCACGTTACCTTGTAACCAATGTCCTACCCTACACAAAAGAAATGTGTGATGAAGTGCTCTACGAACGTTCAATGGATTCGATAGTTAGCCAGCCTTGTTGCTGGGCTCCGCGGTTGGATTTACCCGTAATTGATGGCAACCTGTATACCAACGAACCGTTGATCCAATTGATGAGCGTACATCCACGTAATTTCCTAACACATGGTAAATTGACCGACAATATTGATTATTGTCCTTTTGTCCGCAAGGGTTCAGTTGCTATCGCCTGGAACGGCAATCTCAGCCCTTGCCTGCCACTCATGCACCAGCATGAGAGTTATATGAAAAATATTCACCGGGTAGTGAAACGATATGTTGTTGGGAATGTTATGAATCAACCCTTAGTAGTTTTATGGGAGTCAAGAGAATATGTGGATTTTCGCAAGCGGGTAGATGAATTCGATTTTTCCCCCTGTACTGTTTGCGCAAGCTGCCAGATGGCTGAATCGAACGAGGAAGACTGTTATGGGAATATATTTCCAACTTGTGGGGGATGCTTGTGGGCGCAAGGTTTTATCCGCTGTCCATGATGTTATTGACGAACCATGATCAATTTCTTGACAGTTAATGAGAAAGGAGATAAAATCATATTCAATCCGTTGAATGTGATAAATTAAGAGGTATTTATGGAAACCTATCAAACTCAAGCTCAATTATTTAAAGTCTTGATGCACCCCACCCGTTTGGCCATCCTGGATGAGTTACGCGGTGGTGAGCAATGTGTCTGCCACATGGAGGCTAAATTCGGCTTGCGCCAGGCGTATATTTCACAACATCTCATGGTGCTGCGCGATGCTGGATTGGTTGCTGATCGACGTGATGGCTGGAATATTTACTATCAAGTGCATAAACCGGAGGTCTTCCAGGTTATTGATGCCATGAAAAATTTGACCGACACATCCAATAGCATACAAACTGGCAGTCCTCAATCCAATAATTATTCATCAGAAAAAAAGCGTCCTTGTCCCTGCCCCAAGTGCAATGCCGGCTCAGAGGCAGATCGTCTTGAACCACAGGACTTTGCGCTGAATGAGGTTGAAGCGCCAGTTTGAAAAAAACAGTAAATCGCATTTTTAAGCCTAGCTTATTGAAAAAGTGTGAGGAAACCATGCCCAATTTTCTTGAAACTACAATCGACAAGTTTACTTTCAAAGTCGCTGATGATCGCATCTACACACATGCCGGTGTGTGGGCGCAAGTTGAAGGTAACCGTGTTCGAATAGGCCTTTCGGATTTTCAGCAGCAACGCAGTGGCGATGTTGCATTCGCAGAGATCAAACCAGTCAGCACGCAACTTGCCTTTGACGATGAAGTGGCGGTGATCGAAACGATTAAGGTCAACATCAGCCTGGGTTCACCTGTCGCTGGGAGTGTTGTTGAGGTTAACCCTGCGATGACTGATGCACCCGAAGTGATCAACCAGGATCCTTACGGCATTGGATGGATGGCTGTGATCAAAGCAGATGATTGGGAAGCCGATCGACCACGCCTGATGGACCCCCAGACTTACTTTGCGCACATGAAATCTCTGGCACAAGAGGAGTTGAATAAAGGATGAGCGACACACATTTACCACGCAAGGTTGCAATTGTACCCTGCAGCGGGATAGGTAAAACCTATGGATCTGTCAGCCGTGAGGCTGCATACGATGTCACCGAAGATTTACGTCCCGAGAAAACTCAATTGGTTTCCCTGGCTATGCTCGTCCTGGGTGATGAAGGCGCACGGGCTGCCCTGGCTGGAGCTCCAGCTGTGACAATTGATGGCTGCAAGCTAGCCTGTGCTACCAAAATGGTCCTCGAAAGTGGTGGAACAGTCACTAAGGATTATGCAGTGCTGGATGTTTATCGCCGCTATAAGCAGTTCAAGCCACAGGGGATTGCTGAGCTCAACGAAGGTGGCCAGCAGTTGGCGCATGCACTGGCAGAGGAGATTGCCGAGGTTGTGGACAATACGTTGGCTGGGACTGAAGGAGAAAAGAATGGTTGATCTACCCAAGAAAAAAGTTGGGATCGTGGCATGTTCTGGCGAAGAGTTGGCTGAAGGCACAGTTACACGCTTGGCAGCTTTGAAAGTGCTTGAACAGCTTCGACCAGCTGATACGGTCACGATCTGCCTGCCGCTATTTCTAGCTGGTGGAGAAGGCGACCGAGCCTTTGCCCGCTTTTACCCGACGATTGCCGTAGATGGCTGCAATTTACGCTGCGCTGCAAGAGGAACCGAAATGTATTCCGGAAAACCAGCTGTAAGCCTGGTGGTGAGTGAACTGGTGCAGCAAAAAGGTCTGGCACAGCCAGAGGGGTTACGCAAGTTGAATGACGCTGGGGAGCAGGCAGTTGATTTGCTCGCTGAACAAATCGCGAAAGAGGTTGACCAGATCCTCGGCCAAAAGTGGGACCGACGCAAAGGTGAATTTGTCTTACCAATTGTGGGTAACATAACGGCCAAATCTGACATAAAAGAAACAGTTCAAGCTACTTGCTCTTGCGGATCGGGGATCCCAATCCAGAAAGTGATGATCAACGGCCAGGGTGTAACCCTGATCGCTCTGCCGGTCATGCTCCAGCAGTTCAAAGAGGCTGGTAAAGTGCCCGGATCAGAAACCGTTACTGAGCTTCTGGATTTGCTCAAGATTTACAATCCCGTACAAGCCGAAGAAGAACAGGCATACCGCGAGATGTTACTAGAAGAATATTCCGTTTATTTCGAAAAGGAGGCTGTCTGATGAGCCGTACAGCCACTTACCATACTACCGTTGCCTGGAAAGGCGAGCACTGGGGTCATATAGTGATGGGTAACGGGCCAGAGATGGATTTCTCCGCCCCACCCGATGCACAAGGTCACCCGGGTGTACTAACACCTGAGGACGCGTTTGTGGCTGCAGCCAACACCTGCATCATGATGATGTTCATCTGGGCAGCCGAGCGCTTCAAGCTAGACCTCATCTCATACGACTGCAGGGCTGAAGGAACCAAGTTAATTGAGCTGGATCGCACAGAAATATTCACACATTTGCGTTTCTACCCGATCATCCGCATTGTAGCAGGTGACGAAAAAGCAAGTGCTGTCGAAGCCCGTGCTCGCCGAGCACTACAATCAGCTCAAAAGTATAGTCTCGTTGCGAACTCGGTAAAATCTGAGATCATCATCGAATCACAAATTGAGGTCATTAAATGAAACCAGTTCTCAACGAAGAAAAGTGCCCTGCCATAGGGCAATACTGCCCAGCCATTCCAGCATGTATGGAGAACGCGATCATATATGTAAAGGATAAAAGTACTCGTAAGGGTGGCCGGATTGTTTTTGATTATGAAAAATGTAATGAGTGCGGTATTTGCGTCACCAAATGCTGCGGATCTGCTATAGAACTCATATAACCCTACTACTTATTAAGGAGAATAATAATGCTTACGATCAAAGTTCTTGGTCCTGGTTGTGAAAATTGTAAAAATGTGGAAGCCATAACACGCAAGGCACTAGCCATGTTTGGCATGGAAGCTCAGGTCATCAAGGTGACTGATTGGGCGGAGATCAAAAAATATCCCATCCTGGGTACGCCTGGTTTGGTAATCAATGAGAAAGTAGTTTGCGCCGGGCGTATTCCAACCGAATCGGAAGTGACTACCTGGTTGGCCAATGCTATGTCTTGATAAATCAATCATCTCTGCGAGGTGAATATGACAACCAATTATATTGAATACTATCACCACCTCGAAGAGGGCCTAGCCAAGTTGGGCCAGGATCTACCCGGACCGATGAGTGGTTTTGCCCGCTTGCATAGAAAGTCCATTGAGGACGGGGCATTAAGCCGGAAGGTTAAGGAAATGATGGCAGTGGCCATTAGCATTGTTGTGGGCTGTGAAGGTTGTATCGCCTATCATGTGCACGATGCCGTGGAAGCAGGGGCTACGCGAGCAGAGCTTTTGGAGGCTGTCAGTGTTGGCTTGATGATGGGGGGTGGACCGGGATCAATCTATGCCGCGCATGCCCTGGAGGCTATCGATCAATTTTTACCGGAAAATAAATAACGCTAACACACTTTTTTCATGCTTATAGGTATTTGAAACAGTGCAACAAGAAATTTCTTCTCAACTCGAGACACTGCCTGCCCGGAAGCAAGACCTGAAAGCCTTTTTAATAGTTGGGCTGGCCGCAATACTCTGGCTAGCGGCTTATAAAGTCATCCAGCCATTTGCCTCTTGGCTTACCTATGGCTTATTGGGGTTATCACCCGCTTCCCATCTTAGCTCGTCGCTAGCGTTCTTTTTCTACGATGTGCTCAAGATCATCCTGCTGCTGGGTGGCATGATATTCGCCATCACCTTGCTGCGCTCGTTCTTCAGCGCTGAAAAGACCCGCGCCTGGCTGGATGGTAAGCGCAATGGATGATATTCTCTCTCCAATCCCGATCGATCTTAATCGAATGAGCTGATCGGATTGCACACGAATTGCATAATAGGCCGGTATCCAAGTCAATTTTCTGGAGACGGTCTCATTTTTTTATATTATAAGGGGAGAAATAGACCAATAGTGAAGATAGGGGGTTGATCTACAATTGAACATATTCCCCATGTATATGGAGAACCTGCTAGGCACTACCCGGGGATCAGGTGGCGTATCAGCATGATAGCTTCACCCCGAATTGATGACATGTGTCATATTCGCAATTCTGAATATGTGTTATAATATATTCGGAGTTACGAATATGACAAATATATTTTCAAACCTATCGAAAGTAAGCGATTTATTAGAAGTCATTAGCCCGGAATCGCGTCTGGAAATTATGCTGGTAATTGGAGAGGGCGAGGCTTGTGTCTGCCACCTGGAAGCGAAGCTCGGTTACCGGCAAGCTTATATCTCCCAGCAACTGATGGCGCTGCGTGAGGCTGGTTTGCTGGATTCAAGACGCATTGGCAAATATGTCTTTTACCACCTGGCAAAACCAGATATTTTGGAATTATTCCAAAACGCTGCAAAAATTGCTGGATTGGATCTTGTCAAGCTGGAACCGACCAGGCACGAAAAACAATGCGCCTGCCCTCATTGTACGCCAGCGATTTCCAACTCGATTCTCATTGAAAACGCCTACTAACCCATTCTTTCCCATTCTCACCCTACGGAGGTTTCCATGCTTACTGTCAAAATACTCGGTTCTGGTTGCGCCAACTGCAAGAATGTTGAATCTGTGGCTCGCAAAGCCATTTCTGATCTAGCCATTGAAGCCGAAGTGATCAAAGTGACTGACTTCAAAGACATAATGGCTTATAACATTATGTCAACGCCAGGGCTGGTCATCAATGAGAAGCTCGTCTGTGCGGGCCGCGTTCCATCTCGAGCTGAGGTGACTACATTCATGACCAACGCGCTGATGGCAAAATGAAAATTTACCTATTGTACATCGATGGCTGTCCTTCCTGGCAGAGCGGTCTGGAAAACCTGAAAGCCGCACCGGAAGCTGAAGAGCTGGAAGCAGATATCCAACTCACTTTGTATAGGTAAATACATGACACAAACGCTCTCTTCACAAACGGTGCAACCCGCCAAAAATACCCAAAGCGTCAAAGCTTTCGTCATCGTTGGCACGGCGGTGGTCGTCTGGCTGGTTTTCTACAACGTCATCCAGCCAATTGCCAACTGGCTATCTTATGACTTGTTGGGGCTATCGCCCACTTCCCATCTTGGCTCGTCGCTAGCGTTCTTTTTCTACGATGTGCCCAAGATCATCCTGCTGCTGGGTGGCATGATTTTTGCCATCACCTTGCTGCGCTCGTTCTTCAGCGCTGAAAAGACCCGCGCCTGGCTGGGTGGAAAGCACGAAGGGATAGGCAACATGCTGGCGGCAGCGTTGGGCATCATCACACCGTTTTGTTCTTGTTCAGCGGTGCCGCTCTTTATCGGTTTTGTGGAATCGGGCATTCCGCTCGGCGTCACGTTCTCATTCCTGATTTCTGCGCCGGTTGTTAACGAGGTAGCGCTGGTAATGCTGTTTGGTATGTTCGGCTGGAAGGTAGCCGGTCTGTACATGCTCTCCGGCGTGACGATTGCCATCATTGCCGGGGTGGTGATAGGCCGCCTGAAACTGGAACGCTATGTAGAGGACTTTGTCTGGCAGATCAAGGCAAGCGAGGGCGGCGTTTTGCCTGAAAAGCCCACCTGGACGCAGCGCTTTGAAATCGCCTGGGCCAGCACCAAGGAAATCGTCGGCAAAGTCTGGCCCTATGTCATCATCGGCATTGCCATCGGGGCCGTGATACACGGTTATGTACCCGAGAGTGCCCTGGTGAGTATTATGGGCAAAGGCGCATGGTGGTCGGTCCCAGCAGCAGTGCTCGTCGGTGTACCGCTCTACTCCAACGCGGCCGGCGTCATTCCGATTGTTCATGCACTGATGGAAAAGGGTGCTGCCCTCGGCACGGTACTGGCCTTCATGATGGCGGTGGTTGCCCTGAGCCTGCCAGAGATGATCATCCTGCGCCGCGTACTCAAACCTCAACTGATTGCCATTTTCTTCGGTACAGTGGCGCTTGCAATCATCATGATCGGCTATTTATTCAACCTGGTTCTGTAATATGAACATCAACGTACTTGGTGTAGGGTGCGTTGCTTGCCGGAGCATGGTTTCGGAAGTGGAAAGGCTGATAACGCGGCTGAAATTGGATACTCGGGTGGAATACGTAACCGATGTGGAGAAAATCATATCCTACGGTGTGATGAGTACCCCCGTTCTGGTCATCGATGAGCAGGTCGTAATGATTGGTCATCGCGGCGCGGCAAAGATCGAGCAGGCCTTGCGCGAAAAGAACGCAGTATGAGTTTTGATATTTCTGCTTTCAGCGGTATTCATTTCTTTTTGAGTATGTAGAGGAGGATCTACACTAATGGATTTTAATACTACGCTGCTTGCCGCGATCATCTTTGCTTTTATTATAGCTTTTATTTTTTCGATGTTTGGTCAGGGTGGAGGGTCGGTGTATTCTCCGATGCTCATCCTGCTTGGTTATACAGTATTGATCGCCACTTCAACATCCCTGGTACTGAATCTCATCACTTCATTATCTGCTGGTTATATTTTCTACCGCAAAAAGATGATCGATTACAAGACCTCCCTAATCTTTGCGCCGGGAATCATCATTGGCGCCTTTTCGGGAGGGGCACTGTCCAAATTCTTTGATACGACAGTTTTGCTGTGGGTGTACGTGGTTGTCCTTCTGGTTTTGGGTGCAAGGATGATCTATTCCTATTGGGAAAAGGAAAAGGTCGAGGAAAAGATGCCAGTACTGTCCCCTGCAAAGATTGTGTTTATCGCAATTTTTGGTCTTGCTGTGGGGTTTCTTTCCGGTCTACTGGGAATTGGTGGTGGTGTTTTCATAGTACCTTTTATGGTCTACGTCTTAAAAAGCCCTACAAAAATTGCCGCAGGATCGTCCCATTTGATTATTTCCTTTTCAGCAATGGCAGGAATATTAGGTCATCTAACCTCTCACCCTTTCGATTTTCGTTTGATCTTGGTGACAGGCATTGCCGTACTTATAGGTGGAAACCTCGGGGCAAGGGTCAGCATGAAGATCAAAGTCAAAATGATCAAAGCTGGGCTGGGCTTGATCATGTGGGCATTTGCAGCCCAGCTACTGGTAAAGCTTTTAGGTTAAAGGGTAGTGTTTTATATCAATCATTAGCAAACAAATAATAACGATGATCAGAAAGGAAATTTTTCAATGACAACAAAACATATCCCCCCCGAATGGGCGTTTGAATTTCACGCTCATGAATGTCCCTTCATGCCGATTGGATACCGCATGGGTAAACTAGCGCTCGAATACCTGGGCGTCGAGAAGGAAGCCGACCACGGGTTCTTCATCTTCCCTGAATTAGGCGAAGGCCACCCCCAAACCTGCATGATGGACGGCATGCAGATCGCCACCGGCGCCACCTATGGAAAGGTTCTGATTGCCAAGACTTTCTACGGTAAACTGGCAGCGACCTTCTATTCTCCCAAAAAAGGCGCGGTACGCTATTCGCTTGTGCCCGATTTCGTTGATGCAATGGACAAGTTCGAGTTCTTTGTCTACCGCAAGAAGGGCATTGAGCCTTCTCAAATCCCGCTGGAAGTACGACGAGAGGTGATCCAGTGGGTGTATGACCAGCCGGACGAAGCTATTTTCAAAGTGGAAGCCAAATCCGATTTCACCTACAAACCAGTCAAGGGTTCATTCAACAAGACCAAATGCAGCGTGTGCGGGGAATATGTCTTCGACCGCTACGTGCGCATGAAAGATGGCCAGTCAATGTGTATCCCGTGCTCTGGTTATGAAAAAACCGCTCTGATTGAGCGCTAACTATTTTATCTTAATAGCTCAAGGAGATTTATTGTTATGGATATCAACAACGAATTATATAAAGCTGGTCTGTTACTGCACGGCCACAAATGCCCTGCCATGCCAATGGGACTGCTTGCTGGAATGGCTGCGATTGAAGCTCTGGGCGTTGAACGCGCCGCTGATGGGCAGCTCACCGCCCTGGTGGAAATTGACCGCGACCACTGCGCCACCTGCTATGCCGATGGCATCCAGATGGCTACTGGGTGTACTTTTGGAAAGGGCAACATCCAGAAATTAGGCTTCGGTAAGTTCGCCGTCACGTTGATTGACAACAAGACCGGGCGCAGTGTGCGCGTGCTGACCCGCAATGAAACCATCCAGAAAAGCAAAGAATCGGAATTCATCCAGTTCCGCAAGAAAGGCGTGCCCGCTTCAAAGATTGCTGCGGACCTGGTTACACCGCTGGTCGAGTTCATCCTGTCTTCACCTATTGACAGCTTGTTCGATGTCGGCAAGGTGACCGACGGTAAGCCACCGATAGGTCGCCCGCATGATTTCAATACTGTGATTTGCGAAGAATGTGGTGAGACCGCTGTAGAACGTTACGCTCGTGTCAAGAATGGCAAGATCGTGTGCATGCCTTGTGCAGAGAAAAACTAGCCCTGATCGATCTTCCCAGGAAGACGGGCAACTTTCTCCCTGGCAGCTCATTCTGGAGAAGTAGCATGGTTAATGTGAGATTGCTGGGTTTACCCGATTGTCGGCGTTATCAGAAGATGCGCACTGCAGTAATCCAAGAAGCAGAAAAGTTGGGTATTCGGCTTAACATTGAAGAAATTAGCGATTATGAAACTCTGATGCAATTTAATCCAATCAGCCTGCCCAGGCTATATATTCAGGGAGACCTGATCGCATCACAAAATCCACCAAAGTCACTAGAAATTGTCCAGGCTTTGCAAAAAGTGAAATCAATCTGAGCGCCCGATGAATAATATAAAATCGACATCCTTGGAAGCTGTCTGCTTTGCTGGTGATCGCATGATCACCTTGCTTGGGTTGGAGAGCACCCCGATTGGCGTGCGTTTTATCCATCAGCAAGATGAGATTACAGAATCCGAAGTGCTGCTCAAACAGCACCGCTATTGCCAGGCACTGATGCGAGCGCGCCGCGGTGAACACGTGAGACTGGATGCGCAAGGTATAAATTGCCCAGCGGCCGCGGCAGCTTTTGGTTTCCGTCCTTTACCGGAAAATCTGCAAAACGGCAAGGGGTTGGTTGGATTTGGTATTGTCTCAGACGAGCGGGTAGGCCAGGCAATGTTTGCCCACATGCCCAAATTCGAAGCCGGCGCAATCCAGGCCATTCAACTCTTCCCTTTAAACCAATCGCAAGCAGTGCCCGATGTCGTGGTCGTTGAGGATCAGGTGGAGAGGCTCATGTGGATTAACTTGGCGTATCTCAACGCCATCGGCGGTGAGCGTTTGACCAGTTCAACTGCTATCCTTCAGGCCTCCTGTGTGGACTCGACCATCCTGCCGTATCTGGAACAACGCTTGAATTTCAGCTTTGGCTGTTATGGGTGCCGCGACGCTACCGACTTATCTGCGTCTGAAACCGTGATTGGTTTTCCAGTCTGGTATTTAACTTGCATAATGCAGCACCTGGAATTTCTAGCACAAAAAGCAATCCCAACATCACGCGCTAAGAAAGCCTGGGCTGCCCTCCAAAAACAAACGACTCATGTTCCTATAGAACGTTTTCAAAATTCGTAAAAAGAATCAGGAATGAGATATGGACATTACAAATAAAGGACAAGAACAATGAAAATTGCAGCTGTTTCTGAAGATGGCGTGACCATCAGCCAGCATTTTGGTCGCGCTCCGTTTTATGTAGTCGTAACCATCGAAGGTGGGAAAATAGTATCACACGAGACCCGTGACAAGATGGGACATAATCAATTTAGCGGGGAACACGAAGAGCACACTCACGGAGACGATCCACGCGGTCATGGGTTTGACCCAGCTGCTCAGGATCGTCACGCCCGCATGGTGGTTACCATCGCTGATTGCGAAGTGCTACTGGCGCGCGGTATGGGCGCCGGCGCGTATGAAAGCATGAAGCAGGCTAACATCCTCCCGGTTGTGACCGATGTAGCCAATATTGATGAGGCTGTGCAAGCCTACCTGGCAGGTAGCCTGAAAGATCACGTCGAGATGTTGCATTAGAAGGCAGAGGCTTGATATGGTAAAAGAAGAAATGTGGCATGGGATTCCCCGAAAAGATATTCCCTGGTATCCAACCGTAAATGCTGATTCATGCATCGGCTGTACATTGTGCTACACCACCTGTGGACGTGGTGTCTACGAAATGCAGGACAATAAAGCTGTGCCAGTCAATGCCATGAGTTGTATGGTGGGTTGCAGCACCTGCGGCACGGTCTGCCCGGTGCAAGCCATTGCTTTCCCCGACCGTGACTTGGTCTGGAAGTTGGAGCGTGAAAATAAGATTTTTAAGGTTGTACGCCAGGAAGCCAAGGAAAAAATGGCCAAGCAAGATGCGCTCAAGGCTAGGGCTGCCGCAGAAGACGCGGTAGCAAAACTAACCACGCATGTGCGTTTTGAAGTGGCGGGTGAATTTGGCGAAAAACGTTTCCTGGTTCAGATGGAGGAAGCCATTAAAGAAAAGCTGTACGACTTCGTCAACATGCATTTGGAAGTACCCACTGTGCAGGGCGCAATGGAAAAGACACCTTCCTTTATGTCCTTCGAAATCACATCAACAGAACAGGAAGATATTCAGATCTTTCTACCGGAAGTGCGCGATTTGATCCGTCGCAACGGGTTTACATTGGTCAGTGAAAATAAACTGTAATGATGAAAGGCAGCGCACCTTGTACAACGCGTGCAGGTGTCTAAAATGGATAAATCATGCACATCAGAAATTCTACCTGGCTCAAGGGATTGAGAGCATTGTATGGAAATAGCAAGAGAAGCCACGTCAGTGCCATCTGACCGCCAACGCTTCGCGTGGGTAACTCTGGAAGCTCAGGAGATCATTGAGCTGAAACAGGCGATCATGGATCGTGATTCCCACGATGTAGTTGACTTTTTTTGGCGCATCATCCTGCCACGTGCGCAAGAAGCTGCCCAAAAGCGAGGTATTTCCCTGGAAGAAGCTGAGGAGAGCGATGGGCGTATATCTGGATAATGCCGCTACAAGCTGGCCTAAACCGGAGGCTGTCTATCTGGCTGTGGATCACTTTATGCGGGAGGTGGGTGCCACACCTGGCCGGGGTGGATACCAGCAAGAGGAAGAAGCTCAGCAGATCGCTGACGAAACACGAGCCGCATTAGCGCAACTCTTCCATACCGCAGACCCGCAGGGTGTGGTTTTTACACTGAACGCCACCCAGTCCATCAATATGGCGCTGAAAGGGTTGCTGCATCCAGGAGATCATGTTGTCACTTCCTCAATCGAGCACAATGCCATGTGGCGCCCGCTTAAGGCGTTGGAAAAGCGCGGCGTGGAGATTACCACCGTACCCTGTACTCCCGATGGTATGTTAGATCCAGCTGATGTCGAGGCAGCTATTCGTCCAGATACCCGACTGGTCGCTATGCTGCATGCATCTAACGTGCTGGGCGTTATCTTACCTATTGCCGAAGTCGGCGAACTTGTCCACCATCACAAGGCGCTCCTGCTGGTAGATGCTGCTCAGACAGCCGGGAATTATCCAATTGACATGCAAGCGATGGGGATCGATTTACTGGCCTTTGCCGGGCACAAGGGGACATTTGGCCCACCTGGTACCGGAGGTCTGGTAGTGATGCCAGGAATCCAGCTTGAGACATGGGTGGAGGGTGGCTCGGGTCTCCTCTCGCGCCCTGAAACGATGCCAGATGAATTGCCTTTAAGGTTGGAGGCTGGTACCCAGAACTCAGCTGGTATAGCAGGGCTGTTGCTGGGTGTGCAGTTTGTGCTGGAAGAGGGTGTGGAGAAAATCCATACGCACGAAATGACATTGGCTAGCCAGTTGATCGAAAAGTTAAAGGCAATACCAGGTTTAAGCATTCTAGGTCCGGAAAACCTGAAGCAACGTACAGCGGTCGTTTCGATCACTGTGGATAATTACATTCCTGACCAATTGTCCGCCGTACTGGACAAGGTTTTTGGTGTGGCAACACGGGCTGGGTTGCATTGTGCCCCCCAGGCCCACCGTATGGCGGGAACGCTGGAGAATGGGGCGTTGCGCTTCAGCCCTGGATATTTCAACAGTGCGGAAGAGATTGACTATGCTGTTGAATCCTTACAGAGTATCTTGTAGGCAGCAGGATGGCAAAACAACATATTGAAAAG
>Ga0315273_10000463_pt1 | contig 42505 bp, 23 predicted proteins | sample YL17G02_0_MG_FD_205753 | JGI IMG/M metagenome (GOLD analysis project Ga0315273, IMG submission 205753) | Sediment microbial communities from Yellowstone Lake, YNP, Wyoming, USA - YL17G02_0 | ecosystem: Environmental > Aquatic > Freshwater > Lake > Sediment | place: USA: Wyoming | collected...
TGGGCCCGCGGCCCGTCGTGGTCGGGCGGGGGGGGGGGGGGGGCGGTCGGGGGGTGGCTGGCGGGGGGGGCGGGGGGGCCGGGGGGGGGGGGGGGGGGGGGGGGGAGCGTGCTTGTGTGTGTTTGTGTGTGTGTTTCAGGGGGGCTGGGGCGGCGTGCGTGGCGTGCGTGGTTTGAGAGCAAGAGAAGAAGAGAGCATTCTGTGTGTTGTTGTCCCCGCTCTGTGTGAATCCATTCACCCACAGTCCCCACCTGCGCGCGCGCCCTGTGGCCTCCTCACGCCCGGCCTTGCGAGAGAGACAGAGAAGAGAGAGAGAGAAGAGAAGACAAGAAGGGCGGGGTGGAGGGGGGTCGTCGTTTCTCCAGTCTGTCCTCTTTCACGCCACCACAGCTTCCACTCCCACCTCCACCACAGCCTCCACCCCCGCCGCGGGCCCCCCCGCCCCCAGCGGCTCCGACAGGACCGGCTCCCCGGTCGGCGGGTGGGCGGCCATGATCGCCCGCACGTCGGCCCCCGAGAGCGTGCCCCGGGCCAGCAGCCCGTCCCGCACTGCCGCGAGGGCGGCCGCATGCACCCCCAGAATCGCGGCCGCGTCGTCCGCCGCCTGGCGCACGGCCGCCAAGCCCGACGCCCGGGCGGCATCCCGGGTGTCATCGTCCGGCTGGAAGCAGGCGAGGAGCGTGCCGGCCTCCGCGCCGGCACACCCCAGCGCGTCCGCGTCGATGGGAGACACGGCCGTCCGGTACACGGCCGCCTCCATGCCCAGACGGACGGGCGGCGGCGGGGCCGCAAAGGCGGGCAGGGAGGGGCCCGCGGGGGTGTGCAGGCCCAGGGCGTAGTGCCCGACCCCGCGCTGGGCCAGGTGGAGGGCGGCCCGGAGCGAGCCGTTGGAGGAGGCGTAGGTCGAGCCCTCGCCCTCACCCGCCCCCGCCAGCGCGCGCTCGCCCGCCAGCCCGGCCGTCAGGACGCGCAGGCGGGCGCGCATGCGCCCCCGGGTGAGCACAAAGTAGTCGTCGTCCGGGTTCCGGGCCCAGACGGTGCGGGAGTAGGTCGCGCCCCGGGGCTCGACGGTGGACCGTTCGACCGCCTCGAGGCGGGAGCGGCGGCCGGCCGCGGCGTCCGCCGCCCGGATCGCTTCAGCCACGACGCACACGCCGGCCTCGTGCGCTGCAAAGGCGGCCAGCGGCGCGACCAGGCGGGCCGGCAAGCGGGGGCGGCGCAGGCCGAACAGGATGCGGTCGACCGCGGAGTCGATGTCGGCGCCCGCGATGGACGCCCCGCCCCGCCGGGCGGCCGCGAGGGCGGCCTCATTCAGGATCGCGGCCAACTCCGCCCCGCTCAGCCCGGGCGTGTCGGCCGCCAGCTGGGCCAGGTCCACATCCCCCGCCAACGGCTTGGACGCCGCGTGCACGCCCAGGATGGCCCGGCGGCCCGCCGTCGTCGGCAGGCCGACCACGACCTTGCGGTCAAAGCGGCCGGGGCGGAGGAGGGCCGGGTCGAGGAGGTCCGCCCGGTTGGTGGCCGCGAGGAAGACGACGCCAGTGCCGGGCGTGAAGCCGTCCAACTCCGTAAGCAGCTGGTTGAGCGTCTGCTCGCGCTCCTCGTTGGGGCGCTGGCCCGAGCCGGCCCGCCGGCAGCCGAGGGCGTCCACCTCGTCGATGAAGACGATGGAGGGCTCGCCCTGGACGCGGGCGCGCTTGAAGAGGTCGCGCACGCGCGCGGCGCCCACGCCCACAATCGCTTCCACAAACTCGCTGCCGCTCATGCTGTAGAACGGCACGCCCGCCTCGCCGGCGATGGCCTTGGCGATCAGCGTCTTGCCCGTGCCTGGTGGTCCCTCCAGGAGGACGCCCTTGGGGGGCACCGCCCCGGAGGACGCGTAGGACGTGGGGTCCTTCAAGAACTCGACAAGGAAGCGCACGTCGCCCAGCGCGGCGTCCGCGCCCGCCACGTCGGCAAAGGTCACGCCCGTCGACCCGTCCCGGCGGGCCCGCCCCTTGGACTGCGCGAACTCGATGGCCTCCTGGAAGTCCTGGGGCATCTTCTTGCGGAAGGAGTCGACCAGGGAGAAGGCGACGACGGCGAACACAAAGGCCATGGCCGCGACGGCGGGCGCGCCCGTGCGCGCGGCCAGGGCCACCTGCCCCACCCGCGCCGTCAGGCCGGGCCCGGCCCGCGGGTCGGCGGGCACGGCCCGCCAGGCGATGTCCAGGAGTGCGTCGGAGGGGCAGTCGTACGGGTGGGCGCCCGGGCGGACCCAGCCCGTGCGGGCCAGCTCGGCCACGGCGGACGGACCGAGGCGGGCTTCCGCTGAGGTGAAGAGGGCGTGGAACACGAGCTCCCACCCCACCTCGCCCGGCGTGGCCGGCACGGCCGGCGCCCGCTTGGCCCGGGCGGGCCCAGAGTGCGTGCCACCGGCCAGGTAATCGTAGGTGAAGGCCGGGACGCCAGGGGCCGGCATGTCCACCCAAAAAGGGGTGGTCGGTTCGGGCGGGGTGAGCGGCGGCGCGGCGGCCGAGAGGTCGACGACGCGGCCGCCCGCCCTCGCCGCCGCCCCCTCATTCACCGCGGCCGCTTTGGCCGCGTCGGGCGTCACCAGCACCCGGTACCCCAGGTGCCCCCAATCCCGCCCGCCCGCCCAGATCTCCACCCGCCAGGGCGGGGCGGCCGGGTCGAAGTGGGCCGCGTCCGTCCAGTCGCGCCGGCGCAGGCCGGCCCACAGGGAGAACGGGGTGAGCGGGGGCCCGACGGCCGACCCGGCCCCACGGATGCCGCCCCAGGCGGGCTCCGTCGGCGAGACGAACGCCCCGCCCGCCACCTCGCGGGGGACCCAGGAGTACGAGTGGACCCGCCCAGTGGCGACGGCGGCGCCGGGGCCGCCGGGCGCGGACGCCGGCCGGAGCTCTTCCACCTTGACCGTCACCACCACGTCCGGGACGGCCGGCCCCGCGGACCGGATGCGGGCCAGGTCGGCCCGGGAGAAGCGGCCGGGCGCCGGGCGGGGCGGGCCCGGCGGGGGCGGGGCGGGCTCCGGGCCGAGGAGGGAGGAGGTTTTCTTCGGGCCGGGTTTTGTGTCCTTTTCAGCCACGGCCCGCCCCGTCGTGCTGGGCACTTCCTCACCCTCGAAGTCGAGAAAATCGTCCACGTAGCTGCCGCGGAGGCCGTCGTTGTCGCCCGACGCGCGGCGGGCCTGGGAGGACGCGGGGCGGCGGGGGTGGAGCGGGGGCCGGGCGGCCGGGCGCGGGCGAGCTGGAGGAAAGGGTGGGGTTGGCAACGGGTGTGAGAGATGGGAGAGGGGCGCAGCAGGTCGTGCGCATGTGACCTTCCTCCTCCTCCTCCTTCCAGATATGCATGGGGCTTGCTTCTCATCGGCCGGCGTGCCAGGCTGCAGGCGGGCGGCTCTGAGGTGCGTGCGGGCGCCCGTTGCATGCGCAGTGACGTCTGGCCGCCGTCGGTGCGGGTTGCGTTTTCGCTCTCCGCCCCACCTCTCGATTCTCTCCACCGCGCCCCCGCCTGCTTACCTGCCTGGCCCGGAGACCGGGCGACAGCGTTGGAACGCATGGCGTGTGTGTGGGGCTACTATTCAGACCCCCACCTGATTGAGCACGCGCGAAACAGAGGAATGAGAGAAACAGCGGCAGCGTCCCTAGGCTCATTTCTTGGTTTCCTTCCCTCCATCTCCTCTTGCTTGCCCACAACACCATGCACCCTTACTCTGGCGGCTCCACGCTGGCGGCGGTGAGTGCAGATTGCTCCCGTGCACACACGCACACCCGACACCGCCGCCGCGAATGTCGCGCCGGTGCCCCCACAAACTCAAAACTCGTCAAACTCTCACCCCCAGGTCCTTCGCGTTTCGGCCTTCTCGGTCGGCCTCGTCTACGGCACCTGGCACCTGTCCTCCCTCAAATCGCGGGCGGCCAAGGCGGCGGCCAAGGTGGAGGCGGCCGGCGCGGCGGGGCACCATTGAGGTGGATTGGGGGTGAGAGGTGGAAGGGAGCGAGAGGCGGCGGCGATCGAACGCTTCCTCCGACCTAGCGGCTGGTGCTGCTTCTCCCGTCTCTCCCGTCCCTCTCTCTCTCTCTAAGCCCGGCCGAGCAGAGTTATCACGAAACGACCCTTTGTAGACAAGACACCCCGCACGAGATGTGCCTCCAACTTTCGCTGTCGTGTAAAAAGGCACGCGCCGTCTCAACAAAACACACACCTCCCCAGCCCTGAACTCTCCCCTCCCCCCCCTCCCCACAGAGAGACAGCAAAAAAAGCGGCCGACACACGCTCACTTCTTGCCACCCGCCTTGGCGGCCGGCGCGGCCGCGGGCGCGGCAGCAGCGGCGGGCGCGGCCTTGGCAGCGACGGCCGGCGCGCCCGACGTCAGCCGCTCCTCCCGCCGCGCGGCCTTGCGCTCCCGGGACGCCTTGCCCTTCTGGCGGCGGGCCTCGAACTGGTCGGCGATCGCCTTGTCCCGGGCCTGCTCCGCCTTCTGGCGGTGGATGGCCTCGATGAGGACGCGCTTGTTCTTGAACACGTTACCCTTGACGCGGAGGTAGAGGGAGTGGTACAGGTGCTTGTCCACCTTCTTGGCCGCCCGGTACTTGGCCAGCAGGCGGCGCAGGACGCGCATGCGCCGCATCCACAGCAGCTTGGTCGGCAGGCGGGCCTCCCGGGTCCCCCGGCGCTTGCCGTAACCCGTGTGGCGGCCCGCGGCCTTGGCCTCGGCCGTCGCGCGCGCGCGCGAGCGGGAGTGAATGACCCCGGGCTTGCGGATGACGTAGCCGTCCTTGACCAGCTTGCGGATGTTTTGGCCTGACACGAGTGAGGGGAGAGAGATAACGGACAACGAGCGCGGGGAGGGAATGTTTGTGCGTGAGTGTGCGTGTGCGCGCGTGTGCGCGTGTGCGCGTGTGCGTGTGCGGGCGAGGCGGAATGATGATGGGTGGACGGGGTCGAGGGGGTCGGCCCCCGTCCCCGATCAGCAGGCCGCCTGCTCCTCCGCCTCCTCGGCCGGGCGACACCGGGTGGTCGGCGCACCCGCCCTGGGTGCAGGCCAGACACCTCCTGCCGACTCGGGAGGGGTGCCGAGGGGCGCTGCAGGACCGCGAGGGTGGCGCGCGCGGGGCCCCCAGTGAGGGGGCCTTTGCCGGCGGCGGCGGCCCTCTCTCAAAAAGGGAGGGGCGGCCACCGCGGGGGGGCACGCCCCAGAGCCCACGCCGGAGCCCCACACCAGGGGCGGAGCCCAGCCCAGCGGATGCCCCGAATGAGTGCGTATTCGGGCCACGAAGACCCGTGCCCGTGGGGGGGCGGCCGGCCTTTGCGACAAAGAAGCCGATCGCCCCGCTGCCTTCCTCCTTTCCCTCGCAGCACCCGCTTCACGCTCTCCTTCCTCTGCACGCTGTAAACTCACGAGAGTTGGCCATGGAGATCTCGGTGACCTCATTGGGGTCCAGCCAGATCTTGCGCTGACCGCAGTTGAGGACCTAAAAAAGAAGAGGGGAGAAGGGAGGGCGCGTGAGGGGCGGGGCGCCGACAATCGGAGCGGGGGCAACGCGGGGCGTTTTCAAAGGGCTTGCTTGGCCACGGCCGGCCATGAGACCGACACCACGCTTGCAAGAGGCACCAGCTCTACCGGCTGAGGCGCTGTGTGGGTGGGGCTGGGCCGTGCTGGCGGCGGGGCCGAGGGGCGCATGATGTGGCTCACTGCTCGGCCGCCGGCGCGCAGACCGGGGAAGGAGCGCCCTCCGCCCGCCAGGGACGCGTCGCCCTCTCAACCCCCTCCTGCAGTGGAACAAGCAAATTACCGAGGCGGCCAGGCGCTTCTGCAGGCGGAGGGAGGACATGATAGAGCGTTTGCTTTGGGGAGACGAGCCGAACAAAGGAGTGATGTGGAAGAAGGGAAATTTTTCTCTCTCTCTCTTTTCGCTGCACATCATATTCCCTTTCGACAGCCCGCGGCGAGGCGTGAGCACCACGCACCGCCCGGCGAGGCTTCTGCACCCCCCCCGGGGCAGGGAAATCTCCACAGGCTCCCTAAAAACACGCACGGGCCGCGTGTCCGAGGCCCCGCAGAAGAGAGCATTTGCACGACGCTGTTCGCTCTCTCCTCTCCCATGGACCTCGAGGACGATGAGCGGTACGCGGCGGCCGCCCTGTACACTCTCGCCCTGCACCTGGTCCAGGTATGAAAACAGAGAGAGAAAGGGAAGGAGAGAGGAGACAGAGCGAAAACGCGGAAGCGCGCCGCACCGCGCGCCCTTTTCCTCCTCTCTCTCAACCTTCGTCTCCTTTCTCACTTTTTAGACCGAGTCCGGCCAGTATGGCGACCCGGAGACCGCCTGGGGGGAGCCCCCCGACGACGACGACGTCGCCGCCGCGTCCGCGGCCGCCGCCGCCGCCTCGGCCGCCTCGTCGTCGGGCGCCCTGGCCTCGGCGGCCGCGTCAGACCCCGCGACTGCGGCCGCCGCGGCCGTCGCCACGCTCGCCGCCGCCCGCCGGGCCGCCTTCTGGGGCCACGACTGCGTGGCACCGGGCGGCCTGTTGGACCGGTGCTATGCCTCCCTGCGCCTGCCCCCACGGTGCTGGCCGGGCTTGAAGCGCCTGCCGGAACTGGGCGGCCTGTTGGGCCGGGGGGGGAGGGGCGAGGCCCTGGCCCTGGCAGCCTCGTACGTAGCCGCCCTGGCCGGCGACGGGGCGGGCGGCGGCGGCCGGGCGGCGGGCGCGCATGGGAAAGGGGAGGACGCAGCGCTAGCAGGGCCTGCCTCTGCTCAGCAGCAGCCGGACTTGGCCGACCTGTTGCGCCCGCTGCCGGCGTCGCCGTCGTTTGGGTCGGCGGCCGACGTTGCCGCACTGTTTAGGGGAGGGGGAGGGGGCGGCCGTGAGGGCGACGACGACGCGGCCGTGGCCGTTGCTGCTGCTGCCGCTGCTGCTACCGCGGAGGTCGGTGGCGACTCCGACTCGGACCTGGAGGCCGACCTGCTGGCGGAACGCCTGGCGGCGGCGGCCCTGAGCGGTGGCCGCAGCGGCGGCGGTGGGGATGGAGGCAGCGGGCGCACCCCGCCGCCCGCCGCCCGCCCCGGCCGCGGGCACACCACGCCTCCACCCCCCACCGGCGTGCAAGGTGCCATGGCGGACGCCCTGGCCGCGCCGCTAGGGGGTGAAGGCGGCGTGGGCGCGGGGGTTGTGGCCGCCGCCCCTCCACCACCCCGCCGCGCCCACCCCCCGCCTGCACCCAAACCCGCACGCCCGCCGCCCGCGAAAGCCGTCGCCGCCCTCTGGGAACTGTTGGAGGGCTGCATCGCGCGGCCGCAAGAAGGCGGCGCCTCCCTCCCAGCAGGCAGCAGCCCGTCAAAGCGACGGGCTGCTGCCCCTCCCCCTCCCCCTCCCCCAGGCGCCCAGCCGTACGATGCGCGGTCCCGGACGGCCCTGAAACGGGTCGCCCACTGGCTGGGCGTGCCCTGGGCCAAGGTCGGCGCCCTGGAGGCCCTGGTCGCGGTGGAACTGGCTGCATTGGCGGCGGCAGCGGCGGGCGGGCCTGCCGCTGCCAAGGGCGAGGCGTCGCCGGCGCCGGCGCCCGCACCAACAGCGCCGCCAGCCACGTCCGCGCGCGAGGCGGCCGCCCGGGCGGCCAAGGTCGCGGGCGCGACCCTCGGCATCGGCGCCCTCTTCGCCGTCACGGGGGGCCTGGCCGCCCCCGTCGTCGCGGCCGGCCTGTCCGCCGCCATTTCCGCGGTCGGCGGGTCCGCCGCCGCGACGGCGGCCGGGGCGGCGGTGTCGGGCTTCCTGGCCACCTCGGCCGGCACGGCCCTGGTGGCGGGCGGGGTGGGCGCGGGCGGGGGCGCCTTTGCGGGGTCGCGCATGGCCCGCCGCGTGGGCGACGTCCAGGAGTTTGGGTTCTGGGAGGTGCGGGACGATGATGAGTGGGACGGGGAGGAGGGCGAGGGCGAGGAGCCGGGCGACGGCGGCGGCGGCGGCGGCGGCGAGGAGGAGGAGGAGGAGGAGGAGGAGGAGGGGGAAGGGAGCGAGTGGGCGGGGGGAGGTCCGCCTGCGGGCGCCCCGCCCCCCCCCCCCCCCCCCGGCACGCGGGGGCGGCGCGCGCGCGGCCTCCCACCCCCTCCCCCCGCCCCCCCTCTCTCAGATCCGCATCCTGGGCGACGAGGGCGACAAAGACGCCGCCGCCGACCACGATGACGCCTTCCTCAAGCGGGTGGAGGGCACCATGCTCTCCCAAGTCGCGCTGCAGGGCGTGCCCGACATCAAAAAAGTCTTCATCCGGGAGACCGACCGCCTGCTCCCCGACGCGTCCGCGCCCGGCGGCTACGCCAAGGAGGCCGAGTGGATGCTGGACACGGAGGGGGTCAACCTGCTCGAGGTGTTGGCGCACCCCGACGTCGACGCGACGCGCACGATCTCCAACCACCTCGTCGAAGTCATCGACGTGCTCGGCATTGAAGCCGCGCGCGGCGCCTTGCTCAAGGAGGTGCGCGGCGTGATCGAGTTTGACGGGTCGTACGTGAATTACCGCCACCTGGCCGTGCTGTGCGACTCCATGACGACGCGCGGCCACTTCACCGCCATCACCCGCCACGGCATCGCCCGCTCCGACGCCGGCCCCCTGGCCCGGGCGTCGTTCGAGGAGACGGTCGACATCCTGTTCCGGGCGGCCATGTTTGGCGAGACGGACGACATGAACGGCGTGTCGGAGGCGGTCATGCTCGGCCAGCTCGCGCCGTGCGGCACGGGCGCGTTCGACCTGCTCCTGGACGAGGCGCGGCTGGCGGACGCGGTCGAGGTCGCGGTCGCGGGCGACGACGGGCGCGGCGGCGGCGCGGGCGGCGCGACGCCGGGGCGCGCGACGCCGGGCATGACGCCCTCGCACGCGTCGCCCTCGGTCTTTCGCTCGCCGGGCGTCTGGTCGCCTCTGGCGGGCGACGTCGCGTGGTCGCCCGCGGGCGGCGGGTTTTCGCCGGCGGCCGCGTCGCCGGCGTATGGCGGCGCGAGCCCGGCCTACTCGCCGACGTCCCCCGCCTACTCGCCCACGAGCCCCGCCTACTCGCCCACGAGCCCCGCGTACAGCCCCACGTCGCCGGCGTACAGCCCGACGTCTCCGGCCTACAGCCCGACGTCCCCGGCCTACTCTCCGACGAGCCCCGCGTATTCGCCGACGTCGCCGGCATACTCGCCGACCTCGCCCGCCTACTCGCCCACGTCGCCGGCCTACTCCCCGACGTCACCGGCCTACTCGCCGACGTCGCCGGCGTACAGCCCGACGTCGCCGGCCTACAGCCCGACGAGCCCCGCGTACTCGCCGACGTCGCCGGCGTACAGCCCGACGTCGCCGGCCTACAGCCCGACGTCGCCGGCCTACAGCCCCACCTCGCCGGCCTACAGCCCCACCTCGCCGGCCTACTCGCCCACGAGCCCCGCGTACAGCCCGACGTCGCCCGCCTACTCGCCGGCGGACGAGGGCGGCGGCACGTGAGCCGCGCGTGTGCGGCGCCTTTTTCTTTTGGGGAGTTCTGCGCTCTGTCTGCGGGGGTGGCTGTTTTGCGGGCGTTTGCAGAGAGAGAGAGAGAGGGTGGGAAGAGGGTGGGGAAGAGGGTGCAACATTCCCGCCCCTCGACAAAAACGCGGCGCGCGCCTCTCCTCCCTCATCACTCGGCGCGCGGCCGCTTCTCGTCCGGCCCATCCTTATCGTCCTTCTTGCCCCCGAAGCTGAGCTTGAGCTTGATCTTGGGCTTGGGCGGGTCGCCTGCGGCGGGCGGCGGGCCGGCGGGCGGCGGCGGGCCGGCGGGCGGCGCGGGCGGCGCGCCCGGCAGCCGCACCCGGATGCCGCTGCCGCCCGTGGGCGCCGGCGCGGGCGGGGCGGTGGACGGCAGTTTGACCTTGATCGAGGGGCGGGGCGGTGGCGGAGGAGGCGGCGGCAGAGGTGCGGGAGGCGGCGGCGGCGGCGGCGGCGGCGCGACCTGCGCCGCCGCCACTGGCGCCGGCGGCAGCGCAAACCCCCACCCCGTCGCCGCCACGGCCGGCTGCGCGCTGTCCGCGTCCTCAGCGGGCCCCGGCGAGGGTGACGCGCGCGCGCGCCCCGACCGCGCGCCGCCGACCGACTCGGACGCCGCCGGCAGCGCGGTCGACCCCACGCCCTTGAGCCGCACCACCAGGCCCGCCCCGCCGCGCCGCCCCTGGGACCCGCCCGACGCGGCGGGCGCGGCGCCGCCGCGGTCGGCGCCGCCAAGCGACGCCCAAATGTCGTCGCCGGCTTCCGGGTCGCGCCAGAGCGTGGGGGGGGCGCCGCCGGCGAGTTGCAGGCACATGAAGGCCAGGTGGGCTTCGGCCGGGATGGGCGACTCGGCCATGAGCGTCGCCAGCGGGGCGAGGGCGGCAGGCGTCGGCGGCGCGGGGTCGCCGCCGCGCGCGGGGGCCCACCCGCGCCGCGCGCCGTCCTGCAGCGAGGCGAGCAAGGCTTCCAGGGCGGCGGAACGCACAGAGGGCGCGGAGTCCTCTGTCAGAGCTTCCAGCGCGGTCGCCAACGCTGCGTCCGCGCCGCACGTCGCGGCCGCAGCGCGCACCCCCGCCGCGCGCGCCGCGCCGCGCACGCCCGGGTGCCGCCCCGGCGCCGCGTGGTCGGCCAGCACGGCGTGCAGGCCGTCCAACGACCCGCCCGACGCCGCGCTGGCGCAGGCGAGCTCGGCGGCGGCGCCGAGCGCGGCGCGCGCGACGGCGCGGCCGTGCGAGGGGGCGGCGCCGTCGCGCGCGAGGCGGGCGCCGAGCGCGGCCGCGATGGCGGCCGCGGACTCAGCGTCGGGCGGGCGCAGGTGGCCCAGGGCTTCGACGAGGGCGGCGGCCAGGCCGGCGCCGGCGAGCGGACCGCCGCCACCGGCGCCGGCCCCTGCCGCCAGCCGAGCGACCGCGTCGGCCGCCTCGCGCGGCGACGCGCCGTCCGCGTCCCGCGCGCGCGCGACCGCGCGCACGGCGGCCGCCAGAATGGCGGCCTCGCCGGGGTCGGCGGCGAGGGCGCGCCAGGGGCGCGCCGCGCGGCGGTCGACCCACGCGAGAGCGCGTTCAAGCCCTCCCGCCCCCGCCCCGGCCAGCGCGGCCACCGCGTCGGCGCGCACGCGGCAGTGCAGGTCGCCGTTGTCCAGGGCGGCGGCCAGGACGTTGACGGCGTAGGCAGTCGGCGGGCCGGCAGCCAACCCTCTCACCGCACACCGCTGCGCCCCCGCGTCGGCCGCGCCGTCGAGCAGCGCCGCCCACGCGGACGCCGGCTGCAGCACGACCGCGGTGGCCAGCATGTCGCCGTGCGGGTCGAGGCGCACCCAGCGCACGGGCGGGTCGTCGCCGTCGGCGGCCGCGGCGGCGCCCGGCTCGGCGGAGCCCGCGCGCCGGCGCCGGGCGGGCGCCGACTTTTTGGTGGGCACCGTCACCCGCACCTCGGCCAGGGTCAGGGGCGCCGCCCCGATGTGGACGGGGTGGTCGGCGGCGGCGCCGGCCGCGGCCTCGCGGAGCGCGACGCGCGCGAGCCCGACGCTCGTCCCCTCTTTCGGCGCCGCCGCCTCGGCCGCGGCCGCGCCGCGCAGGCCCGCGCTGCACCCGCCCTGGCGCAGGGCGAGTTCCAGGACGCCGCGGCGGCGGTGGAGCGAGGCGGCGAGGGTGACCGTCGCCGCGCCGGCGCGCGCGATGTAGCGCTCGAAAAAGGGCGCCGCGTCCTTTCGAAACCCGCCCGCCTTGGCGGCGTCGGCCACAAAGTCGCGCCAGGCCAGGCGGCGGGCGGGGTGCGGGAGGGCGAGAGGGGCGGGGGGGGGGGCGGCGGCGCCGGCCGCGACCCCGCCGCCGACAACCCGCCCCGCGCGCTCGGCCTCGGCGCCCGCGGCCGCGTCGGCCACCACGCGCTGCAGCACGCGCCGAAAAGCGTCCTCACCGGCGCGCCGCTCGAGCATGGACACGAGGGTGGCGGCTTTCCAAGGGGCGAGGGGGGACGGGTCGACGACCGCGCACGCGGCGACCGCGCCGCCGTCGTCACGCGGCGCCACGGGCGGCGCACCACCGTTGTCCGCGGCCAGCACAGCGTCGCGCTCGACGGCGGCGCGGAAGCGGGCCTCGTTGTGGCCGAGCCGCGCGCGCAGAAAGACTGAAACCAGGTGCCGCGCCAGGCCTGCCGGCAGCGCGGCGTCGGCCGGGGTGGACGGCAGGGTGAGCACGCCAAAGTAGGAGGTCGCGGCGGCGGCGGCGAGGTCGGCGCGGTCGTCGAGGGCGGCGTCGGCGTCGCGCGCGGCGAACAGAGTGTCGACCGAGGCCACAATCAGGCCTCCCGCGACAGTCGGACCGCGCGGAGGCGCCCCTTCTGCCGGCACAAACGCGACGTGCAGGGCGCCGCCGGGGAGGGGGGCGCCCAGGTAGTCGAGAAACGCGTCGAGCGCGAGCGCGAGCGAGTCTGCGGCGAAGGGCAGCCGGTCGGCAAAAGCCGGCGGCGCAAACAGCGACACGGAGGCACCTCGCCCGCGCCGCCGCCCCCGGTCATGCGCGCCGGGGAGCTCGTGCCGGGCGAAAGGGCCGACCGCGAGCGCGGTTGAGGCCGCCGGCAACGCCAGCGCGCATTCAAACGCAAACGTGGTGCGCCCACCGGGGCCGGGCCGGGTGCGGCGCAGGGCGCCAGGGGCCAGGGCGAGTTCGCCGGGGCCCACGGTGACGCGGGTGTCGAGGGGAAACGCGGCCCCCGGCGCGTCGACCGTCGGAAACAGCCAGCGCGCCGACCGAGGCCCGCCGTCGGTGTGCGCGTGCGCGCCCCAAAAGCGCAGGCCGGCGGGCGGGTCGGGCGTGGCCAGAGCAAAGGCGAGGCGCAGGGTGGCACGCGCGCGCGGGCGTTGCAGTGCCGCGGGCGTCGCCGACCGCGCGCGGCGGCCGGCGGCCTGGGAAGTCGCCGGCTGCTGCTGGGACGCGGCGGGCGACGGGGCCGCGGGCTCGGGCTTGATCGTGGAAGGGGCCGGCGCTGCGGCGGCCGGCGCGTCGCCGCCTTCCCCGACGCGCACCCCGACGCCCGCCGGCAGCCCGATCACCAGGCTCGCCTCGTCCCGTGACGCAATGGCGCGCTCGTACGCGGCAAAGGCGGCGTCGGCGACGGCGGCCGCGTCGAGAGGGGGTGCGGCCGGCTCGTGCGGAGGCGCCGGGGCGGCCGGCCGCCACTCGGCCGCGACGCCGTCCACCGTGACGGACAAGATGGTCAGACCGACCGCGTGCAGGCCTGAAGATAAGAGGGAGGAGGGGGGAGGGGTGAGGGAAGGGAGGGCAAGGACGGCGCGGCGCCGCATCGGCGCACTCTGGCGCACCGATCTCGACCGCATCGACGTCATACTCGACCACGAGCGCGGGGGGGCTGGGGCGGGGGGGAGTGGGGCGCGTGAGCGAGGGCGGCGTCGCGGGGTGCCCACCCACCCACCTCTCTCTCTTCTCACCCGCTAAATGTTTTGCCCTTGACGTCCACGTCCAGCGTGACCGCCTGCCGCAGCACGGCCGGCAGCGCGGGCGGCAACGAGGGTGGCGGCGTCCGCATCCGGCCTGGGCAAGGCTCCGCGCGCCGGCGGACGCAGGTAGGCGGGCGGGCTCGCCCCGCGGCCCCTGTGGGCGCGCGCGTCGGCGGCCGAAGAGTGTGAGCCCGCGGCCGGCGCCGGCGTGCCCACTCTCGCGCGGGCTGCTGCCGTCGCGATGACGACCGCCGTCGCCGAGCCGCCGGCCACCAGGTGCGATTGATGCGCTTTGGCGCGGCGCGCGGGCGCGACGCGCGGTTCGGCAGCGCTGCCTGCCGCCGGCCGCCGAGCCGATGGCGAGGCGGTTGGGGGCCGCCGGCCGCCGTGCGCTGTTGCAGTGGTGTCTGGCACGCCCCACGCGCCCGCTAGTCGGGGGCAGCGCCGCAACCATGGCCGGAAGCGTCCGCCCCGACCCCACCGCTGTCCCCCCCTCTTTCTCCCGCAGCGCCCCCCCCGCTGCCCCCGAAGGCTTCACCACGATCACGGAGGGCAAGGCGTCCATCACCCAGAAAGCGCACGAAGTGTTTTACAACCCGGTGCAGGTGAGGGAGGAGGCGGGAACTCACAAAAGGAGAGGGACAGGGAGGTGGCGGCCCGGCCCGGCCCGGCCCACACCCTCCTCCTCCTCCCTCCACCCCCTAGGTCGTCAACCGGGACCTCTCCTGTGCCGTGCTCAACGTCTTCGCCGCCCGGCGCGCGGCCGAGATCGAGGCCGGGACGCTCAAGCCGCCGCGGTCGGAGCGGTCGGGCAGGAAAGCCGCGCCGGGCGCCGTGCCCGGGCCGCCCCCCAAGCCCGTCAAGACGATTACGGTCCTGGAAGGGTTGGCGGCGACAGGCCTGCGCGCGATCCGGTACGCGCTGGAGGTCGACGCCGTGTCGCGGGTCGTCGCCAACGATGCCGACCCCGCCGCCGTGGCCTCCATCGCGCGCAACGTGGCGAGCAACGGCGGCGCGGCGGCCGCCAAAGTCGAGCCGTCTCTAGGCGACGCCCGCGCCGCGTGCCTCGCCGCGCCGTCGGGGTTTGACGTCGTCGATCTCGACCCCTACGGCTCCCCCGCCATCTTCCTGGAGGCCGCCCTCGTCGCCGTGGCTCACGGCGGGTTGCTCGCCGTGACGGCGACGGACATGGCTGTCCTGTGTGGCGCCAACCCGGGGAGCGCGTACGCCAAGTACGGTTCCTTCCCCCTGCACCGCGCTTACGGCCACGAGCAAGGCCTGCGTATCCTGCTGGCCGCCGTGGAAGCCGCCGCCGCGCGCGCGGGCAAGGGGATCACGCCGTTGCTGTCCGTGTCGGTCGACTTTTACGTGCGCGCCTTTGTCCGCGTCCACGCCTCGCCCGCCGCCGCCAAGCTGTCCTCCACCCGGCTGTCGACCGTGTGGCAGTCGACGGGGTGCGACGCGTTCTCGCTCGCGCCCCTGGGGCGCATGGTGTCGAAAGGCGGGAAACCCGCCCTCCTCAAACCCGGCGCGCCGCCCGACGGGGGCGGCGTGTGCGCGGAAACCGGGGCGCGCGTGGTGCTGGGCGGGCCCATGTGGAACGGCCCCCTGCACGACCAAGGCTTCGTGGCGGACCTGATCGCCGAGGTCGACGCCGGCGGCCCGTCCCGCTACCCCTCGGCCCCCCGCGTGCGCGCCCTGCTCGCCGCCGTCTCCGAGGAGCTGCCCGACGCCCCCCTCTACTACAACGTGCACGACCTGTGCCGCACGGTGCGGTGCACGCCGCCGCCCGCCGACGCGATTCGCTCTGCCCTGGTGAACCAGGGCCACCGCGTCTCCGGCACGCACGCCAACCCGCTCGGCCTGAAAACGGACGCCCCGTCGGCCGTGGTGTGGGACGTGATGCGGTGCTGGGTCGCGGCGCACCCGCCGCCGCGGCCGGCCGAGGCGGGGTCGCCGGCGGCCATCCTGCTGGCCAAGCAGCCCGAGTTCAAGGCCAACTTCTCGCGGGCGCCGGGAGCGCTGTCCGCCGCGCGCGGCGCCAAGGTGGCGCGCTTCCTGCCCAATCCGGAGCCTTTCTGGGGCCCGAAAGCGCGCGCGGGCACGGGTGCCAAAGCGCGGCGCCAGGCGGCGGCCAACGACGCGCGCGCGGCGGCCAAAGCGGCGGTCGCGGCCGACAAGAAAGTGGGGGGGGAGAGGGCGTGATTGGGCGAGGGAGGGGGGAGGCGGAGGGCGAGTCGCGACCCGTCTTGCGTCAGCAGCCGCCGCCGCCTTTGCGCGTGTGGTCCACCGCCGCCGCCACGCGGGCTTCCAGGGCGGCCAGTTCCCTCTCCAGAGAGGCGAGCACGCGGTCCACGGCGGAGCGCGGCTCGGGCAGGGCGCGCGCGCCGCGCTCGGCGCGGCGTGCGCTCGCGGCGGCCGCCGCGCGCTGGTCCGCCACCGCTGCCGCGGCCGCCGCCTCTCGGGCCACCTTTTCAGACGCCGCCCGCCAGCGGGCGGCGAGCGCGGTGGCCGCGTCGCGCCGCTCGCGCGCCGCGCGCGCGGCGGCCGTCGCCGCCGCCGCCTCGGACCGCGCGGCGTCCAGGTCGCGCCGCAGGCGCGTGTTGTCGGCCAGGGTGGCTTGTAGAGCGGTTTTGAGATCCTGAGGAAAGAGGAGAGGGGCTGGGGCTCGGACCTTTGCTGCGCCGCGCCTCCTCGCCTCCCGGCCCGCTCCCGCACCTGAATCACGCCCGCCATTTGAGCCGCGTCTCCCTCCGCCTTGCACTGGGCGGCCGCAGCGGCCGTGGCGGCGCGCCGGGCGGCGTCGGCGTCGTCCTGAGAAGAGGGGGGTGGGAGGAAGGGTGTCGGCTTGCGCCCTCCCGGGGGCGCCGCTCCGCCGCTCCAGCCCTGTGCACGCACACAACACCCCCACTGCTCACCTGCAGGCAGTCGACCTGGTCGCGCGCCGACTCGAGGCGCGCGCGCAGCTGCGCGAGCGCGGGCGCCGCGCCGGGGGCCGGCGCGGGGTCGGCGTCGAGCGGCGCCATGGGCCGGCTGCGGAGCGAGCGAGAGGCGGGAGAGGAGGAAGGGTGTCGGCTTGCGCCCTCCCACAACGCTTCAACTTTCCCGCCCCCCCCTCCTCCGTCTCGCACCGACCAAATCATGCCCAGACCCCCGCCAATTATGCTGGCGGTGGTCCTGGCCAGCCTCGCGGTCACCATGGTGCGCAGGGCGCAGAGGCAGCGAGGGTGCCGACACATGCCATGTCAACGGGGGTGCCTGGACGCCCTCTTCCACCGCCCGACACGCTTCTCCCTGGCGGCGTCGCACGGGAGTGATTAGGGTGCCACCTACTGAACGGCGGGAGGCGAAGGGCAAATCACACGTGGCGCCCGCGCCCTCGAGCGTAACCGCGCGCCAATGCGCGCGTCAAGCTGGGGACCCCTCCCTCGACCCCGCCCCCCTCCCACCCCCCCCAGGCCGCCGCGTCCACCACCCCGCTCGCCGGCCTGATGAAGCCCAACCCCAACCCCAACAAGTCGCTCGCCCTGACCAACGCCTCCAAGCTGGCGCCCGCCGCAGCCGCGATCGACGCGCTGCGTGAGCAGTTGACGGCCCCCCTCGCGGGCGCCGCGCTGAGCGGCGCCGTCAAGGACGTGTCCCTGTTTGTGGAGCCGGACGCGGGGTACGGCCCCGTGTTGGACTTTATTGGCAATGCGACGTCGTCGCTCGACTACTGGATTTACCAGCTGGGCGACCCCACGCTCCAGGCCGCGCTGGCGGCTGCCGCCGCGCGCGGGGTCAAGGTGCGGGTCATTCTCTCCTGGCAAACGTTCCCCGCCAAGTCGGACCTGTGGGACCCCAACCCGCCCGGCTGCCTCGCTGCTGCGGGCAACTGCGGCAACGCCAACTACAACTACAACGCGGCCGTGGCGGACGAACTGAGGGCGGTCGGGGTGGCGGCCCAGATGTCGCCCTTTTGGTGAGTGTGGGTTTGGGGGGGGGGGGGGGGCGCGCAGTGCGGGGGGGGGGCATGACCCGCGAGAGCGGCCTCCGCGAGCGCGGCGGCCGCGACCAAGAGCGGTGTGGACAAGCCTGCCACCACCCGCGGGCCACTCGCACACACTCGCACACCACGCACCCGCCACCTCCATCCCACAGGTACACCTACTCCCACGCCAAAACCATGATTGCCGACGGCCACATCCCCGGCAAGGGCCGCCTGCTGGTCATGGACTTCAACGGCCAGCCGTCCTACTTTACCGGCACGCGCGGCTTTGGCGTCGTCTCCGCCAACGTGCTGGACGTGGCGGAAGCGCAGGCCGTGTTCGACGCCGACTGGAAGTACGAACTGCCCGCCACGTACGCGTCCAAGCACCTGTTTTGGTCGCCCAACGGCGTCGGCTACGTGCCCCCCTCCACCGGGGCGGACCGCGTGCTGGGGCTGCTGGCGTCGGCGCGCGCGTCGCTGGACGTGTACGCCCTGCTCATCGACTGGCCCCCGTTTGCGGACGGCCTGGCCGCCGCGGCGCAGCGCGGCGTCGCGGTGCGCGTGCTCACCAACTGCTGGTCGGCGTCCACGTATCCTTTTGCGGTCGACTGCGCCAAGCGCCCTGTCGGCGGCTTCACCTACAAGTACTTGACCCAGCTGCTGGCGGCGGGCGTGCAGGTGCGGGCGGGGCCTCAAAGCAGCGCCCTGTTTGTGCACACCAAGACGATCGTGCGCGACGCGGGCGGGGGCGAGGGCGACGCGCTGGCCACGGTGTCGAGCGAGAATCCCGGCGACTACGTGTCGATGTCGTCGGAGCGGGAGCTGGGCATTTTTGTGGCGAAACCAGACATCGTGGCCACGATCGCCGCGACGTTCAACGCCGACTGGGCGTCGTCGACGCCGGTGACGGCGTGAAGAAAACAAGAAATGTTGGCCAAAGGTAAGTCTCTCTCGTTTTTTTTACAAGCCTCCACCGCCCCCCTCACCACACGCCAAACAATGAACGAAGAATAAAGAACGGGTGGGGGGGGGGGCACAGGGGAGACAACGCGAAAAGTGTGTAAGTAAGAAGACCCTCCCCCGGCGCCGCTCCGCCGCTCCAGCCCTGGGCACGCACACAACACCCCCACTGCTCGCCTGCAGGCAGTCGACTTGGTCGCGCGCCGACTCGAGGCGCGCGCGCAGCTGCGCGAGCGCGGGCGCCGTGCCGGGGGCCGGCGCGGGGTCGGCGTCGAGCGGCGCCATGGGCCGGCTGCGGAGCCAGCGAGAGAGCGGCGCGGCGCGCAGCCACGCGGCGGGGCGGGCCCTCGTCTGGTGTCACAGTTCGCCGCGCCCCTCTGCCGCCTCGGCGCGGCGCACCGCCTCCGCCTCTTCCTCCGCCCGCGCCACCGCCGCCGCCTCCCCTTTGGCCCCGCCCCCGAGAAAGTGGAGCACGCGGACGTACGCCTCCCGCGCGAGTTCGAACTGCGACAGGCGGTACCGCTCGTCCGGCGCGTGCACCCGGTCGTCCGGCAGGCCAAACGCAAACAGGGCCGTTTCGATGCCGAGATGCTTTTTAAAGGCCGACGTCGCGGGGATCGAGCCCCCCATCCAGGTGGAGAGGGGGGGGGACCCATACATCTCCTCGAGCACCGCGGCCGCGCCCACGTTGGTGGGCGCGTCCCGCCCGATCTCGTAGGGCGTGGCTTTAAAAGGGAGGGGGGCAAACGTCACGTTGGCGCCGGGGACGCGCAGGGACGACACGTGCGCGCGCGCCGCGGCGAGCACCGCGTCCGGGTCCTGCCCCGGCACCAGCCTGCACACGACCTTGACCAGAGCAGTCGCGGGCACGATCGTTTTCACCGTGCCGGGCGGGCCGGCGAAGCCGGAGGCCGCGCCCACGACGTCGCACGTCGGGCGCAGCCAGCGCCGCTCGAGCGTCGAGAACCCCTTTTCCCCGACCGCGGCCGTCGCGCCCACGTCGGCCAGGTCGGCGGCTTCGTCAAACGCGGCGGCGGCAAAGGCGGCGACGTCGGCGCGGTCGACTTTGCGCGGGGGGCGCACGCCCGAGTAAAAACCCTTGATCGCGACGCGCCCTTTCGCATCGTGTAGCGACCCGATCGCCGCCGCCATTGCGTGCGCCGCGTTCTGCACCGACCCGCCGTACGACCCCGAGTGCAGGTCGGTGGCCGCGGTGGCGACCGCCATTTCAAACGCGGCCGCGCCGCGCAGGCCGAGCGTGAGCGACCCGGCGCCAGGGCGCGCCTGCCCGCCGTCGGCCGACAGAGCGCCGTCGGCTGCCAGGAGTTTCGAGTGGGTTTCCAGGAAAGGGTCGAGGTCGGGGGAACCGATCTCTTCCTGAGACGGGCGGCGAGGGGCGTCGGCGCGGCGGCGCGCGCCGCTGCGCGCGCCCCACCCACGCACCCCGCCACCACTCCTCTCTCACCTGCCCCTCGATCAAGAACTTGACGTTGACCGGCAACGCCCCCGCCGCCGACCGCAGGTACGCTTCCACGCCCGCGACCGCGCCGAGCAGGCCGCCCTTGTCGTCCTGCGCGCCCCGGCCGAACACGCACCCGTCTCGGACGACGGGGTCGAACGGAGGAGTGGTCCAGGGCTCGATCGAGGGGTCGGACGACGCCGGCTGGACATCGTGGTGGCCGTAGATCAGGACGACCGCTTTCCGCGGCCCCGCGTGCAGCCAATCCGCGTAGACGGCCGGGTGCCGCCCCGCCATCAACACGCGGACATTCTCCAGGCCCGCGCGCTCGAGCCGCGCCTTGACCCACGCGGCCGACGCGGCGAGGTCGGGGCCGCGCTCGGGCAGGGAGGACACGCCGGGGATGTGCACGAAATCGAGCAGGTCGTCGACGTAGGACGCGTTGTGGGCGGCGAGGTGGGCGAGCGCGGCGCCCAGCGCGGAATCGGGGGCGGCGGGCGCGGCGCCGGCGCCCGCCGACGCCAGCGCGAGCGCCAGCGCCAGCGCTATGCGGCGCATCGCGGGAAGGGGGAATGCGGGAGAGGGAGACGGGAGTTGTGTCGCGGCCCTTGCCCCGTTTTCAGTCTCCGCGCCTCTCTCACGCCACCGGCACCACCCACCCGTGCGCGTCCGGCGCCGCCTCCTGCTGCAGCTCCGTCAGCGCGGTGTACAGCTCCAGGGCGACGGGGGTGGGGACGCCGGGGGCGCCGTACTGGCGGCGCTTGCCGGCGTGGGTGAGCGACCCGACGGAGCAGACGACGACCGCCGTCCCCGTCGTGAACAGCTCGTCCGCCGCCATGGCGTCCGTGACGGACACGGGCTCTTCAAGCACCGTGTACCCGCGGTCGCGCGCGAGCGCGATGACCGACGCGCGCGTGACGCCCGGCAGGATCGACCCCGCGAGCGGCGGCGTGCGGATCGTGCGGCCAGAGACGGCAAACAGGTTGCAGGACGAGACTTCCTCGAGGTAGGTGTCGTGCTTGGCGTCCAGGTAGACGACGTCGGAGTAGCCCTGAGGGGGGAGAGAGGGGGGAGGGGGGAGGGGCACGGGGTGAGCGGGTGGCTCGGCGCGCAGCCGACGCGGCGACCACGCCTCCACGCACCCCTCCCTCCCCCCCCGCCCCTTCGCGCACCTCTTTCTTGGCCGCCAGCTGGGTGACGAGCACGGGCGAATAATTGCCCGCGGCCTTCGTGCCGCCCATGCCGCGCGGCGCGGCGCGGTGAAACTTTTCCTCGACCACCAGGTCGATCGGGGACAGTTGCCCCCCCTTGAAGTAGGCGCCGACGGCGGCGCCAAACACGATGAAATCGTAGTAGGGCGCGGGACCGAGGCCGAGGATGGGGCCTGTGCCCAAAAGGAGCGGGCGCAGGTAGAGCGACCCTTTCCCCCGCGGCGGCACCCACGCCGCGTTGGCGCGCACCGCGGCCGCCACCGCGTCCGCAAACTGGGCCTCGGGCACGGGCGGCATGGACAGGCGGGCGGCGCCCGCCGCGCAGCGCGCCGCGTTTTTGTCGGGGCGGAAGAGCACGATGCGGCCCTTGGCCGACCGCTGCGCCTTCATGCCCTCGAAAACGGATTGACCGTAGTTGAGGACCTGGGGAGGCGTGGAGGTGGGGCGTGTGGGCAGGCGCCGACGCTGCCGACGCCGGCCACCACCCTCTCCGTCCCTCCTGTCTCTCACCTGGGCGCTCGGGTCGAGCGACAGCGGGCCGTACGGCACCACGCCCCCCACGTAGCCGCCTTCGGGCGACCACCGGGCGCGGTACATAAACTTCGAAACGGAAAAGAAAGGAGAGGGGGTCGGCGTCGACGCGCGCGGCGCGGCCAATCGCACCCCGCCCACCACCACTCCCCTCTCCCCCTCTCTTCTCACCGGCGCCACGTGGTCGATGCCAAAGGAGAGCGCGTCCCAGTCGATGTCCGGCGCGCCCACGTCGGTCGACGCGGGGGCGGCGGCCGCGGGGGCGCAGCCGCCAGCGCGGCGGGTGGGGAGGCGGCCGGGGCGGGGCGCGGGCGGGCGCAGGGACCTGGGATGGAGGGAGGGCGTCGGGGCGGGCGCGGCCGGCGGGCGCGCCGCGGCCCGCCTTTCTCCCTTCGTAACCCCCACCTGAGCGCGGTCGTCAGGCACCGGTGCGCGGCGGGCAGCGCCGCTCTGGGGAGGGGGCGCGTGGGTGGGCGCGAGCGCGATTGGCGGCGCTGGCCGCCGCACGCCGTGGCGGGCGCCGCGACCGCGACCGACGCTTACCGGGCGCGCCCCGCGAGAGAGGCGGCCTGCATCTGCATGGTGGAGGGGGCGAGCGGCCGTGGGCGCGCGCGCGGAGTGAAGCGCTAGTCACACAGCGCCGCCTCCCCACACCCTGCCCGTCTCTCCTCCCGTCATGGCCGCTCCACCACGTCCCGCACCGCGCCCGCGAGGTCGGGAAAGGCGAAAGAAAAGCCCGCGGCCTGCGTTGCGGTCGGCAGCACGCGCTGCCCCTCGAGCACGACCACCGCGCCCTCGCCGAGCAGCGCCTGGGGTGGGAGGGAAGGAAGGCGGGTGGACCAGGCTGAACCTCAGCGGAGAACGTGCCGCACGGCCGGCCCGAGCGTCGCGTGCGCGTGGCGGAAGCCGGCCGAAGCCGCCGCCGCGGGCAGCACGCGCTGGCCCTCCAGCACGACACTGGCGCCGCCGCCGAGCATCGCCTGAGGGCGGGAGCCCGGCGTCGGAGGCGAGGCTAGACCGCGGGGCCGTGTCGAGCCTGCACCCTCCCCACCCCACCCCACCCCCCTCCCTCGACTCACCGTGAGCGCAAAGTTGGGCACGGGCAACCAGGACGGGCGCCCCAGCGCGGTGCCGAGCGCGGCGCACAGGTCGGCCATGCGCGCGGGGGACGGCGCGGTCCCGTTGAACGGCCCGTCGTACGTCTCGTCCGTCAGCGCGGCGACGTACAGGGACACGAGGTCGTCGGCGTGTATCCAGGAGCACCACTGGGAGCCGGACCCGAGGGGGCCGCCGGCAAAGGCCGCGAAGACGGGCAACATTTTGGCGAGCGCGCCGCCCTCGCGCGCGAGCACGATGCCGGTGCGCACGGCCGCGACGCGCAGGCCGGCGCCGCGCGCGGCAAAGGCTTCCGCCTCCCAGTCGGCGCAGAGGCGGGCCAGGAAATCGGTGCCAGCGGGGGAGGACTCGGAAAATGACTGTGTTTCGCTGGTTCCGTAAAAGCCGACAGCGGAAGCGGACACAAGCACCGGTGGACGCGATTCGGCGGGCAACGCGGCGATGGTGGCGACCAGGGACCGCGTCCCGTCGACGCGCGACCGCCGGATCTCGCGTTTCAACGGCTCCGACCACCGCGTGGCGATCGGTTCCCCCGCCAGGTTGACGACGCCGCCCGCGCCGGCGAGGGCGTCGGCCCAGTCGGCCGGCGCGTGGAAAGTCGTGCGCGGGGTGGAGAGTTTGGACCGCGCGCGCGCCACGTCGCGCGTCAGCACGCGCACGGGGCGGCCGGCCGCGGTGAGGCGGGAGGCCAGGCGGGCGCCGACGAGGCCGGTGGCGCCTGGAGAGGGGAGGAGGGTGGTGGGTCAGGCGGCCACGCGCGTGCCGCCTGGCCGCCGCGCGCACGCCGCCACCAGCCGCCACCACCACCACTATCGCGCATTGCCGCACCCGTGATCGCGATGGGGCCGTCGCCCGGCGCGAGCGCGCGCGCGGCGGCGCGCGGGCGGCGCGGCGCGCGCACGGCGCGCGTCGAGAGCGGCGCCGCCGTGGCCGCGGGGCGGGCGGCCCAAAGTCCGGCGCGCGGGCGGGCGAGCATCGGAATCGGGAGGAAGAGACGGGTGTGCGTGCTGCCCGCCCGCTCTTCACTCTGCTCCCCGGGAGCAGAGCGGGTGCCGCGCCGCCGCCCTCGCCGCTCGTTCACGCCGTCGCGGCCGCCCTTTTTCGGGTGACGCCGGCGCCGGCCGCCCCCCAATCCGCCCCCAACCCCCACCCTATTACGCGCGATGGCGACGCCCGGCCGCCGGCGCGGCCCCGTGCCCCCCGCGCGCGCCTCATCGTTCCCCACCCTGCCCGACTCGCTGGAAGCGCGGGCCGGGCCGCCCTCGCGGCCGCCCCCGCGCGCGGCCGACGCTGCGGCCGACCGCCCCGCGCACGGGCGGCAGCAGTGGGCGTTTTCGTCATCGGGCTGGTTGTTTGTCTACACGTTTGGTGGGTGGTGGGGGTGGAGAGGGGGTGGGGTGGGGGCGCGCGGGCCGGAAATGCGCGCGGCGCGCGCAAACGGCCCGCCGCCCGGTCGTGCGCGCGCAGAGACTCGCGCGCGCGCTGACGCTCCAGACCCCATTTCCACAGGCGTCGTCAAATGCTTGAAAGAGCTCGGCATGGACAAGTGAGCGAGAGGGAGAGAGGGAGAGGGAGGGAAGCGCGAGCGCGCGCGCGCGCGACCCACCCTGAACCCCCTCCCTCCCTTTCTCCTCCCAGGGACGTCTACGCCATCGCCACCTCGGGCGGCGCGTGTGCCGCTTCCTTCCTGTTCTTCGACTGCAGCGGGGGCGAGATCGAGAAAACGGTGGGGAGAGGAGAGGTGGGAGGCGCGCGCGGCGACCGCCTCGGCCGGCGAAACCGCCCACACACGCGCCACTCCCTCCTCTCTCCGCCCAGATCGACTACGTGTGCGATTGCGCGGTGTACGCCCGGTCCCACTGGCGCAACCCTTTCAAAATTCTCCAGTACCTAGAAGGCGCGATCGACCGCTTTGTCGGCGCACGCGGCGCCGACCTCAACGGCTCCCTCGAGGTGTCCGTCACCACCCTGCCCTGGCTGCGCAACGCGCGCATCACGAGGTTTGATGGGGCGCCGGGCGCGATGCGGGACGCGATCCTGGCTTCCTCCTGTGCCACCCCCTACACCCCCGTCTGGCTCCCCGCCCTCCGCTCCTGGTGCATCGACGGCGCCGTGTCCGACCTCAAGCTAGTGCGGGGCGTGCTGCTGGGGCGGAGGTTCTTCAGCCTGCACCAGGTAAGAGAGGGGGTGGGGTGGTGGAGGGCGGGCCGCGCGCGGCGCGCTCGCCGGGTCGCCCACCCTCCCTCCTCCCTCCTCCACAGGACGACGCCGTGTCCGTGTGCCCCTTTTACTTCTCCCGCGCCGACTTGGCCCCCTCCCGGTTCGTGCCGCCGTGGTGGTCGGCCCTGCCGCCGCCCCCGGCCAAACTGCGCGCAGTCTGCGATTTAGGCTACCGCGACGCCGCCCGCTGGCTCCATGCCGCGGGGCGGTTGCCCACCGAGCTGACGCCGGAGCAGGTGGGGAGCCCGCCGCGGTGGTGGACCGTGGCGCGGACGCCGCCCGGCGCCGGCCGCCGCAAGGCCGCTGCGCGGCGTGCCGCGGGCCGCCGCACCCTGGTCGCCACCCTGGCCATCGCGGCCGCGTGGGCCGCCATCGCGCTGGAGCTGGCGGTGGCGGCGGGCGCGTGCTTGGCGGCGGCCCTGCTCGCGCCGCTCTTGCGCGACGTGCCGACCGCCGACGCGTGGGCCCGCTTCGCCCGCCTGGCCACCCCCGGCCGGCCGTGGGGCGACAGGCTGAGGGAGCATTCTGCCGTCTACCGCATACTCCGGTTTGCGCTGCTGTGAGGGAGGGGGTGCGGGCGGCGCGCGCCGTATTCTTTCATTCTGTCGTTTGGCGCCGCCGCCCCGGCGGCCGCCGCCCACCCCGTATGCATCACTGTAATCGAGCGACCGAGAGCGAGAGAGATGAGGGTGCGTGGGTGCGCCGTGCGACACAGACACGCCCGCTTCACTTCTTCTTGCCCTCCTCCTCCTTCTCCACCCCTCTCCCCCCCTGCACATGCGGGTCCAGGCGGCCGCCGTCGGCATGGCCCAGCTCTCGTTGGGCGCCCGTGCCGAGGGCGTCGGGGATGGAGTCCTTGAAGCCGCCGAGCTGGCCCCAGCTGTTTTCCGGGCCGCCCACGTCCGCCGCCACGGTCTGCGTCACGGGGTCGTAGGCCAGGCCGGCCGCCGCGGACGCGAGCCGGGTGGCGACGCGGCCCGTGGCGGGGTCGTAACCCCGCCCGGCAGTGTGGCGCGTGTCGACGCCCTTTTCCAGGGCCGCGTTGCCGACCTCGCCCGCGCCCTGGGGGGAGGGAGGGCGCGTTAAAGCGCCGCACCCCGCAGCCCTGGCGCGCGAGGCGGCGCGCGGGGTGGCCGGCCGGCGCGCGGCATCGGCCAGCGCGCGGGGCGGCCCGGCGGTGTTCTCCGCCCGCGCCGCCGCTCCCTAAACGCGGCCGACACGCGGATTACGCTCTCCGCAGGCGGGCGCGGCCCGCCCGCCACAGACGCGCGCACCTGGCCCGGGTCGAAGTGGCCGTGCGTGCCGCCGCCGTCGCCGCCCGCGCCCACGCTGTCGGCGCCGGACGCCATGTGGGAGCGAGGAGCGGGTGAAAAGGAGGCGCGCGGGGAGGCCGGGCGCCGTGGACGGTGTGACAGTGCAACAGCGGCGCGCTCTCTCCTGCCCGCCCCGCACTCCACCACCTTCACTCGCCGCCGCGCCGCTTTGTGCGGCGCGCACCAGTCGGCGGCTTGAGGGACGGCACGCCCGACAGAGCGGCGGGCAGGCCGGACGCCGAGCCGCCGATCGACGCGCCAAACGCCGACAGCGTCGAGTTCAGCTGCGCCTCCAAACCAGACGGCACCGACTCGCCCACGGCCGCCCCGACGCCGCCCGACCCCGGGGCGGCGGCCAGCCTGTCGGCCAGGAAGCGCAGCAACGCTTCAGACGACGCGGGCGGGCCGAGCGCGTCGCCGCCCGCCGCCGCCCGCTCCCGCTCCCACGCCTCCATGCGGGCGAGTTCGGAGGGCGTGAATTCGAGGGCGGTCAGGCCAGTGCCGTCGAACACGTCGTCGCCCGCCGAGACAAAGGGGAACGAGGGGACGAGGCGCGCCATGTCGGCGCCCGTCAGGGCGCGGCCGACGACGCTGCTGAGGCGGGCCTGAAGCGCGGCGCCGTCGACGGAGGGCGGGTGGTGGGGGTCGCCCGGCGCGGCTCGCACGCGCGGCGCGGCGCGCGTCGGCGCCGTGCCGCCGACCTCAAACGGCGACGCGGGCACCGCCCGCTTGCCGGACGGCGTCGTCGTCGTCTTCGCAGTCGCGCGCCGCTTGCCGGGCGGCGGCAGGGGCGGGAGCGGGCCGCCGCCGGCGGCGGCGGCGGCCGCGACGGCGGCCGACTCGACGCCCTCCCACACGCGCCAGCCGGGGTGGCCGGCCTCAAACCAGGCGGCGGCCGCGGCGGCCGCGGACGCCGCCGCCGCCGCGCGCCTCGCGGGCGGCAAGCGGTCGAACGGGTCGAGGCGCGCGCCGGTCGGCGCCGCGCACACCACGCCGGCCGGCGCGGTCGGGTCGACCGCGCCGAGCTCGGCGCAGTAGGCCAGCGCGTCGCCCGCGCCCCCCGCCCACAGCCGCGCCCGCCCATCCAGCGACACGGCGGCCGCGGCGTGCTCGGCGGCGGCGTCCCAGCCCTTGGTGAGTTTCAACACTTTCTTCAACGCGTCGCACGCGTCCGGGTCGCCCGCCGCGGCCGCCGCCACGTCCCGGAATTGGCCCACCGTGGTGACGGTGGCGTGCGGGAGGGGGGGGAGGGCGACGCCGGCGGCGGCGGCGGCCGCGGGAATGTCCGCGAGCTTGGCCTGCGTCTGCGGGCCGACGCACACGAGCTTGCTCACGTGGTCGGTGACGACCGGGACGTCGGCTTTCACCGCCGACCGCACGCGGGGCGTGGCGGCGACGAATGGGTCGGAGACGGCGATCGCGCAGCCGCGGAGCTGCGCGCCGCCGACCGCGGCGACCGCGCGCGCGAGCAGGCGAAAGGGCGGCTTCTGGCCAGACAGGAGCGACTCGGACGACCCGGTGACGGACACGTCGACCAAGGGGAAGGTGCCGGGGGCGGACGCTGGGACGAGGAGGCCGCCCGCCGCGCCGCGGCGCGCGCCGCGCGCGCCGGCGAGAAGCGGCGCGCCGCCCTTGTTGTGCGCCACCGCGCACGCCGCCGCGCACGCGGCGTCGCCGCCCCGGCCGGACGCGAGCAGGGCGTCGTAGGCGCGGCCGTCGACGACGGAAAGCTCGACGGCGAGGTCGGGCGGGGGGGGGAGGAGGCCCGCGTCGCCACCGAGCGGCACCAGCTCGACCCGGACGTCCGCGCCGCACGCCGCCCGCAGCGCATCCCCCGCGAGACATTTCGGCGCGAGCGTCGTCGCGCACGCGCGGCGGGGGTTGGCGGCGCAGAGCGCGCACCCGGGCTCGCGGCAGCCGTAGTGGCGGCACGCGTGCGTAAAGGCCAGCGCCCACGCGGGCGGCGCGGCCGCCGCCGCCGCCGCCGCGGTGGCGGCCGCGTCCCACGCGGCGGCGTAGGCGGTGGCGACGGCGGCCGCGGAGGCGTTCAAGGACGCGGCGAGCGCCGGCGACGCCGCGACGGCGAGCGCGAGGGACCGCGCGTGCGCCTGCGGAGGGGCCAGGGTCGGCCCTCCTCCCAACAATTGCGCGTCCCTATCATCTAGCGCCCGCCTCTCTCCCACACCTGGAGCACGTCGCGCGGCGCGGCCGCGAGCGAGGGCGGCGGGTCGGCGTCCATCGCGGGCGGCGCCCGGCGGCGCGGCGGGCCGCGGCGGGCGGCGCCAGCGGTCGCGGCGCGACTGCGGCGCGGGCTCGGGCGCCGGCGCGGGCGGGAGTGTCGCACAAGTCGTGGTCGGCGCGCATTCAGCACGCCGTGAAACTGCGAAAGACCCCCGCCGGGCCCCAATCGCGGCTCGCCAATCCCACCGCACTTCATTCACGGCCGCCGCCATGGCCGCCGCCGCCTACCTGCGCTTATACAACCTGGCCCAGGCCGCCGGCTGGACCGCTGCCCTCGCTGCGTCGCTGGCGGCGTCTCGCGGGCCGTCCGGCAGCGTGTACGCCGCAGCGGCGGCCCCGATTCGTGAGTTGGAAGAAATGGGTGGATGGCGTCCGCGCCATCAACCTCCCGCCCACCCACAACCCCTGCCACCCCTCCCACCAATACCAGGCGTGTGCCAGGGCGCCGCCCTGCTGGAGACGGCGCACGTCGTCGCCGGCCTCGTCAAAGGGTCGGCCCCGCTCGCGCTCCTGCAGTGGTTTGGGCGGTCCAACGTCCTGTTTCTCATTCTGGGGGCGGTGCCCGAGGTAAGAGAGATTATGTGGGGGGTGTCGGGAAGAGGGGGGACACCCGGGCGCCTCCCGACGAGCCCTCCGCCACCCTCCCTCTCTCAGGTCCGCACCCACCCCGCCATCCTCCCCCTCTTCCTCGCCTGGGCCGCCGCCGACGTCGTCCGCTACGCCTGGTACGCGTCCGGGACCCGCGCGCCGGCCTGGCTGACGTGGGCGCGCTATTCAGCCTTCATCCCGCTCTACCCTCTCGGCATCTTTGCGGGCGAGATGCCGCTCATCGCGGCGGCGCGGCCTTTCATCTCGAAAAGGCGGCTGTGGTGCGTGGACATGCCAAACGCGTTTAATTGGGGATTCGACTACTCTTGGTTTTGCGGGCTCGGCCTCTACCTCCTGCTCCCCGCCGCCTTTCTGCACTTGTACGGGACGCTGCTGGCCGCGCGCAAGAGGCGGTTGGGGGCCCACAAGAAGAGGGAGTGAAGTGGGAGAGAGGGGAGAGAAGAGCCGTGTCGTGTCGAGCGTCGCGTTCACACCGCCGTCAGCCGCCACGCCCGCGCCCCGCGGCGCCGCGGCGCGCCCGGTCGCCGGACGAGGGCGCCCGCGCTCTCCCGGCGCAGCCCACCCCGCATCGTGCCTCCACACATCGCCCGCCAGTCCCCAATGCCTCCACCTTCAGTCGCCGCCACCTTTCCCCACGTCATCCCGCTGGACGACGCCGGCACCGCGTACGAAGGCTGGACCGAGGGCGGCGACTGGCTGCGGCTGGAGGGGGTGCCGCCCGCGGGGCAGAGCCTGCGCGGGGCGAGGCTGCTGCTGGGGGGAGGGTTGCAGGCCGCGCTTCAGGTGGGACAGAGGTGGAGAGGTTGGGGCGCGGGCCGAGGCGGCAGCCTCGACGCACCGCCAACCCCCTTCTCCTTCTCTCCAGACCAAGCACGCCGCCGTCGCCGCCCGCCTGCGGGAGGCGACGTCCGCGGGCGAGTTCATGGCCGAACTGGGCAGCCTGCTGGCCGATGCCGAGGCGGCAAAGGGAGGGGCAGGGAGCGCCGCGCGCGGCGCCTCCTCCTCCCAGCCCCGGCTCGCCGCCGTGCTCGCCTCCCTGCCCGACGCCTGGTTGGGGCGCATGGTGGGCGCGGCGGGAGATGAGCTGGCGTTTGCCGTGCCGGCGGCGGGCGGCCCAGCGGACGGGCGCTGCGTGTCGCTCGCGCTGCCGCCCGCCTGGCCGGCCGCGCCGCCGGTCGTCAGCGGCGACACGCCGCCCCTGCCCTGGGCACCCACCGGCCCCGGCCTGGGCGAGACGCTGGACGCGGTGTCCAGCGCGTTTGCCGCAGCGGCCCCTGTCGCACTCCTCCTTGCCGACCTGGACGCCCGCGCGCGCGTGCTCGACCCCCCCCTCCCCGCCCCTGCCGCCGTCACATGGCGCCGCCTCGCGCTGACGGGCGGGCGGGCGAGCGTGGAGCTGGGGTTTGATCCGGCGTCGCCCGCGTCGCCGCCGACGCTCGCCTTTCTGGGGCCGCCCGCGGCGTCGTCCGGCCCCGCCGCACACGCGGCCGCGACGCGGTGGGACCCGGGCCTGGGCGGAGTGGCGGCCGTCGAGGCGTGGCTTGGGGCGGCGCTCGACCGGGCAGCCGACGCCGGCGCCACCGACGCCTCCGCCTCCACCTCGGACGCCGACTGCGCCGTCTGCTACGCCTACCGCCTGGACGGCGCGCCGCCGACGGTGGCGTGCGCCAACCCGCGGTGCGGGCGCCCCTTCCACGCCGCGTGCCTGCGCGGGTGGCTGCAGGGCGGGGGTGGGGGTGGCGGAGGGGGTGGGGGCGACGCCCATGGCGCCTGTCCGTACTGCGGGGAGGGCGTGACCGTGCCGGGCGGCGGGTGAGGGCGGGCGCGCAGTGCAAGGCTTTCGTTTCGTGCGGCGACAGGCGGAGAGGTCGAAGCGCGCGACGCCGCAGCACCACTCCCATTGCCGCCCCTCGGGCCCCCGCCCTCCTCATGAACACCCCACCCCCCTGGCGCCCGTCCCCCGGCGCGCGCACGCCGCGCGTCTCGCCGCGCGCGTCAGCCGCGTCGCCCGCCGCGCTGCGCGCCATCACGGCCGACCTGGCGCGCCGGGCTGCGGTGCGGCCGACGCCCAGCGACGACGGCGGCGACGGCGGCGTGGAGCTGGAGGCGCTGGCGGCGGTGCTGGCTGCGCTGCACGCGATTGGTGAGGCGGGGCGTGAAGGGGGGTGGGGTGCGGGCGCCGCGCGCTGAGGCCAAGCGTGTCCCAACGAACGCCGCACGCGTCGAGGGAGGCGGCGTTTGAAAGCGCGCGGCATTTGGCGCGCGCCGCGCATCGCCGCGCCGCGCATGGCGACCACCCTCCTTCTTTCTCAGCCGACGGCGACGCGCCCGCGGTCGCGGCCGGCCTGCTGCGCCCCGACACAAACGCTGGCGCCGCCCTGGTGCCCGCAGTTGTCGCCGACTTGTCCGCCGCGACGCTCGCCCCCGCCCCCGCGCTTGCCGCCGCACTCCTCGCCCTCCTCCCCGCCCTCCCCGGCGGCGGCCTCCTCCCCCCCGGCCTGCGCCACAAACTGCTCATGGCGGCCAGCGTGGCGGGGGCGGCGACAAGGCAGTACGTGGCGCTGCTCGTTCTCGAGCGCGTCGCGCGCGCTCGCCGCGCCGCGCTCGCCGACCTGGCCCGCCTCCTCCAACGCGTGTCCTCCCGCAAAGCCGCGCCCGTGGGCGTGCTGGCGGCCGCCGTGGCCGGGCCGCTGCTGGCGCCGGGTGGCGCGTCGGGTGGCTCGTCGGCGGCGCGCGACGCGGGCGCGCGCGCGGCGTCGCTCGTGGAGCTCTTTGTGCGGCGGCACGACTACCTGTTTGTGCACCCGCCGCCGGCGGCGCTGGACGCGGCGGCCGGGGCGGGGCCGTCGTTCGCGGGGCCGCCCCCTGGGCACGGCGGCCTCCCGCCGTCGGCCGCCTGGGCCGCCGCCGTCGCCGCCGCCGCCGCGCCCGAGCCACACACCGCCCCCACCCGGCGCCGCATGGTGACCATGGCGCACACGCTGCCCGGTGAGGCGGGCGTGGCGAGCGCGCGCGCGGCCGCGCTCGCAGCCGCGTCGCGCGACGCGCGTGTGCGCACGCTGGCGGGGGCGGCTGCGGCGCTGGACGCGGCCGCGGCGGCGCTGGGGTTGAGCGTTGGGGGGAGGGGCGCGCCGGCGGCGTCGCCGTCTTCGTCTGCTTCCCGCCTTCCTTCGCGCTTTGACTCTGATTCCGACTGGGAGCCCATCCGCCGCGACGCCCACCCCGAAGCCGCGGCCGCCACCGCGGCCGCGGCATCCGTCGCCGCGCGCGCCGCCGCCGCCGCGGCGGCGGGCGGCGACTCGCCGCTGCCGCCGCCGCCGGTCGACCTCCCGCCCGCGCCAGCCGTCGTGCCGCCCTGGCGCCCGCCCGGGACCAACGCGTACAGCGAGCGGCCGGGGGTGCACATCAAGCTCAAACCGGGCGGCGGGAGGCGGCCCGCGGCGGACGTGGTGGTCGGGGGCGGCGGGTCGGGGTCGGAGGACGCCGCCCGCGACTGCGGCGACGACAACGACTGGACGCCCACCGTGGCGGCGGCGACATATGTTCGGTCGGCGACCGCCACGCCGAGGGACGCGGCGGTGGCGGCCGCGCTGGCGGCCGCGACCGCGGCGGCAAGCGGCGGTTCGGGCGGGGCCGCCTCCGCCCCGCGGCGCGCCCGCTCCATGCTGGACGAGCAGGCAGCCAGCCTGTTTGCGCGGGCGGCGGCCGCGCTGGGGGGCGGGAGCGCGGTGGCGCCAGAGCCCAGAACCCGGGCGGCGCAGGCCGCGACGCCGCCGCCCGCCGCCGAGGCCACTGCCGCCGCTTCCGTGGCCGCCGACGACCTCGTCACGCCCCCCGCCATGCCCCAAATCCGCATCCCCAAATCCGCGCTGCGCGGGTGGGGGCCGGCCGGCGGCGGCGGCGGCGCGGGCGCGGGGTCGCTGCTCGCGGCGCGCGGCGCGCACCTCGCCGCCCTCGCCGCCGCCGCCGTGGCCGCCGCCGACGCGCGCCGGGGTGGAAGCGGCATACCTGCGACGCCGGCGCCGGGCGGCGACCCGGCGGCGGGGGCGGCGGCCCTGTTTTCGCTGCCGCCGACACCGGCGGGCGTCGGCGCGAGCGGCGGCTCAGCGGGCGGCTCGGCCGCCCACACGCCCGCCGGCTCGCACCCGCACACGCCGGGCGGGGTGGTCGGCGTGCACGCTGCGACCGGCGTGGCGCCCTCGGGAGGCGCGCCGGGCGCGGCCCACGACGGGGGCGTGACCCTCGCGTTCGACCCCGCGGCCCGCACCCTGGCCGCCGCCCCCCCCGGCGCGGTCGCCGCCGACGGCGCGTTGCTGTTGCGCCTGCCGGCGGGCGTGTCGTTGGAAGCGCTGCTGGAGCTGGGCGCGGGCGCGGCGGCGGGCGACGGCACGCCGACAACGGCGCGCGCGGGCGGCGCGGGTGAAGGCATCGTGCTGGACGAGGCGGCCGCCGCCCGCCTGGCGGCGCACCTGCTGGGCAAGGCGGCGGCAGCCAAGGGGGGGGCGGCGGCGCCCAGGCGGGCGACCGCGGCGCCGCCGCCGCCGCCGCCGCCGCCGCCCAAGCCTGCGGCGGCCGGCCGCAAGACGGCCGCCCCGCCGCCGCCTCCCCCGCCGCCGCCCAAGCCCGGCGCGCGCAAGACGGCGGCGCCACCTCCGCCCCCGCCGCCGCCCCCGAAAGCGGGCGCGCGCAAAACGGGCGCGCCGCCGCCGCCGCCGCCGCCAAACCGCAACGGCCGCGGCGCGCCGCCGCCCCCTCCCCCGCCCCCCCCGCCCGGCGGCCGCGCCACCGGCGCACCGCCGCCCCCGCCCCCCCCTCCCGGCGCCGGCGCTGCCCCCAAGAGGAAGCTCAAAGCCCTCCACTGGGACAAACTGCGCGCGGCCGGCCCTGCGGCGCTCGCGGGCACCGCGTGGGCCGCCGCCGCGTCCCGGTCGGCCAAGGCGCCGGTGCAGCTCGACATGGACGCGCTCGAGTCGCTGTTCCGGGTGGTGGAAGCGCAGGCCGTTGTGGGCGGCGGGGGCTCGACCCCAGCGAAACCCGCGCGCGTCGAACTGGTCGAGCACCGCCGCGCGCACAACATCTGCATCGAGTTGGCCGGCATCCGCCTCCCCTTTCCCGCCATCAAGGCCGCGCTGGGGAGTTGGGACGCGGGCGCGCTCAGCCTGGAGCAACTGGCCGCGCTCGGCCGCGCGGTGCCCGAAGACGCCGAGCGGCGCGCGGTCGCGGCCTATTTGAAAGGGGAGCACCCGCGGTACAAGGGCTTGTCCGACCCCGCCCTGCTCGGCACCGTGGAGCGCTACTTCGTCGAGGTGATGGACATCCCGCGGCTCGCGCCCCGCATTTCGGCCGTCGCGTTTGCGCGCGCGTTTGACGCCACCGCCGACCGCGCGTCCCGCGAGTTGGCCACCCTGCAGAACGCGGCGGCCGCGCTGACGGGGACGCCCACGTTTGTCGACCTCCTCGCCGCCGTGCTCGACCTGGGCAACGCGCTCAACGCGGGCACGCACCGCGGCGGCGCGGCCGGGTTCAGGCTCGACACCCTGCTCAAGCTGGCCGACGTCAAGGGCGCGGACCGGAAGACGAGCTTGCTGCACTTTGTGCTGGGGCAGGTGCTGGCCGCCGAGGGGAAGCGGGAGAAGGAAGGGGGGGGGGGCGACGGCGACGCCGCCGACGCTCCTCCCGCCCCCGCTCCTCGCTCCGTCCGCACGCTGTCGTCCGACCTGGCCGTCGTCAAGGCGGGCGCCGGCGTGCAGGTCTCCGCCGTCAAGGCGATGCTGGCAGACGCGCGGACCGGCCTCGCGCGTGTCGACGCCGAACTCGCCGCCGCCGTCACCGCCGCCGCCGACTCCGACGCCGCGGGCGATGTCGGCCCCGCCGCGGCCGCGCACCGCGCGTTTGCGGGGGCAACGGGGTCGTTTGCTGAGTCGGCGCGCGCGCGCGTCGACGCGCTCGACGCCGAGGCCGGCGCCGCGCACGCCGCGCTGGCCGTTGCGGCCGCCTTTTTCGGCGAGGATTTCGACGAGGCCGACCCCACGCGCGTGCTGCGCGTGGTGCGCGACTTTTTGGGGTTGTTCGACCGCGCGGCGGGCGAAATCGCCAAGGCCGCCGCCGCGGACGCGACCGCGGCCGCCGCGGCGGACAAGCGGGTGGAACTGGAGCGGCGGGTGCGGGACGCGGGCACGCCCAAGGCGGCGGCGGCCACGCCACGGCCGCCGCCGCTGCCGCCGTCGCCGCCGCCGCCGCCGCCGGCGGCGGCGGCGGCCGCGCCGGCCGCGTCGGCGGGCGGCGGGCGCGCGGTCGACTACGACGTCGTCGAGGCCAAGCCGTCGGACGGCGTCGAGGCGGCGCCCGCGGCGGCCGAGCCGGCGGCGGGGGCGGCCGCGACGGCCGACAGCGGCCCCGCTGCCGCGCCGCCGCCGCCGCCGCCGCCCGCCCCCGTCGCCAAGCCCGCGCCCGCGACATCGACGCCGGTCGCCGTGCGCGCGAGCGCGGGCGGCCGCGTGTTTGCGCCGCCTCCCCCCCCGCCGCCGCCGCCGCCGCGGGGCTGAACGGGAGGGACGCGTCCCGGAACAGGGAGTGTGGTTTCCGTTGGCACTGTCACACACACAGAGGGGGCGAGACCGGGACGAAGCGAGAGAGCGCGACCGCGCGCCGCGTCGCGCGCGTCCGCGAGCTCACACCCAGGCCGGCGCGCCCTCCCCGCCCTGCCGCCGCGATGGCCCCCGATCGCCGCGGAGGACGCCGCCGCCCGCCCCAGCGTCACCCGCTCGACGCCGCCGCGGACGCCATTGCGCTGGCCGCGCGGCATCCCCTCGCGGCCGCGGCGTCCCTGCTCCTGGCCACCCCCCAATCGCACGCGTTTGCCTCGCTGTCCCTGGGCGGCGGCCGCTCGCCGCAGCCGCCGCTGCCGCCCCCGCCGGCCGACGCCGACGTCGCCCCGCTGCCGCCGCCCCGGCCGGCGGCCAAAGCCGCCTGGCGGGCGCCGTGGGACAAGGAAAAGGAAGCGGGAGCGGCGAGGCCTGCTCCCTCCCGGCCTCGCTCCCTCTTTGGCGTGCGCCTGCCCGACGTCGCGCTCCCCCCCTTCAACCTCCCGTACCTCGTCTCCCTCGCCCCCCCCGGCCACCCCGACAAGGCGCGGCTGGTCTCGGTCGCCGACTTTTTTGAATATTCCCGGGCGACGGCGAAAGACCTGTTCGCCGAGCTCGACGCCGACGGCGACGGGTGGTGCGCCGAGGGGGACGTGCGCCGCGCGCTCGCCGCGCGCGGGCTGCCGCCCGCGGCCGCGTCCAGGCTCGTCGCGGCGGCGCGGGGGGGGCGGTGGTGGTCGGCGCGGTTTTCGTGGCCCGAGTTTGCGGCGCTGTGCGCCGCGCGCGAGCCGGCCGCGCTGCGCGCCTTCACCTCCCTCTCCCCCGACCGCGCGGGGCGGCTGGACGCGGCGTCCGTGAAAGCCGCGCTCGCGCGCGCGGGCGCGGACGCGTCGGACGCGGCGGCGGCGCGCCTGCTGGCCACGCTCGGCGCGGGCGGCGGCGGCGACGGCGTCGCGTCCTACGGCGCGTTCCGCAAGGTCGTCGCCCTCCTCCCCGATTCCGCGGGCGACGTGCCTGGCGGAGAAGGCGTGGCGGCCGCCTGGTTTGACGCGGCGTCGCTGCTGCCGCTCGGGCCGCCGCGCGGCGACGGCGGGGGCGGCGCGCGCGCGGGGGCGCTCGCGCGGGCGGCGCTCGCGGGCGGCCTCGCCAACGTGGTGTCCACGCTCGCCGTCTTCCCCCTCGACACGCTCAAAACCCGGCTCCAGGCCGCGGGCGCGGCCGGCCCCGCCGCCGTGCTCGCGTCTGCTCGCCGCGACCCGCTCTCCCGCCTCTACCGCGGCGTCGTCCCCTCGGCTTCCGGCGTTTTCGTCTCACACGCCGTGCGCACCGGCGCGTACGAGGCCGCGCTCGCGCTGGGCGGCGCGGCCGCGGGCGCGTCGCCGCTGCGTGCGCAGGCCGCTGCGTCGGCGCTCGGGACGGCGCTGGGGACCCTGGTCAGGATTCCGACAGAGGTCCTCAAGCAACGTTTGCAAGTCGGCGCCAGCCCCAACGCCTCTGCCGCCCTGAAAGCCGCGGTCGCGGGGGGCGGCCTCCCCGGCTCCCTTTTCGTGGGCACCGTTCCCCTCCTCCTGCGCGAAGTCCCGTTTTACGCCCTGGGCACCGTCTTCTACACCGCGTTCAAGCGGGTGGCCGACGGGTCGGCCGCGAGCGCGGGCGGCGACACCCCGGCGCGCGACCTTTCCCGCGCGCAACTCTTGCTCCTGGGCGGCGCCGCGGGCGCGGCCGCCTCCCTCTTCACGACGCCTGCCGACGTCGTCAAGACGCGGTGCATGACCGCGGCCGCGGGCGCGGGCGTGAGCGCGGCGAGCGCGGCGGCCGCCGTTCTGCGGGATGAAGGCGTGCTCGCCCTGTGGCGCGGCGCCCTGCCGCGCGCGCTCTGGGTGGCGCCCCTGGGGGCCATGAACTTTGCGGGGACGGAGCTCATCAAGAAAGGGCTGGACGAGGGGGTGGACAAGAGGATGGCGGCGCTCGGGTGAGGGGGCGGAGGGGGAGCGCTTGTGGCGGGCCGAGACGCGCCCGCGACGCATAAATCTGCGGTCGCCGGCCCCGCAGCAACAGAGTGCGCGCAGTGAACGAGAAGGAAGGGAGGAACAGAAAATCAATCACTCGAGGTGCGCGCCGCGCGCCCCCGCACCACCACCGCCGCCGCGCACGCGCAGCGCGGTGCCCAGCTCCACGCCATACTCGGCCAGGGCGGCGGGGGAGAGCGGGGTCCGGCCCGCGGTGCGCGGGAGGCCGGCCGCAGCGGCTCGGCGCGCGCGCGCGCGCGCGACCCACACGCCGCCCACCGCCAGCGCGGCCACGCCGGCCAGGGCGGCCGGGTTGGACGCGACCGCGGCCGCAACGTCGGCCGCGGAGACGTGCGGCGGAGGGCGGCGCGAGGGCGGCGGGCGGGCGGAAGCGGTCGCCGCGTCGACTCCCTCCTCGTCCTCAGCCGCCGCCGGCACCGCGTACGACGACCGCCGCGGCACGGCTGCCACCGGCTCGGCCTCGATGGGCGCGGGCGTGGCGGCCGGGGTGGCGCGCGCGTGGCCGCCGGCCACCCCGCCGACGACCCCGCCCCCACCCCCAAACTCGAGCGGCGCGTCCGGCCCGCACGCCGCCGCCGGCGCCCCCCGGTCGGTGATGCCCGTGAACGGAAGCGCCTCGAGGGGGGGGAGGTTGGCCAGGCGGGCGGGCAGGCCGTGCGGCGCGTCGTCGAGCGCGTGCGCGAGCCGCTCGCCGCTCGCCGCGAGCGCGCCCGCGCCGGACTCGTCGCCGCGGCCGGCGGCGTAGGCCACCATCTTGAGCAGCATGTCGTGGCAGTCGCCGCGCTGGTGCGAGGTGTCGACGCACGCGGAATCGCCGAAAAGGGCGAGCGCGCCGGCGCCCGCTTTAAACAGGCTGAGCGCCGGCCGCGCCTCCCCGCTCCCACGCGCCACCCCCTCGACCGCTTCATCCACGAGCGGCAGTCTGTGCAAGATGGCGCCCGCGGGCGCGCGGGCCAGGTTGGCGCCGGACGCAAACTGAAACTGGGCCGGGGCGAGGCCGGCGACCGACCCTTCGAGCACGGCGTCCCCAAAGGCGGCGCCAAACCGCCCCAGCAGGTCATTCAGCGCGGGCACGTTGGCGCCGCCGACGGGGGGGGTCCACCAGGAGCGCGTGTTGTCGTCGAAGAAGCGGAGCGACGCGGCGGTCGCCGCGTTGAACCAATCCGCAAAAATGACGAGCCCCAGGCCCCTTTCCTTCACGTCGGCCTCCAGTTTGTCGATTTCTGCGTCATAGAATTCGTTCTCCGAGTCGACGATGAGCAGGGCGCCGTAATAGGAAGCGTTGAAGCAGGTGGCGGGCGACCCCAGCAAATCCACCGCATACCCCGCGCCGCGCAGCGCGTTGAGCGCGCCGTACAGGTTTGTGTGGGGGTGGTCGCCGTGCCAGTCCAGGACGTCGTGCTTGATCTGGAAAGAGAGAGGGAAGGAGGGGTCGAGCGCGCCTTGGCGGCTTGCGTCCCAACCCCGCCACCACAATCCCCACTCCCTCCTACCTCCAGCGCGTCGCGCGGCATGTAGGCCGGCGGGTAGCGCACCGACCGAAACTGGTCCCAGAGCAGGCGCTTTTCGCGCGGCGGAGGGGGGGCGACGAGGACCGCCACCGGGATCGACACCGCCGACGACCGCGCGGGGTGCACGCCGTCGGCCGGGGAGGTGACGGTGAACTTAATGGTGCCGGAGGCGGTGCCAGTGAAGGCGACGCCCGTCTCCGCAGCGCGGAGATAGACCCCGAGCCAGCCCGACCACGGCCACAGGTCGGCACCCCACGCGAACCGCACGTCCAGGTGGGCGCCGCCGGCGTCGGTCGGGGTGAACGTGGGGGGGGCGGCGAGCGCGCCGGAGACGCCGAGGGCGTTGAGAATGGTGATGTTGACGATCCGCGGCATCGCCCCGGCGTGCAACGCCACGCCGCAGTGCGGCCACGCGTGCGGGCACGCGGCGGCAGTGTGGTCGATAGTGGCGGGAAAGACGGACGCCTTGGGCGTGTAGTTGGCGAGGAGGGCGGCCGACGCGGCGAGGTCGAGCGCGCCGGCGCCCTGCTCGGTCGCCGGCACGCCCGGCAGCCGCCTCGCACCCTCGAGCAGCGCCTGCTTCATGGACGCCGGGTTGAGCACGCCGCCGGAGGCGTGCCACCGGGTGGCGACCGGCACGGTGGAGGCCAGCAGCGCGACCGCGCCCGCGACGACCGGGGCGGCGACGCTCGTCCCCGACAGCGACCGGCACCCGCCATCCATGCGCGACCCTTGCACATCCCGGCCGTAGGCCACGATGTCGGGCTTTGTGCGGCCGGCGCCGGCGGGGAGTTCCCACGTGGTGACGCCGCGCGACGAAAAAGGGGCGACCTTGTCGTCATACCCGATGCCGCCGACCCCCACGACGTCCGGCATGTCGGCAGGGTTGTTGAGGGTGCCTGCATTGGGGCCGTCGTTGCCGATGGCGGAGACCATGACGATGCCGGCCGACGTCACTTCCCGCACCTAAAGGATGGAGGAGGTCGAGGGTGTGAATGCAAGGGCGAGGGACAAAGCGTGGTTGGGGTGAAGATTGAGCGAGAATTAGGGCCGGATTGAACCCTCTCTCGCTCTCTCTCCCTATCATCACCTTGTCGACGAACGGCGCGTCGAGCCAGTCGGGCCCCCCGATCGACAGGTTGACGACGTGCACCCGGGACGCCATGGCGTAGTTGAACGCGTCCAGGAACCAGGAGGTGAAGGACACTTGGTCGTTGGTGAAGACGCGGAACGTGAGCAGGTCGACGCCGGGCGCGAGGCCCGGGCACTCGGCGCCGCCGCCCGCGACGACGCCCGCCACAAACGACCCGTGCCCCAGGCCGTCGTCCAGCGTCGGTTCGTGCGTCCAGTTGGAGCGCTCGTCGATGTGGGCGATGTGGGGGTGCCCCGCGGCGACGCCCGTGTCGAACACGCCGACGCGGACGCCGGCCCCGTCGGCGCCGGTCGCCCAGATGGAGGGGGCGCCCACCGCGGCGGCGACGGACGTGGGGGCGAGCAGGCGGCGGGAGGAGGAGGAGGGGGAAGGAGGGAGGAGCATCGGGGTGGCGAGGCTGCAGAAGGACAAAGGGGGGGGGAGGGGCGCGCGTCGGGCGGGCGGCCCGCTTTCTCCCTCCACCTCCCTACCCTTTCCTCTGCTCTCACCGGCCGGGCCGCTTGCGCACCGCGCCGCCCGCGTCGGCCCACAGGCCGTTGGAGGAGGACGCGTTGGCGGGACGAGGGTCGGGAACGAAATCAGCGACCGCGCTGCCGCGCGTCGCGCGGGGGTCGGCCGCCTCCACCCACGCCAGCGCCCGGGTCAGCTTGCGCTCGGGGTGGATGTCGCGCACAGAGGGGGCGGCGGCGAGGGCGGCCTGAAAGAGAGGAGGAGGAGGGGTCGCGCGCGGTCGAGCAGGCCTCCCAACTCCACCCACCATCCACCACTTTCCACCACCGACCTTCGCTCGGGGCGTCAACCTGACCAGGCCAAAGTCGGTGGGGTGCGCGGCCGCCGGGTTGCTGCGCGGCGTCCACGCCCACGCGCGACGCGGCGTGCGCCGCAGCGCGGCCGCCACCGACGCCCGGTGCGCGGCCGCCGGCGCGTAGCGGCGGAAGCGGACGATGTACAGGCCGGCCTCGGGCGCCCATGAAGGGTGTGGAGGGGGGGGCTGGAGGCAGATGGATGGGGGATCGTCGGCCGGCGCCAGCGGCATGGCGCGCCATGCGCGCCGCCCATCCATGCCGCACGCACCTCGACCCTAGGCGGGTGCCTGGCGCCCTCGGGCGGCGGCGCCCGCGCCCACCACGGGCCGGCGGCGGCCGCGAGCGCTGCGACCGCGAGCGCTGCCGCGAGCCCCGCCGCCTGCCGGCGGCGGGGCATGGAAGAGAGAGAAAAAGGTGAGGCGGCGCGGTGGGCGGTGGAGGGAGAGGGAGGGGCGGCGCGGCGGCCGCGAGGAGTGTGAGTGAGAGAGAGAGTGAGTGAGAGAAAGAATTTTTTCCTACTCATTCAGAGCGACGTCGAGACGACCGAACCCGAGAGAGTTTTTTTTTTTCAGATGCATTTTGCGCCGGCTCGGCGTATTTACAAGCAGCAGACTGGAGCAGAGCGCCCCCGGGTGCGCACACCCGGCGGCTCACGTGTGCGGGGTTAGGGGAGAGAGGGAGGGGGAGGAAACACGAGGAATTTTGAGGGGGCGCGCACTCAGTGCTTCTTGCCGGCCTCCGACACGGCGGCCACGGCCTCGCCGCCCTTCTTCGCCTTCTTGCCGGCCTCGGACACGTCCAGGACGACCGCCTCGCCCTTGATCTTGAGCGCCTTGGGCTTGCCGGCTTCGGCGACGGCGGCGACCGCCTCGCCAACCTTCTTCGGCTTCTTGCCCGCCTCGGACACCGCGGCGACGGCCTCGCCCTTGATCTTGAGCGCCTTGGGCTTGCCGGCCTCGGCGACGGCGGCGACCGCCTCGCCAACCTTCTTCGGCTTCTTGCCCGCCTCGGACACGTCCAGGACGACCGCCTCGCCCTTGACCTTCATGGGCTTGGCCGACTCGGCGGCGGCAGCCGTCTTGGCGGCGAGCTTCTCGGCGAGCGCGACGACGGCGGCCTTGTCGTTCTTCTTGCCGCTCTCGGCGGCCTCGCCCATCGACTTGATCTTCATCTTCCCCGCCTCGGAGACGGCGGCGACGGCCTCGCCCTTGACCTTGAGCGCCTTGGGCTTGCCGGCTTCGGCGACGGCGGCGACCGCCTCGCCAACCTTCTTCGGCTTCTTGCCCGCCTCGGACACCGCGGCGACGGCCTCGCCCTTGATCTTGAGCGCCTTGGGCTTG
>Ga0315273_10000464_pt1 | contig 42496 bp, 33 predicted proteins | sample YL17G02_0_MG_FD_205753 | JGI IMG/M metagenome (GOLD analysis project Ga0315273, IMG submission 205753) | Sediment microbial communities from Yellowstone Lake, YNP, Wyoming, USA - YL17G02_0 | ecosystem: Environmental > Aquatic > Freshwater > Lake > Sediment | place: USA: Wyoming | collected...
GTGCACCTGCCGGAGAAATAGGCTGGCTGTAGACAGAAGCCCTTCAGCTCCTGCCAACCGGCAACCAGCATCGAATCAGGCAGATAGCGCGAGAAACTCGCTCACACGGCAACGGAAGATCCGTCGGAGTACGCCCGTGTACAGCCGGCGAGGCACGATGACCTCGATGGAAGGCATCGCCCGCGACATCACCACCACGCGGGCCTCGTCCAGCCGCGAGCCATCGTCGCTGCGCGCGGTGGCTGAGGAAGCGCCGTGCGGGATCTCACCGGTGGCCATGGACGGCCACTTCCTGCACGTCAACGGCCGGATGTGCGAGATTACCGGCTACTCCGCCGACGAACTGCTGGCCAGGCGCCTGTCGGACATCACGCACCCTGACGATGTCGAGGTGAACCTGGCGTTCCTGCAGCGGATGCTGGCGGGCGATATCTCCCGCTCCATGCTCGAGAAGCGGTACGTGCGCAAGGACGGCCGCCTGGTGTGGGTGCGCGTGAACGCCACCTGCGTGCGCAGCGCCTCGGGGACCCCGCTCTACACCATCGGCATCGTGGACACGATCGCGCCGCCCGGATCGCGCGCCGACAGCCGCGAGTCGTTCGAGTACTCGGACATCGAGATGGACACCGACCGGCTGGAGATCCGCTGGAACTCCCGGCCCGTCGCACTGACGCTCAAGGATGTCCTGCTGCTGCGCTACCTCATCTGCCACCGGGGCGAGATGCTGCCGCGCGATCGCCTCCTGAGCGACGTGTGGGGCTGCAAGCACGCCGGGCGAAGCCGGACGCTCGACGTGCACGTCTGCCGGCTGCGCCGCAAGCTGCCCCCGCTGGCCGATGCGCTGATCACCATCGGCCACTTCGGTTACACGCTCTCGCTGCCCGTCGAGGGGCGCGAACCCGCCTGACCGGCCGGATCGAGAAAGAAGCCCCGGACGAGGTCGCGTACCGCCTCGAGAGACACGGCCGCGTTGAGGGCTTCGCGCAGGTGCGAGCCCTGGTCGAAGCCCTTCGTGTACCACGCCGCCAGCGCGCGCAGCTTGTTGACGACCCATCGCTCGCGCGAGCGTTCGGCCCCGGCACGGCGCGCGGCGCGCGGCGTGGCCAGGTCCCGCCCGGGCGCCTGATGGCGGAACCCTTCCGGCTCTCCAACCCGTTCGCCCAGCAGCAGGTCGATGTACTCGAGCAGGAAGCGGCCGCGATCCTCGTGCGAGACGATGCGCATCGCGCGGCCCTCGGCCAGCGCCGACGCCTGCGCGCAGATCCACGGGTTGCGCAGCACGCCGCGGCCCACCAGCACGCCAGCCGCGCCGCTCGAGCGCCACCGCTCGAGCACCTGCGGCGCCTCGACGAGGTCGCCGTTGCCGAACACCGGGATCGAGACCGCGTCGACGACCCGCGCGATGAGGTCCCAGTCGGACCGGCCGCGGTAGGCGTCGGCGGCCGTGCGGCCGTGCACGGCCACGGCCGCGGCGCCGGCATCCTCCACCATCTTCGCCAGCAGCGGCGCGTTCACCTCGCTCTCGTTCCAGCCGGCGCGCATCTTCACGGTCACCGGGATGCGCACGGCCTTCGCCATGGCCGCGACGATGGCGGAGGCGTGCGCGGGATCGCGCATCAGCCGGCACCCCGCGTGGTGCTTCGCGATCTTCGGCACCGGGCAGCCCATGTTCACGTCCACGACGTCGGCGCCGATCCCCTCGACGACCCGCGCTGCTTCGGCCATCCTGTCGGGATCGCCCCCGAAGATCTGCACAGACACCGGGCGCTCTTCCTCCGTGAAGTCGGCGTACTGCAGCGTGCGACCGATGCCGCGCACGAGGCCCTCGGAACTCACCATCTCGGTGACGACCAGGCCGCAGCCGCCCTGGCGCTTCACCAGGCGTCGGAAGGCGCTGTCGGTCATGCCAGCCATCGGCGCGATGCCGAAAGGAGGGGAGACGGGGACGGGGCCGAGGAGGAGATGGGGCATGACGAGGGCCTAGGGCCTATGGCTCAAGGCTGAGGGCCTCATTGGGCTGATGGCCACCCAAGGCCCTAAGACCCATGAGGCCTTCAGCCTTGAACCATAAGCCGTGAGCCGCATTGTTTCAGAACGCGCGCACGTCGGCGGCATCCACCGTGACGCTCACGGCCTGCGCGATGAGATTCACCGACAGCACCAGCCTGGCGTGCGGTCCCTTGCGCACGAGCCGGCCCACCACGCCGCGCAGCGGGCCGTGCACGACCTCCACCATCATCCCTTCGCGGATGAACGGGCAGGGATCGAACTGGAGATCGCTTTCGACCAACCGGCGGATGCCGTCGATCTCGAAGTCGGGAATCGGCGCTGGAGTGCCGTCGAAGGAGACGATGGACACGACGCCGGTGCACTTGCGGACGGGAAGCGTGTCGGCCGGATCGACGCGGGCGAACAGGTAACCGGGGAAGAGCGGCCAGTCGATCTTCTTCTTGCGATCCTTCCATCGGCTCCAGCGGGGCACCGTGGGCAGGAACGACTCGATCGTCTTGCGCGCGAGCTGGTCGTGCACCATCTTCTCGGCGCGGCTGCGCGTCCAGATCGCAAACCACGGCACCATGGCCGCTACTCCTCGCACCCGGGACTCGCGGGCACCGTGGTTACCGGCGAAGCGTTGCCTCAAACCGCCGAGCACGACGGCGGTTCACCACGCTTCGCCGGCCGTTTGTTGGCTGGCCTCGCGAAACGCGGGGCGAAGACATCTTCCAGCGCCACCGTCGGTTCGGCGGTAAGCCCCGACGGGGCGTAAGGCAGATTCCAGGGCGGTCGCGTGAAAACTTGCTTCAATGTTCACGACTCCGGCCCTGGAAGACGTCTGGTCGATGCCCGGGTTGGCCGGGCCTCCGCGCGCGATCGCCTCGTCGTAGCGTTTCTTCAGCTCCGGCACCTTCCACTCGATGATGGCCGACGCGCGCAGCTTCTTCAGATAGGCCTCGAACTCCACCTGCTGCTTGGCCGCAAACACCTTGTTGGCGATCTGCGGCCGCGCCTCCCCGAAGGGCAGCACCGTCTGCTCGGTCGCCGAATCGAGCTTCACGACCTCGTACCCGGTCGCCACGCGGACCACGGGGCTCAGGTCCCCGATCTTCATCGTCTCGAGCGCCTTGGCGATGACCGGCGCCAGCTCGCTGCGGTTGATCGGTCCGACCAGGCCGCCGTTGGCCTTCGACGGCGCGTCGGACAGCTCGCCCGCCAGTTTCTCGAAACTCTCGCCCGCCGCCAGCCGCGCCCTGATGGCCTCCATCTTCTGCCTCGCCTCGTCGTCGAGGCCGACGTTCAGGCCCTTTGAGGAGTCGCCGCCCACGCGCACGAACAACTCGCGGACGGTCACGGTCGGCACCGTCGTGAACTCGCGCTTGTGCTCCTCGTAGTACCGGCGCGCCTCGTCCTCGTTGACGCCGATGCGGCTGAAGACCTCGGCGTTCTCCACGCGGTCCACGACGTAGCGCTTCTCGACGTTTCGCCGCAGCTCGGTCAGCGTCAGGCCCTCGCCCTTGAGCGCCGCCTGGAACTGCGCCTCGGTCTCGATTTTGTTCTCGGACTTCAGCCGGTCGAGGACGCCCTTGAACTGCTCGTCGTTCATCTTGTAGCCGAGTTCCTTGCCGCGCTGGAGCAGCAGGATCTCGTCCACGGCGTCCACCAGCAACTGCGGCGTGACGGCCTCGATCTGTTTCGTCAACTCGGCATCGCTCATCGGCTGCGCGGCACGCTGCTGGCGCAGCGAGCCGATCTGGCGCGCCTCGAGATCGCTCGTGGTGAAGATTTCGCCGTTCACTTTGACGAGCACGCGTTCGATCACCTCGGCGGCGCCGGGCGCGGCCGCCAGGAAACAGGCGCCGACGCCAAGGGCCAGGAGTCCCAGGCGGACAGGGAAGCGCAAGAACAAGTGAGTCATTGCAGGGTGCTCGTGCTTAGCAGTCAATATTTTAGCTCAGTTCGGCGAGCCGGCTCAACAACTCGCCCACGCGCGTCAGGACGCCATCGGGCGCCCGCGGGTCTTCCTTGACCGGCCGGAGGATCTCCTCCTTGGTGAAGCCGGGCTTCACTTCGGCTTCCCGCGCGCGCGCCGTCCACCACGACATGCCGCCGCCACGGCTCGCCTGTCGCTGACGGCTGGGCTCCAACGGCGCCCCCGTTCTCGGCACCCTCGGCGCCCCGGGCACGGCCAATGTGCCGCCGGCGCCGGGGTGGCGCGCCGGGCCTGGGCCCAGCCCATGGGTTGGCCCGGTTGGCACGCCCGGGCCGGGGCGCCTGGGCGCCGCTCCGGGCTTCAGCTCGAGCTTCAGCATCGCCGGCGGCACCATCGTGACGTCCGGCCGATCCTTCAGGAATCTCACCAGGCGTGCCGGGTCCAGGCCGGCCTGGGGACCGCCGGGCTGCGGCTGGCCCCTGAACCTTAAGACGACGGCCGGGCCCTGCCGGTCGATGGACTCGATCCCCAGCCGGTCGGCGGCGATGCGAATGCGTCCGTACTCGGCGAGATTCAGCACGACGTCCGGCAGCGGGCCGTAACGGTCGCGGATCTCGTCCAGGACGCGCCCGAGATCGTCGAACGATCGCGCCGACGCCACGCGCCGGTAGAGCATCAGCCGCTGGTTCATGTCCGGCACGTACTCGTCGTCGATCCGGAAGTCGACACCGAGGTTCACCGTGGCGCGCAGCTCGTCGGCGATCTCCTCCCCCTTCAGCTCGCGCACGGTCTGCTCGAGCAGCTTCGTGTACATCTCGAAGCCGACCGCTTCGATCTGGCCGCTCTGCTCGCCGCCGAGAAGATTGCCGGCACCGCGGATTTCCAGGTCGAGCGCCGCCACGCGGAAGCCGCTGCCCAGGTCGCTGAACTCCTTGATGGCCGCCAGGCGCTTGCGCGCCACCGACGACAGCGTGTTCTCGGGGGGAATCAGGAGGTAGGCATACGCCGGCCGATCGGAGCGCCCGACGCGGCCGCGCAGCTGGTAGAGCTGCGCGAGGCCGTAGCGGTCGGCGCGGTTGACGATGAGGGTGTTGACGTTCGGGATGTCGAGGCCGTTCTCGATGATCGTCGTCGCCACCAGCACGTCGAACTTGTGAGCGACGAAGTCCACCATGGCGCGCTCCAGCGCATCCTCGGTCATCTGGCCGTGCGCCACGACGACGCGCGCCTCGGGCACCAGGCGGGTGACGAGCGTGCCGATCGAGTAGATCGACTCGACGCGGTTGTGCACGACGTAGACCTGGCCGCCTCGCGCCAGCTCGTTGCGCAGTGCGCGCGCGATCACCTGCTGGTCGAACTTGACGACGTTGGTCTGGATCGACAGGCGGTCCTTGGGCGGCGTCTCGATGACCGACATGTCGCGGATGCCGACCAGCGACATGTTGAGCGTGCGCGGGATCGGCGTGGCGGTCATGGTGAGGACGTCCACCTTGTGCCGCATCTGCTTGATGCGTTCCTTGTGCGCGACCCCGAAGCGCTGTTCCTCGTCCACCACCAGCAGGCCCAGGTCCTTGAACTGCACGTCCTTCGAGAGCAGGCGGTGCGTGCCGACGATGACGTCCACCTTGCCGACGGCGAGGTCGGCGAGGGTCTGCTTCTGCTCGGCCGTCGAGCGGAAGCGGCTGACCATGTCGATGCGGACGGGGAAGCCCGCGAAGCGCTCGGACAGCGTCTTGAGATGCTGGAAGGCGAGCACGGTGGTGGGCGCGAGGATGGCGACCTGCTTGCCGTCCATCACCGCCTTGAACGCGGCGCGCATCGCCACCTCGGTCTTGCCGTAGCCGACGTCGCCGCAGAGGAGGCGGTCCATCGGCGAGGCGGTTTCCATGTCCTGCCTGATGTCGGCGACCGCGGCCTCCTGATCGGGCGTGAGGTCGTAGGCGAACGCGGCGTCGAACTCCTCCTGCCAGTGCGTGTCGGCGCCGAAGGCGTGGCCGGGGATGGCCTTGCGCGCGGCGTACAGCTTGAGGAGTTCCTCGGCCATGTCGCGCATGGCCTTCCGCACGCGCGTCTTGGTCTTCTCCCAGCTTGCGCCGCCGAGCCGATCGAGCGGCGGGCGCGAGACGCCCGTGTACTTCTGAACGAGGTCGAGGCGTTCGACGGGGACGAACAGCTTGTCGTCGCCCGCGTAGCGCAGCTCGAGGAACTCCTGCGTCGCGTCGCCGAGCGGGCCGATGCCGATCGGCTTCAGGCCGACGAACATCCCGATGCCGTGATCGATGTGAACGACGAAGTCGCCGACCTTGAGGTCACGCAGGTCGGACAGGAACGCGCGCGCGGCTGACCGGCGGCGTTCGGGCGCGCGCCGCTCCTCTTCGAAGACGTCGGTCTCGACATAGATGAGGAGCGCCGCCTCCGGCAGCCAGAACCCGCGCGAGAGCGCGCCGGTGGCGACGAGCACCGCGGCGCCATGCATCGACTCGGCGCCCTCGACGGCGACGCCGCCCAGCTCGTAGTCCCTCAGCAACTCGATGGTGCGCTCGGCGCGGCCGGGCGTGACGGCGACGAAGAGCACGGTGTCGCCGCGCTCCCGCGCCTGCCGAATCCCGGCCACCCAGTTGGGGACGCGGCCGTGGAACGCGACGGCCGGCTGGCAGGGGATGTGATGATGCGGGTGCCCCGGGTCTGGGCACCCCAGCGCGGGTGCCGCGCCGGGGACCCCGCCTGAAGACCCGGGGCTATCCACCTCCAACTCCTCGAGCCCGGTGCCCATCTCCAGCATCGCGTGGATGTCGTCCCACGCGACGAACAGCGATGCCGGCGACAGGGGGGCGGCGTCGGGCACCGGCGTGACGCCGCGCGCCACGCGCCCGGAGCCCCTGGCGGCCCGCTCGCTCGCATCGCGGTAGCTGCCCTCCATCTGGTCGACGAACTTCCCAGCCTGGCGTTCGACCTCCTCGCGCTCGGAGACCACGATCTGCACCCGCCGGGCGCGGGCCGCGTAGTCGAAGAGCGTCGCGGTGCGATCCATGTCGGCAGGCGCGGACCGGGCAGTCACGGTGCGGCCGGACACGGCGCGTTCGTCCGAATCCTCCCCGTCGTCCGGACAGTCTGCCCCGCCGGAGATCGGAAGATCGGCCGCGCGCACCGGCGTGCGCTCGAAGATGTCCTTGAGCGGGAGAATGGTCACCTGGTCGACGGGACCGACCGAGCGCTGCGTGGCCGCGTCGTAGCGGCGAATCGACTCGAGCGTGTCGCCCACGAACTCGAGGCGCAGCGGATACGGTTCGCCGGCGGGGAAGAGGTCCACCACGCCGCCGCGCACGCAAAACTCGCCCTGCTGATCCACCGGGTCTTCACGCGTGAACCCGCCGTCGGCGAGCACGTCCGCCAGCGCCTGCGGCTCGATCTCGCTGCCCAGCTTCAGCTGACGCGCGGCCGCAAGCAACCGCTCGGGCGCGCTGACCCGCGGCAGCAGCGCCACAGCCGAGGCGATGACGACGCGTGCCGTGCCGGTGGCCGACGCGTAGAGCGCGTGGGCGCGGGCGGACTGGACGCTGAGGTGCGGCGACATGCCGCGATACGGGTCCACCTCGTGCGAGGCGAACGGCAGGACCTGGCGCTCGACCGTGGCGTCCGGCAGGCCCTCGAGCGCGGCCAGGAAGAAGCGGACGTCCGAGGTCATCTGCTCGACGTCGGCGTCGGCGGGCACGACGACGAGCACGTCATCCTGCGAGGCGTGAGCGGCGACGAACAGCGCCTTGGCCGCGGGCGTCAGCCCTGAGACGAGCCGTTCGGACGCACCCATCCGCGTGCGGGCAATCGCCGTCTTGAGGAGCGCGCGCAGACCGAGCGAACTCGAGGTGGTTGGAGACAAGCTTTGAGTGTATTCCAGCGCCCCCAGGGGCTACAGCGTGCGTTTCATGCGGTCGAGGATGTGCGTCGTCGAGTAGCCCTCGGCGAGGGCGACGCGGACCACGCGGCCGCCGCGGGATTCGACCACGTCTCGGCCGACGATGTCGTCGGGGCCCCAGTCGGCGCCCTTGACCAGCACGTCCGGCTGGAGATGCGAGATGATGGCGTGGGGCGTGTCCTCGTCGAAGATGCACGCCGCGTCCACGCACGCCAGCGCCGCCAGTACTTCCGCCCGTTCCTGCTCGGGGAAGACGGGCCGCTCGGGGCCCTTGATGGCCCGCACCGATCGGTCGGAGTTCACCCCGACGATGAGCGCATCGCCTTCACGGCGGGCGTCGGACAGGTAGCGGACGTGACCCGGGTGAAGCAGGTCGAACACGCCGTTGGTGAACACCACGATCTTGCCGCGGGCCCGCAGGTCCTCGGCAAACCTCGCGGCGGCGTCCAGGCTGAGGATCATCGTTGGCCGGCCGGCCCGCGCTGTCCCGCGGGCTTGAACCGAATCGCCGGCGAGAACGACCAGGCGTGCGCCGGGCGGTAGATGCCGACGTCCTTAGTGTGCGACTTGACGCGGAAGCTGTAGAGCAGGCGGTGGTAGTCGTACGCCTCGCCCTCGAGCTTGTGCACCGCCACGTCGAGCTTGTACGTCCCCTCGACCAGGTCCAGGCGATCGATGGCGATGCGCACCTCGCCCTCCCCCGCCAGATCGTCCGGTTGGTACTCCTCGAGGCCGGTGTTCGTGCCGTAGACCAGCACCGCCTCGGCCGTGAAGATGCCGATGCCGAACACGAAGTCGCGCGTCGGCGCAGTGGCCTTGACCTTCAGCCGGATGTCGATCCGCTCGCCCGACTGGAAGATGTGCCCCGGCCGGCCGTCCTCGCCCGTCAGCGTGACGTCGGTGATCTCCACCTCGCGCGATCCCCAGCGCCCCTCGGTCGCCAGGAACATGTCGGCGGGAGCCTCGTGCCCGGCCGCCGGCGGGTCCGCCGGCGCCGCCTCGGCCGGCGGTGCCTCGGTGGTGGTCGCGACCGCCCGGCGCGTTTTCGCCTCGTCGGCCGCCAACTGCCGCTCCTCGCTTTTCGCCACGTCGGAGATATAGCGCGCCACCACGCGGCGCGGATCGCCGGCGCCGCGCGCCTGGCCGGTGTCGAGCCAGAGCGCCTCGTCACAGAACCGCTCGACGAGGCCGAGCGAGTGCGTCACCAGGAGGATCGTCTTCCCCCGCCGCCTGAACTCGGCGAACTTGTCGAGGCACTTGTGCGTGAACGCTTCGTCGCCGACGGCCAGCACCTCGTCAACGAGCAGCAGGTCGGGATCGACGTGGATGGCCACCGCGAAGCCGAGGCGCATGTACATGCCAGAGGAGTAGGTCTTGACGGGCGCGTCGATGGAGTCGCGCAGGTCCGCGAACTCGACGATCTCGTCGAAGCGCGTGGCGATCTCACGCTTCGTGAGGCCGAGCATGATGCCGTTGATGAAGACGTTCTCGCGGCCGGAAATCTCCGGGTGGAACCCGGCGCCCAGTTCGATGAGGGCCGAGACGCGGCCGTCGACGCGCACGTGGCCCTCGGTCGGCTTCGTGATGCCCGCGACCAGCTTGAGCATCGTGCTCTTGCCCGATCCGTTGCGGCCGATGATCCCGAACGTGCACCCGGCGGGCACCTGGAACGACACGTCGCGTACGGCGGCGAACGTCTCGTCGGGGTTCAGGTCGCGTACGAGGGTGCCGCCCAGGAGCGCGCTCTTGAGCGTGGCGAACTGGCGGCGCCGCGCGTAGCGGCGGTAGATCTTGGTGACGTGGTCGACGTCGATGACGGGGCGCGTCACACTTCCTCCGCGAACGAATCGCGCAGCCGGTCGAACACGAAGTACCCGAAGAGGAACAGCGCGATCGACGCCACGGCGAGCGCCAGCAGCCACCTCCAGTGCCCGAACGGTCCCTGGAAGAACAGGATTTCCTGGTACGAGACGGCCAGGTGCGTGAACGGGTTCAGGTCGAACAGCCACTTGTACGCCACCGGCATGTCCTGGATCCGGTAGATGATCGGCGTGGCGAAGAACCAGAACGTGATGAGGTTGCTCAGGATGTCCTTGATGTCGCGGAAGTGCACGGTGAGCGCGGACAGGATGAGCGTCAGGCCGAGCGTGAGCAGCAACTGCACGAGGATGACCAGCGGGAAGCTGGCCGCTTCGATCGGGCTGATCGAGGCGTGCTGGTAGTAGAGCAGGAACAGGGCCAGGATCGGCAGCCCGAGGAGGAAGTGCACCATGTTGGCCAGCACGGTCACAATCGGCAGCACTTCGGCCGGGAAGAGCACCTTCTTGATCAGGTTGCCGCCGCCGATCAGGACGTTGGACGATTCGAGCAGCGACGAGGAGAACCAGGTCCAGGGCAGGATGCCGCAGAACAGGAACAGCGCGTAGGGTTGCGTGTCGGGCGACCGGTTGGGCAGGATGACCGCGAACACGAAGGAGTAGATGAGCAGCAGCAGCAGCGGGTTGATGAACGACCAGAAGAACCCGAGCACCGAGCCGCGGTAGCGGGCCTTCAGCTCGCGGGCCACCAGGCTCTGAATCAGGGCGCGGTAGCGCATCAGTTGGGCGAGGTTATGGAACATGAATCCTGAACTAGGTGGAAGGTCACGATTCGGAAACAGGCCGGGAACGGGCGCTCCATCTTCCTCGCCGACTCCGCAGCCGGGGAAACCTCCTCGGCGCTGCGCCGTTTTCCGGATCCTTACTTCCGGCTTGCGCTATACGCGCTGAACTGACCGCTACGCGCCGCGCCGGGGAAAACCGCGCAACGCTCGTCGGTTTCCGGTGTCGACCGCCGGCTGCTGCGCAGGCTCGTCAGGTGGTGCGTCCCCTCCCGTTCCGCGAGCCCGAATCGCGCTCCCTTATCCTCGCAGCAGCCCGTTGCCGGACGGTGAACGGGCTGCTACAACGTGACGACGATGACCGTGATGTTGTCCGGGCCGCCCGCGAGGTTGGCCATGTGGACGAGCGATTCGCAGATCGTCTCGGCCGCGTCCGCCTCGAGTTCCTGGCCGAGCACGGACGCGATCTGCTCGTCGGCGATGACCGAGGAGAGGCCGTCCGAGCACAGGAGCAACCGGTCGCCAGGCGACAGCGTCACCCGCGACAGCTCGGGCTGCACCTCGTCGTCGGCCGCCGACACCGCGCGCGTGATGAGGCTGCGCCACGGGTGCGCGGCCGCCGCGTCGCGCGCCAGCAGTCCCGCTCGCACCTGCTCTTCCACCCAGGAATGATCGCGCGTCAGCTGCGTCAGTCCGCCGGCCCGCATCAGGTAGACGCGGCTGTCGCCCACGTGCGCGACGACCGCGTCGCGACCGCCGCCCGGCGACCAGCCGTCGAGCAGGACGGCCGCGATCGTCGTCGCCATTCCGCGCAAGGCGGCATCCTCGGCCTCGGCGTGGGACAGCCTGACCTGCGCCAGCGCGACGGCGTCGAGCAGGAGCGCCTCCGCGTCGCCGCCGGCCGCGCGGATGTTGTGCTGCGCGGCCTCGACGGGATCGACGGTGCCGGCGATGACGGCTGCGAGGGCCTGGACGGCGATGCGCGACGCGAGCTCGCCGCCCGCGTGGCCGCCCAGGCCGTCGGCGACGGCGAACAGGCCGAGGTCCGGGCGGGCGCAGTAGCTGTCCTCGTTGTTCGTGCGGCGGAGACCCGGATGCGTCTGGGCGCAGCAGCCGGGCATCTCGAGGCCAGGTTGCGGGGTCACGAGCGCCTGCGGGCACGCGTCGCGACCTGCAGCCGGACGAGCGCTTTCAACATCGAGATGCGGGCGGTCTCGAGGTCGGCGTCCGAGGTGCGGCGCGTCAGGCCCTCCTGCGCGTGGCGCTTCTCGTCTTCCGCCCTGGCGACATCGATCTCCTCGGCGCGCTCGGCGATCTGCGCCAGGATCGTCACCCGGTCGGGCAGCACCTCGGCAAAACCGAACGCCACCGACACGTAGAAGGTCTCGGCACCCTTGCGGTACCAGAGTTCCCCGACCTGCAGCGCCGCCAGCAGCGGTGTGTGGCCGGGCAGGACGCCGAAGTACCCCTCGGCCCCCGGGATCTCGACCTCGTCCACCTGGTCGTGCGCGACCGCCCGGTCGGGCGTCACGATCTCGAGCGTCAAATGGGAAGGGTGCACCATCGGTGGTTACGTCGCCAGCTCTTTCGCCCGCTCAACCGCCTCCTCGATGGTGCCCACCATGTAGAAGGCCTGCTCGGGCAGATTGTCGTGCTTGCCCTCGATGATTTCCTTGAATCCCTTGATCGTGTCGGCGATCGGCACGTACTTGCCCGGCGTGCCCGTGAACTGCTCGGCGACGAAGAACGGCTGCGACAGGAAGCGCTCGAGCTTGCGCGCGCGCGCCACCGTCAGCTTCTGGTCCTCGCTCAACTCGTCGATGCCGAGGATGGCGATGATGTCCTGCAGGTCCTTGTACCGCTGCAGGATCTGCTTCACCTCGCGCGCCAGCCAGTAGTGCTCCTGCCCGATGACGTGCGCGTCGAGGATGCGCGACGTGGACGCCAGCGGATCGACCGCCGGGTAGATGCCGCGGTCCACGATCGCGCGCGACAGGTTCGTCGTCGCGTCGAGGTGCGCGAACGTCGTGGCCGGCGCCGGGTCGGTGTAGTCATCGGCCGGCACGTAGATCGCCTGCACGGACGTGATCGACCCGTTCCTGGTGGACGTGATCCGCTCCTGCAACTCGCCCATCTCGCTCAGCAGCGTCGGCTGGTAGCCGACCGCGGACGGCATGCGGCCGAGCAGCGCCGACACCTCCGAGCCCGCCTGCGTGAACCGGAAGATGTTGTCGATGAACAGGAGCACGTCCTTGTGTTCCGCGTCGCGGAAGTACTCGGCGACGGTCAGAGCGCTCAGGCCGACGCGGAGCCGGGCCCCCGGCGGCTCGGTCATCTGGCCGTAGACCAGCGCCGCGCGCGACTTCGACGGATCGCCCGCCACGATGACCCCGCTCTCCTGCATTTCGAGCCAGAGGTCGTTGCCCTCGCGCGTGCGCTCACCCACGCCGCCGAACACGGACACGCCGCCGTGCTTCAGGGCGATGTTGTGGATGAGCTCCATGATGATGACCGTCTTGCCGACGCCCGCGCCACCGAACAGGCCGATCTTGCCGCCCTTCAGGTACGGCTCCAGCAGGTCGATGACCTTGATGCCGGTTTCGAACATCTGCAGCTCGGTGGATTGCTCCTCGAGCGTCGGCGCCGGGCGGTGGATCGGCCAGCGCTCGGCCGACTCGACCGGCCGATCGGGGAAGTCCACGGGCCGCCCCAGCACGTTCAGCACGCGGCCGAGCGTCTGCGGCCCCACGGGCACCGTGATCTGCTCGCCGAGATCGATCACCTTCGTCCCGCGCTGCAACCCGTCGGTCGGCTCCATCGCCAGCGCCCGCACGCGGTTCTCGCCCAGGTGCTGCTCGACCTCAGCGATGATGTCCACCGTCAGCCCCGGCATCACCTCGCCGTCCGAGACGATGCGGACGGCGTTGTAGATCGCCGGCAGGTGCCCGCCCTCGAACTCGATGTCCACGACCGGGCCGATGACCGATACCACCCGGCCCGTTCCCTGTCCTGCTTCCTGCTGAGCCACGCTTTGCTCCTTCGCTCGACGAGAAGCTCGGAGAATTCGGAATTGAGAATTCAGAATTCATTCGGCGAAGCCGAATGGCCAATTCCGAATTCTCAATTCTGAATTCCGTCCCTACCTGCCCTCGCGACCGGCGAGACGCCGGTCCCACACCCACCTGCCCGGCCTGCCCCTGCCGTCAGATCGCCTGGGCTCCCGACACCACTTCGATGATCTCGCGCGTGATCGCCGCCTGCCGCACCTTGTTCATGTAGAGGGTCAACTCCTCGATCATGTCGGCGCAGTTCTTCGTCGCCGTATCCATCGCCGACATCCGGGCCGCATGTTCGGCCGCCGCCGACTCGAGCAGCGCGTGGTATACCTGCACTTCCACGTGCCGGGGGAGGAGGTCCGAGAAAATCTGCTCGGGTACCGGCTCGTAGAGGTAATCGGCCCGCGCGGCCGGCTCCATCCCGTCCAGCCCTTCCAGCCGCGCGATCGGCAGCAGCCGCTCGACGACGATGTGCTGCTGCAGGACCGACTTGAACTCGTTGTAGACCAGGTAGACGGCGTCGCAGCCGCCCGCACCGAACGGGTCGATCGATGCCTGCGCGATCCGCTGCGCGTCGGTGTACTTCAGGTGCGCAAAGATGTTCACCTGCTCGTACATCACGTCGAAGCCGCGGCGCACGAAATAATCGCGCCCCTTGCGGCCCACCAGCCCGAGCGCGATCTCGCGCCCCGGGCTGTCGACGATGAACCCGCCGGCGGCCTTCAGGACGTTGGTGTTGAAACCGCCGCACAACCCGCGATCGGCAGTGATGACGACGAGCAGGATGCGGGCGCCCTCGCGCTGATCGTCGCGCACGTCGAGCAGCGGGTGCGCCGTCGACTCCACGCGGGTGGCCAGGCTGTTCAGGACCCGGAGCATCTGGTGCGCGAACGGGCGCGCGTTGAGCATCCGCTCCTGCGCCCGGCGCAGCTTCGACGCCGCGACCATCTTCATCGCCCCGGTGATCTGCTGCGTCGACTTGACCGCGCGGATCCGACGCCGGATGTCAATCAGAGAAGGCATGCCTGCTCGCTACCTGGGCACGGCGTGCTGTGCCCCTGCCGACCTACTTCTTGATCTCCGCCGCAAACTCGTCGCCGAACTCCTTGAGGGCCTTCTCCAGGTTGCCGCGCAGCGGATCGTCCAACTGTTTCTTCCCGGCGATGCCCGTCAGGACGCCCGGGTGCCGCGTCTCGAGGAACCCGTACAGCTCCTTCTCGTAGCGCTGCACGTCGCGCACGTCGAATCGATCGAGGTACCCGTTGGTGCCCGCGAACACGATGGCTACCTGCTTCTCAATCGACAGCGGCTGGTACTGCGGCTGCTTCAACGCCTCGGTGAGCCGCTCGCCGCGCGCCAGTTGATCGCGCGTCGCCTTGTCGAGGTCGCTCGCGAACTGCGCAAACGCGGCGAGGTCGCGGTACTGTGCCAGGTCCAGGCGCAACCGCCCGGCGACCTGCCGCATCGCCTTCACCTGGGCGGATCCGCCGACGCGCGAGACCGACAGGCCGACGTTGATGGCCGGCCGCACGCCCTGGTGGAAGAGATCCGATTCCAGGAAGATCTGGCCGTCCGTGATCGAGATCACGTTGGTCGGGATGTAGGCCGAGATGTCGCCCGCCTGCGTCTCGATGATCGGCAGCGCCGTCAGCGAGCCGCCGCCCTTCTCCGTGTTCAGCTTCGCGGCGCGCTCCAGCAGGCGCGAGTGCAGGTAGAAGACGTCGCCCGGGTACGCCTCGCGGCCCGGCGGCCGGCGGAGCAGCAGCGAGATCTCGCGGTAGGCCTGCGCGTGCTTCGACAGGTCGTCGTAGACGCACAGCGCGTGGCGGCCGCTGTCGCGGAAGTGCTCGCCCATGGCGCACGCCGCGTACGGCGCGAGGTACAGCATCGGCGCCGGGTCGGACGCCGGCGCAGCGACGATGATGCTGTAGCGCAGCGCGTCGGCCTCCTCGAGCGTCTTGACCACCTGCGCGATAGTGGACGCCTTCTGGCCGATCGCGCAGTAGATGCAGATGAGGTCCTTGTCGCGCTGGTTGATGATCGCGTCCACCGCGATGGCCGTCTTGCCCGTCTGCCGGTCGCCGATGATCAGCTCGCGCTGGCCGCGGCCGATCGGCACCAGCGAGTCGATGGCCTTGAGACCGGTCTGCACCGGCTCGCGCACCGGCTGCCGATCGACGACGCCGGGCGCGATCCGCTCGACGGGCGAGTAGCGGCTGGTGACGATCGGGCCCTTGCCGTCGATGGGCTGGCCGAGCGTGTTCACCACGCGGCCCAGCAGTTCGTCGCCCACCGGCACCGAGATGATGCGACCCGTGCGCTTGACGATGTCGCCCTCGCGGATCGCGGTCGCTTCGCCCAGGAGCACCGCGCCGACGCTCTCCTCGTCCAGGTTGAGCGCGATGCCGAACACCCCGTGCGGGAACTCGAGCATCTCGCCGGCCATCGCCTTGTCCACGCCGTACACGCGCGCGATGCCGTCACCCACCGAGACGACGCTCCCCACTTCCGAGACGTCGATCTCGACGGCGTAGGTGCCGATCTGATCGCGGATGATCCTGGAGATTTCGTCGGCTTTAATGTCCATCCCTGGTCCTCGGTTCCCGATCCTCGGGGCAACGACCTCTTCGTAGGGCGGGCCTTAAAGCCCGCCGTGACGGCGGGGCTTGAGCCCCGCCCTACGGGACCGGCGGTGTGTCTAGGCGCCCCCGGCCATCTTCTCCCTGAGGCGTTCGAGCTGCCGCGCCACGCTGCCGTCGTACACGGAGCTGTCCACTTTCGCCATGACGCCCCCGATGATCGCGGGATCCACGTCCGTCGTCATCGTCACCTGCTTGCCGGTCGCCTGGCCGAGCGCGGCAGCGATGGCTCGCAGCCGATCCTCGGGCAGCGGGACCGCGGTGGTCACGTGCGCCAGGACGATGCCGTCGTGGTCCATGAGACGGCGGCGGTAGGCGTCGAGCAGGTCCTGCAGCAGCACGAGCAGGTCGCGCTCGGCGAGCAACTTGAGCAGCTTCGCGAGCGGGGCGGGATAGCCGCCGCGCTCGACGATCTCGCAGACCACCCCCAGCTTGCGCGCCACGGGCACGGCAGGATTCCACAACGCACGGCGCAGCGGCGGAAACTGGCCGAAGAGCGCGACAAAGCTGGCCAGGTCGCGCTCGACCGCGTGCGGGTCGCCCTCGGCGACCGCCACGTCGAATAGCGCCATGGCGTAGCGTGACGCCCGGCTCCGGTTCTTCGCGATGTTGGCCATCGTCCTCCGGCGAGGCCCGGCCTCGCCTACTTCCTCACGTCCGCCAGTTACTGATCGACGAGCCGCGCCTGGTCTTCGTCGGTGATGGTGCGCGTGATGCGTTCCGAGGCCAGGCCGATGGCCAGGTCCGGCGCGTGCCGGGTCAGCTCGCGCTCGGCCGCCTTCACCTGGAGATCGATCTCGCGGCGTGTCTGCTCGAGCAGCCGCTCGCGCTCGGCGTCCGCGGTCTGGCGGATACGGGCTTCCTCGGCGGCCACTTCGCGCGCGCCGCGCGCCTTTAGCGAGTCGATCTCGCCGGGCAGCGCCTGCATTTTCCGGTCGATCGCCGCCAGTTCCGCCGACGCCGCTCCGCGCGTCTCGGCCGCCTTCGTCAGATCGCTGCGAATCCCGGTGGAGCGCCGCGAGAGGCAGCCGGCGATGGGCGCGGGCAGGAAATAGACGAGGACGAGGACGAGCGCCGCGAAGTTGAACAGGCGCCCGATGGTGCCGAGCAGCGAGCCGCCGCTTTCGTGACCGCCTTCTCCTTCGGCCGGTGCGCCTCCGCCGTGCGCCTCGGGCTTTGCGACGTGCGCCTGTGGGGCCGCGGCTGGTTCCTGCGGTGTGACGGCGTGCTCCTGCGCGGGAGGCGCGGACGCCGGCGCTTGCGGCATCGCCGCTGCGGCCAGGCCGGCGCCGGTCAGCACCGCCAGCGCCAGGACCGCGGCACACGCCACAGCGAGCGGCCGCACGCGGGGGGTCTCTGTGGTGTGTCTGGCTCGACGCACGGGATGTCCTCTACGAAACCTCGCGGCCAAGCACGCGCGCCACCACGGCGTCGGCCAGGATCGTCGCGTCCTGGATGACGGACAGTCCGGGAATCACCCTAGAGCCTCCGGGCGGTGCGGATCGCAAGCGTCCGGCCCTTCGACTCGCGACGCACGCCCGCGGCGCGCGGAAGCAGTGAGATGGAAGGCCGAGGGCGGAAGACCTGCAAACACAACCGAATGCAACAATTTATCATCCGGCGACGGGCGGCAGCAAGATCGGTTTTCGGCGAAGCCCCCAGCCATGGCCGACTTCGCCCAATCGCGCTGCCCCAAGACAGATCCCAGGGCGGTCGCGTGAACACTGGCTTCAATCGTCACGACTGCTGCCCTGGAAGACGTCTGGCGAGGCTGCGCCTCAGACCGCCGAGCGTGTCACGTGCGGCGGTCCCGGGCTCGCCTCGCTGGACCTTTGCTGGCTTGGCCCCGCGACGCGCGGGGCGTAGACGTCTTTCAAGGCCACCGCGCGGTCGCGAACACTTGACTCAACTAGCACGACTTTGGCCCTTCGAGACGTCTACGCCAGCACGATTGCCGCGCCCGAGAACGCCTCGACCCGCCCCACCCGCACGCCGGCGACCCCCCGCGCCGCGAAGGCCGCCGCCACCTCCGCCGCGCGGGTTTCGGCCACCGCGGCGAGCAACCCCCCCGAGGTCTGCGGGTCGTACAAGAGCCACACCAGGTCTTCGTCGATTGCGGTCGAGGAACGGGAGTCGGCGTCGAAGTACGACGCGTTGGTCTTCATCCCGCCCGCGCGATTGGCCCCCACCAGCGCCCGCGCCCCGGGCAGCAGCGGCACGCGCGCGGTGTCGATCACGAGGGTGACGCCGCTGGCGGTTGCCATCTCGCTGGCGTGGCCGATCAGGCCGAAGCCGGTGATGTCCGTGCAGCCGTGCACCGCGTCGGGGACGCTGCGCAAGGCGTCTGCCGCAGCGGCGTTCAACGCCGACATCGACCGGATGGCCGCGTCCACGGCTTCGCGCGGCGCGCGATCGAACTTGATCGCCGTGGCGACGACGCCCGTCCCGATCGGTTTGGTGAGAAACAGCACGTCGCCGGGCCTGGCGCCCGCGTTGGTGAAGATGCGCAGCGGATCGACGGCGCCCGTGATCGCGTAGCCGAACTTGATCTCCTGGTCGCGCACGGTGTGGCCGCCGAGCAACGACACGCCGGCCTCGCGCAGCTTGTCGAGGCCGCCGCGGAAGACGTCCCGCATCACGTCCGGCTCGAGGCCTTCGGCAGGGAAGGCGGCGATGGCCAGCGCGGTGAGCGGGCGGCCGCCCATGGCGTAGACATCGCTCAGGGCATTGGCCGCGGCGATCTGGCCGTAGGTGTAGGGGTCGTCCACGATGGGCGTGAAGAAGTCCACCGTCTGGACCAGCGCCGGGCCGCCCTCCCACGCGTACACACCTGCGTCGTCAGAGGTCCGGTAGTCGACCAGGACCCGCGAATCAGGCTCGGACCAGATGCCGCTCAGGACCTGAGCGAGCTCGCCAGCGGCGAGTTTGCTCGCTCAACCCGAGCAGCTGACCATCTCGGTCAGACGCTTCGCCATCGCCGCACCTCACTGCACCGCATGATCATCTGCCCCTTCGTGCCACGTCGCTCCGCGCGCCCGTCTGACCGGCGAGACGCCGGTCCCACAAGACGCCGGTCCCACGATGCGGCGGCGCCCACAATGCGCCGGTCCCACAAGACGCCGGTCCCACAATGCGCCGGAACCTGGCTCCAGCATCCGGCACCGCGCCGCACGCTGCACCCGGCACCCGGCATTGTGTCGTTCACTCTCCCGTAATCCTCTCGTACACGCGCTGCAAATCGTCCTCCGACTTGAAGTCGATCCGCACCGTGCCGCCCTTGCCGCGGCGCACGATGTGGACGCGCGTGCCGAGCGCGAAGCGCATCTTCTCCTCGGCGGCGCGCGTGTGCACGTCGGCGCGCTTTTCGGGCTTCGGCGGCGCCAGCAGTCGTCGCACGAGGCCTTCGATCTGCCGCACCGAATCGCCGCGCGAGACCGCGGCGGCCGCGGTTCTCTTGAGCAGCGCCACGTCCTCGAGCGCGAGCAGCGCCCGCGCGTGGCCCATCGAGAGGCGGCCGTCGGCGACGTACTGGCGCACCTCTTCGGGCAGCTTCAAGAGACGCAGTGTGTTGGCCACCGACGATCGATCCTTGCCGACCACGCCGGCAACGTCTTCCTGCGTGAGATGGAACTGGTCGGCGAGGCGCCGGTAGGCGGTCGCCTCCTCGATCGGGGTCAGGTCCTCGCGCTGCAGGTTCTCGACGAGTGCCATCACGAGCAGCGTCTGCTCGTCGCCGCCCGGGACGTCGCGGACAACGACCGGCACGCGCAGCAGGCCCGCGCGCTGCGCGGCGCGCCACCGGCGCTCGCCCGCGATGATCTGATAACCGCCATCGACGGAGCGCACGAGGATCGGCTGCATCACGCCTTGCGCGCGAATGGACCTGGCAAGCTCCTCGAGCGCGGCTTCGTCCATGTGCTGGCGCGGCTGCAGCGGGTTCGGCGCGAGGCGATCGATGTCCACCTCGTTGGGACCCGTCGGCGACGGTTCCGGTGCGTCGGGAATCAGTGCGCTGAGGCCCTTGCCGAGCGCGGGGCGTTTCTCTGCCATCGGTGTCTCGTCCTGTTACGGGCTCTGGGCGGACTGGAGCGCGGCCGGCGCGGGCGAGCGGGACAGCAGCTCGCACGCGAGGGCGAGGTACGCTTCGGCGCCGCGCGATTTCACATCGTAGAGGATCACCGGCACGCCGTGGCTGGGCGCCTCGCCCAGGCGCACGTTGCGCGGGATGACGGTGGAAAAGACCTTCTCCTTGAAGAAGTCGCGGATCTCGCGCGCCACCTGCTGGCCGAGGTTCGTGCGCTCGTCGTACATCGTGAGCACGACGCCTTCGATGTCCAGGTCGCGGTTGAGCGAGGCGCGCACGCGGCGCATCGTCGAGACGAGTTCGGCCAGGCCCTCGAGGGCGAAGTACTCGCAGTTGAGCGTGATCAGCACGGCGTCGGCGGCGACGAGCGCGTTGAGCGTCAGCAACCCGAGCGACGGCGGGCAGTCGATGAAGATGTAGTCGTACGCGTCGCGGACCGGCCGCAGCAGGCGGCGCAACCGCGTTTCGCGCTCGGGCAGTCCCACGAGTTCGATCTCGGCGCCGGTCAGGTTGCGGTCGGACGGGACGATGAAGAGGTGGTCGATGGCGGTGGCGAGGGTGAACGGCGCGAGGTCGGAGAACTCGCCGACGATGGCGTGGTAGACGCTGCCGGCCTGGGTAGTCTGGCCCTTGAGACCCAGGCCGCTCGTCAGGTTGGCCTGGGGATCGGCGTCCACGAGGAGGACACGGCGGGCGGCGAGGGCGAGGGCCGCGCCGAGATTGATGGCGGTGGTGGTCTTGCCGACGCCGCCCTTCTGGTTTGCAACGGCGATGATGCGTCCCATGTGGCCTGACCTGTTCGTGCGAGGCCTGCGCGGCACGTCGGCCGGGAGGAACGCGTCACGGGAGGCGTCTGCCCAGCGGCCGCTTTTTGGTTATTTGCCCTAGCCGTTTCAATTCTTCGGTGCACCGTGAACTGGTGCAAGGAGGAGGATTCGCGGAAAGGGCCGGCGGGCAGGATATCCGGGCGGCGGGCGAACGTCAAGGATCTCTGTGAGGCTCCGTGAGGCCATGGGTCCAAGGCCTGCTGGCGATGTTCCACGTGGAACACTCGCGAGGGTCAGCCCTTCTGGCGTCTAAGCCCGAAGCCCGTGTGCCGTCCCGAATGGAACCTTACGCACGATTACCAGGCGATTGTCGAAGGCGTCAAACAGTCGGTGGGTCGCCTGCCAGGCAAGCGGGGGAGTCAGGGCGGTGGGAACGTCAGGGCCGGTGCGGCCGCGAAAGAGGAAGATCTGGCCGCCCGGGCGCGCAAACGCCTGGAGGCTCATCAGGACGCGAAGCTCGACGCGCACCGCCCGCACCGTGACCACATCCATCGCTTCGTGCAGATCCGGACGGGTCAGGAGTTCCTCGTACCGAGCCGTCTCGACCACAGTGTCGTACAAGGCAAGCTGGCGGATCGCCTCTCGTAAAAATGCGCACTTGCGCGTCTTGGCCTCGACCATCCACATCTGGACGCCAGGGACAGCGAGCTTGATGGGAACCGCCGGCGACCCCCCGCCGGATCCGATATCGATGACGCGGCAGTCCGGCGCTGGCAGGAACCTCGCGGCCAGGAGCGGCTCGATCAGGAGCCGGTCTATCGCCTCATCTGGCGCCTCGCTGAGCGGCAAGGAGGTCAGGTTGATCTTCTGGTTCCAGAGCTCGAGCAGGCGATAGTAAGCCTCCAGGCCCTCGGCCAGCTCCGCGCTGACCGACAATCCGGCCTTTCTGGCCTTGCGACGAAGACGATCGGTGAACTCGCGAGTCGTCACGGATCGCGCAATCACCGGCAGCGCCAAGGCGTCGCCCTGCCGGAGTCTGACCGCTCCAAATATCGTCCGAGAACCGCCACCGCAGCCGGCGTCATCCCGGGAATCCTCGACGCCTGGCCCAGCGTCTCCGGCTGCACCTGCCCCAGCCGCTGCACCACCTCGTTCGACAGCCCGGGAACCTGGTGAAACGGAAACGCCCGCGGGATCGATCGTCGTTCCCTGCTTCGTGATCTTTCGACCTCAGCCGCCTGCCTCTTTAGATACCCGTCGTACTTGACCGCAGTTTCCAGGGTCGCCACGTCCAGTTCGGCGCTTGCGGCGTCGACATCCAGACAGACGTCCCCCGTCGCCATCAGGTTTCTGAGCCTGATCTCAGGCTGTCTCAGTGCCACCGCCGCAGGGAGCCTATCACCATTCGGCACCCTTACGGGGCTTTCCTGAAGCACCCGCAGGTTCCTCTCAAACCTCCGCCTTCGCGCCTCGAACCGGTCCCAGCGCTGGTCGTCTACGAGACCCCACGCCCGGCCTCTGGGCGTGAGTCGCAGGTCGGCGTTGTCCGTGCGCAACAGCAACCGATGCTCAGCGCGCGACGTGAACATCCGGTAGGGCTCCAGGCAGCCACGCGTCACCAGATCGTCCACCAGGATCCCGATGTACGCCTCGCTGCGCTCGAGCACCAGCGGCTCGCGCCCGAGAATCGCCTGCGCGGCGTTGACCCCCGCAACCAGTCCCTGCGCCGCCGCCTCTTCGTAGCCTGACGTCCCGTTCACCTGCCCGGCCAGAAACAGGCCATGGACGCGACGGGTTTCCAGCGTCCGCCTCAACTCGGTGGGCTGGATGAAGTCGTACTCCACCGCGTAGGCCGGCCGCACCATCTCGGCGTCGCCGAGGCCAGGCAGCGCGTGTACCAACTCCTCCTGCACCTGCCGCGGCAGGCTCATCGAGAACCCGTTCACGTACGTCTCGTCCACGTCCAGCCCCTCTGGCTCGAGGAAGATCTGGTGGCGTTCCTTGTGCGGGAATCGGACGACCTTGTCCTCGAGCGACGGGCAGTACCGAGGGCCGACCCCGTGGATCTGGCCGTTGAACAACGGCGACCGGTCCACGTTCCGTCGTACGATCTCGTGGACCGCCTTCGTGGTGAAGAGTTGGTGGCACACGACCTGCTCGCGGTCGATGCCGTCGGTCATGTAGGAAAACGGCGCAGGCGGAACATCGCCGAACGCCTCGGCGAACTCTCCCCTGGCTACCGCCCGTCCGAAATCGATGCTGGACGTCCGAAGGCGTGGGGGAGTGCCGGTCTTCAGCCGCCCGCGCGTGAAGCCGAACGCTGCCAGCGACACCGCCAGTTCGCGCGATGGCTCCTCGCCGGCCCGACCGGCAGCCAGAATCTCCGGGCCGATGTGGATGAGCCCGTTCAGGAACGTCCCCGTCGTGACGACAACCGCTCCGGCCTCAACGACGCGTCCATCGGCCAGCCGCACGCCAGTCACGCGCCCGTGCCCCGCCACCACTGCGCTGACGCTTCCGTAGACCCACCCGATGTTCGGCTCGCGTTCGAGCGCGCTACGCATCCACTCCCGGTATCGTCGCTTGTCTGCCTGGGCCCTCGGCGACCACACCGCCGGACCACGGCTTCGATTCAGGACCTTGAACTGGATGCCCGTCGCATCGATGGCCCTGCCCATCAACCCGCCGAGCGCATCGATTTCCCGAACGAGGTGTCCCTTGGCAGTGCCGCCAATGGCCGGGTTGCAGGGCATGTGCGCCACCGTCTCGGCCGAAAGCGTGCAGACTGCCACCTGGAGGCCCAGTCTTGCAGCGGCAAACGCGGCTTCGCACCCCGCGTGTCCGGCCCCGATGACGATGATATCTATTTGGGTCATTCGCCCAATTATTTCCCGATACAGAATCGCGAGAAAATCTCCTGAAGCACGTCCTCGGTGGTCCGCTTGCCCGTCACCTCTTCAATCGCCGCCCGCGCCTCCTGCAGGTCCGCCAACACGAACTCCTCCGCCAGGCCGCCGCCGCTCGCCTCGAGCGCCGCCGCCGCGCGCGTCACGGCGCTTCCCGCCCGCTCCATCAAGGCGATGTGCCGCGCGTTGGTGATCCCCGGCACGTCTCTCGACGCGCGTCCCAGCAACAGCGCGTCGCCGAGCGCCTGTTTCATCTCGGAAGCACCGGCGCCAGTCTTCAACGACACGTCCATGACCGCCCCGACGCCAGGCGCGCCGCCCTCCCACGCCGCCGGCAAATCGCACTTGTTCGCGACGATCATCCGCGCGGCGCGCGCGGTCCGCTGGAGCACCATCGCGTCTTCCTCGGAGAGCGGCGCGGACCTGTCCAGCACGACGACGACGAGATCGGCCACGGACGCGGCGCCCACCGCGCGCGTCACGCCCTGGGCTTCCACCGCATCCGCGGGCACCCGCTGTCCCGCGGTATCCACCAGGCACACGCGCACGCCGCCGATGTCGATGGTCTCGCTGACGAGGTCTCTCGTCGTGCCCGGGATCTCGGTGACGATCGCGCGCGCCGCGCCGGCGAGGTGGTTGAACAGGCTCGACTTGCCCACGTTCGGCTTGCCGGCGATCACCACCTGCCGCCCTTCGCGCACGATCCGCCCACGCGAGGCGTCGGCGAGCAGGCGGTCGATCTCGCCGCGCACTCGCTGCAGCGCCGCCGCCACCTCTGACGCCTCGATGAAGTGATACCCCTCGCCGGGAAAGTCCACCGATGCCTCGAGGCGCGCCACCAAGTCGAACACCGCGGCGTCGATTGACGCGATCGCCCCGGTGAGTGTGCCTTCCAGTTGATCGAACGCGGCCCGCGCCTGCAGCGGCGTCACCGCGTTCACGAGGTCGGCGACCGCCTCCGCCTGCACCAGGTCGATCCGCCCATTGAGAAACGCGCGCAGCGTGAACTCTCCCGGCTCCGCGAGTCGCGCGCCCTCGCTCATCGCCGCGCCCACGATGGCCTCGAGCACGGGGGCGCTGCCGTGCGCCGAGATCTCCAGCACGTCCTCGCCGGTGTAGGAATGTGGCCCGGGGAAGAACGTCGCCACCACGCGATCGATCGGCGCGCCGTCCTGGCCCTTGCCGCCCACCACGCGCGTGTAGGTGGCGTGCCTCGGCGCCAGCGGCGAACCGTCCGCGAGGATTGCGGCGCCGATCGCGCGCGCGTCCGAACCGCTCACGCGCACCACGCCAATCCCCCCGAGGCCGGGCGGAGTGGCGATGGCAACGATGGTGTCGGATGGGGAGAACATCGGCGCGGTGTCCCGCGCGGGTCTTCAGGCCCGCGACGCACGTCGCAGGCAGTAGCGCGGGGCTTCAGACCCGCGAGAAGGCGCTCTCGTCCACGGACTGCTCGCGACTCGCGACGAATCTGCGCGTCAGGATTGTCGAGCGGAGATCGTGACGACCTTGCTGAACGCGTCGCCCACACTGTGCGAGTCCACGCCGGGTTCCTCGGCCACGGCCATGTGGACCAGCCGCCGCTCGTACGGGTTCAGCGGCCCGAGCTGCTGCTCGGAGCCGGTCATCCGCGCGCGCTCGGCGAGGAACTTCGCCATCTGGCGCAGCTCCACGTCCTTGTCGCGGCGGAAGCCCTGGCAGTCCACGACGATGCGCCGCGTCTCCGCCAGGCGGTGGCGGAACGCCATGATCACGATGTGCTGGAGCGCCTGGAGCGATTCGCCCTTGCGATGCAGCAGCGCCTCGCCGTCCTCCCCGTCGAGATCGACGCGGGGACCGTCCGGCGTGTCCGTGATGACGGCTTCGAGCGCAAGGCCCATCGCACCGACGGTCGCCTTCACGAACGTGACGATGTCCTGGTTCAAGTTGTCCGGCATATCCGAATCCTACTGGGTCGAGCCCTTGCCGCCCTTGCCGCCCCTGGTCCCCTGCACCCGCCCGGCGTCCGCCGAGGTGAGGTGGTTCGTCAGGTACTGCTGCCCGATCGCGAGCATGTTGCTCAACAGGAAGTACAGGGCCAGGCCGCTCGGCGACCACAGGAAGAACGCGGTGAAGAAGATGGGCATGATGAGCATCATCTTCTGCTGCGCGGGATCCACCGAGCTCGGCGTCATCTTCTGCTGCCACAGCATCGTTGCGCCCATCAGGACCGGCGTGACGTAGTACGGGTCGTACCGCGACAGGTCCTGGATCCACAACCCGAACGGCGCGCCCCGCACTTCGATTGCCTGCGACAGCATCGAGTAGAAGGCGAACAGCACGGGCATCGTGAGGAGCATGGGCACGCAGCCGCTGGCGGGATTCACGCCCTTCTCGCGGTAGAGCGCCATCATCTCCGCGTTCATCTTCTGCCGGGCGGGGTCGGTCGTCTTCAGCTTCGCGTACCGGTCCTGGATGGCCTTGGTCTCCGGCTGCAGCTTCTGCATCTTCCGCATCGACACCATGCTCTTGTGTCGCAATGGGAACATCACGGCGTTGATGAGGATGGTCAGGATGATGATTGACCAGCCGTAGTTGCCCACGTAGCCGTTGATGCTCTTGAGCGCGCGCAGCAGCGGCACCGCGAGCCACGAGAACATGCCGAAGTTGATGATGCGCACCATCTGGCCGTCCACCGAGGCCAGCACGTCGAAGTCCTTCGGCCCGGCGAAGACGCGCATGCCGGGCGTCGCCAGCGACACCTTCGCCGCGTACGACACCAGTTCCCGGTTCTCGCCGGCCTTGGCGCCTGGGACGATGACCGGGTGGTACTCGATCCGCGTCTTGCCCTTGGCCAGCACCACCGACGCGAAATAGTGGTCGTCCACGCCGGCGAACCGGAAGGTGTTCTCCCAGAGGCACCCGCCCGACACGGCCAGGCCCGTGCAGCCCTCCGCCGTCACCTGGTTCACCGCCAGGCGCCGGATGCCCGACTGGTCGTCCCAGATGCCCTCGGCCTTCTGCAGGTACCGGTTCGACTCGCCCGCCGCCGCCGCGTCGCCCAACCCGGGGCCCCACACCATGTACGGGTTCAACGCACGGTCGCCCACGGCCACGGTCGCCTCGAACCCGATCACGTACGAGTTCGGCTCGATGACGAACGTCTTGGTGGCGCGCAGGCCCGAATCGTCCTGGTACTCGAACGCCAGGCGGACGCGCGTCTTCGTCGCATTCACCGTCCCACTGGATTCGGACACCTGGAACAGCGCGGCGTCGAGGCGGCTGTCCACGCCCACATCGTCGGTGCGCAGGGAGAATGGCCTCGGCGCGTTGCCCATCAACTCGGTGGCCACCAGTTCGAGCGGGTGCTTCCTGTCGTCGAGGTACTGCTTGAGCCGCCAGCTCGCCAATCCACCGCCGCGGTTCGTGAAGACCGCGCGCACGACGTTGGTCTCGACGGTGATGGTCCGCTCGGACGCCTCGCTCACCTTGGCAGCGACCGGCGTGGCCGGAAGCGGCGGTGCGGACGTCACCGCGGCGGTGCCCGGGGCGGCGGCCGGGGCCGGCGCCTGGCTGGCCTGCTGCGTCAGGCGAGGCTTGGGAGGCGGCGCCTTCACGAACATCGCCTGGTACGCGTACAGGACGACGAAGCACAGGAAGACGGCGAGGAGAACCCTTCTTTCCATCAGCGACCGGACCTTGACAGGCCGAGGTGAACGCCCGCACGCCCCGTCATAGGCGGGCGGGACGAGCCGGAACGACGAAGGAGAACCGCGGCGCCTGTCGTGTCCGGACCCGTCTTGTTGTTGGGTTGTCTCGTCCCTGTTCGCCGTCCGCGAGTTCGTTCGCCAGAAGCTGCGAACGCGTGGGGAGGAACGGGATCGACTCCCCAGGCTCCCAGCGGATGGCAGCGGGAAAGGCGCTTGAGGCCCAGGAACAGGCCGCGCGCGGCGCCGTACTGCCGAATCGCCTCGGCGGCGTAGTCCGCGCACGAGGGCGTGAAACGACAGGAGCCGGCGAAGGCGGGCGACAGCAGGACCTTGTACGCGCGGATGGCGGCCAGCGCGGCGCGCGCCGTCCAGTCCGGGGCGCCCATGTCAGGCGCGGGTCCGCTCGACGGACGGTCCGGCACGCGGACGGGACCGTCGCCGGAGGGCATTGCGGTAATCGGCTTCAAGACTGGAAATATCCGCATCGAGCAGTTCGGGCCGCGGGACGACCACGACGTCGAACCCGGGCATGGTCTTGTTCCGCCGAAACACCTCGCGCACCAGGCGCTTGGCGCGATTGCGACGAACCGCGTCACCGAGCTTGCGGCTGGCAGCCACGCCCAAGCGCATGTGCGGCAGGTTGTTGGCCAGGACGAACAGCGTCATGAACCGCGCGTGCATGCGCTGCCCGTGCTCGTAGACGGCCTGGAACTGGACCCGCCGCTTGATCCGCTCTGGAGAACTCAGGCCTTGCGTCATCGACGGGACCCGGGCGTCCGGTGGCGGCCGGCGCTACGGCGACGAAACAGTGAGCCGCTTGCGCCCCTTGGCGCGACGGCGCTTGAGCACCAGACGGCCGTTCTTCGTGCTCATGCGAACCCGGAAGCCGTGCGCCTTCTTGCGGCGGCGCGTGTTCGGTTGAAACGTACGCTTCATGACAGTCCCCTCAGCCGGCCGGCACGGGGCGCCGGCCCCACCTGCCCCTGCGCCTGACGCAGAACTTTCTATGCTACCGGACGGCTCTTGCGGCTGTCAATCGCCCTGCTCTTTCGGACACCTCCCGCCTGTGCTACAGTTAGCGGCCTTCCTGTTTTCAGCCCCCGGCTGCGTCAAGGCGAGCGGGGCCGTTCCCCGCAGTTTTCCACAGTTGTGGAAAAAGATGTGGAAAACCAGGCTGGCACGCGCGGCCGATCCCGCGCGGAGGCCGAAATTTCGAGATTCTCCGGAGGCGAAAGGGCCAGGAAGCACGTTTTTGTGACGTTCTGGGCCATGCAGGGCCAGCCAACGCCTTCCCGCCTGGGGTTCGGGCGGCAAAAGTCGACAGCCACCCGGGTCCCCGCGAACTTGGTTGGCCCTGATCCAGCGAGAAACCTACGGCTTTTCGGCACGACCCGGCACCCGTGGGCCGGTGATCCAGACGGTGAAAGGCTCATGAGCGATTCAAACCTCTGGGGCCGTATCCTCGAACGGATCGAGACCAAGGTCAACCGCCACTGCTTCAACACCTGGTTCAAGCCGACGCTGTTCTTCGGCCAGAGCGGCAACGCGTTGACTGTGGCCGTCCCAAACCTCCTGTTCAAGGACTGGCTGGACAAGCACTACTCCGGGATCATCGGGGAGGCCGTGTCGGAGTTGGGGGTGTCGGAGGTGACCGTCCAGTTCGTGGCCGACCCGACGGCGGACGTCACGGTCGGCATGACGGCCCCGGAAGCCGGGCCAGATGATCTCCTCGAGTCCGGCGAGATGGTCGCGACCCCGGGAACGGGCCTCAACCCCCGTTACATGTTCGAGACCTTCGTGGTCGGGCCATCGAACCAGTTCGCCGAGGCCGCCGCGCGGGCGGTGGCGGAGGCCCCGTCCCGATCGTACAACCCGCTCTTTCTCTACGGCGGCGTGGGCCTGGGCAAGACGCACCTGATGCACGCCATCGGGCACTACGTCCTCAGGCACAACCCGGATCTCAGGCTCACCTACATCTCGACCGAGCGGTTCATGAACGAGATGATCAACGCGGTGCGCTACGACCGGATTATCGACTTCCGCGAGCGCTACCGCACGGTGGACGTACTGCTGGTGGACGACATTCAATTTCTGGCCGGCAAGGAAGGGACGCAGAACGAGTTTTTCCACACCTTCAACGCGCTCTACGATTTCCAGAAGCAGATCGTCGTGAGCAGCGACTGCCCGCCGGCGGGAATCCCGTCGCTCGAGGAGCGCCTGCGATCGCGGTTTGCGTGGGGCCTGATCGCCGACATCCAGCCGCCGGACCTCGAGACGAAGGTCGCGATCCTGAAGAAGAAGGCCGAGGCCGAGGCGGTGCCGCTGCCCGACAACGTGGCCATCTACATCGCGAGCAAGATCAAGTCGAACATCCGCGAACTGGAAGGATCTCTCATCCGGCTCATCGCGTACGCGTCGCTCACCGGCAGCAAGATCTCGCTGGCGCTCGCCCAGGACGTGCTCAAGAACATCCTCGACCACGACGAGCGCGCGATCACCATCGAGGTGGTCCAGAAGCACGTCGCCGATTTCTACCAGCTGAAGCTGGCGGATCTGAAGTCGCGCAACAACTCGAAGTCGGTGGCCTTGCCGCGGCAGATCGCGATGTACCTGTGCAAAACGCTCACGCGCGCGTCGCTGCCCGAGATCGGCCGCACCTTCGGCGGCAAGCACCACTCGACGGTGATCCATTCGATCAGGAAGGTGGATCTGCTGCGCAAGCGCGACCACGATTTCAACAGCCTCATCAACAACTTCCTCGAGTCGTTCAGATAGCACGAACCGGTCGTCCGGACGGGATCGCGGACGGTTTTCCACAGACCGGCACCCACACACCCCTGAGGACGGATTGTGGACGCAGCGGGGGCCAGGACGAGGCGGCAGGTTCGGGCCGGAAAGCTGCCGGAAAATACACAGCCTAAGTTATTCAAAAAAAAGGGGTAACTGATGCGGTTGTCCTTTTCAACACGCCTTGTACTTCTGTATAATTCTTCCTTCTAGTTGATCCTTCTCTTCTAGTAGAGATCGCGGGCGCTTTGCCCGCCCATCGAAGGTCAGCACAACCATGGAACTTGTCGTCCGCAAGACCGACCTCCTGCGTGAACTCCAGCTCTTTCAGGGGATCGTCGAGCGCAAGAACACGATCCCGATTCTCGCCAACGTGATGCTGGTGGCCGGCGACAACGAGTTACGGTTGCTGGCGACCGATCTCGAAGTCGGGCTGCGCAGCCGCTGTCCCGCCTCGGTGTCGAAGAGCGGGACCCTCACGATCCCCGCCAAGAAACTCTACGAGATCGTGAAGATGCTGCCGGAAACCGACGTGCGGATCGAGGAGGACAATGGCAGCGTGAAGGTGGCCGCCGATCGCTTCGACTCGAAGATGCAGACACAGCCGCACGAGGACTTCCCGACCGTGCCGGAAGGGTCGGGGCACTTCACGGCGGTGCTGCCGCGCAAGGCGCTGCGCGAGATGATTGCGAAGACCCAGTTTGCGATCACCGGCGAGGACACGCGCTACTTCCTGAACGGCGCGCTGCTCGTCCTCAACGACAACCAGATGGTGCTGGTGGCCACCGACGGTCATCGCCTCGCGCACATCGTGACGAAGCGGGAGGGCGGCGAGCCTGGGGCCGATCCGATCCGCGTCATCCTGCCGAAGAAAACACTGCTTGAACTGGGGCGCCTCCTTGCCGAGGGCGACGAGGACGTCAAGTACGAGCGCGGCGAGAACCACCTGTTCTTCGACGTGGGCGGCCGCGTGCTGATCTCACGGGTGATCGAGGGGCAGTTTCCCGCCTACGAGCGCGTCATCCCGAAGAACAACGACAGGCACGTGGAGATCGAGCGCGAGCGGATCACGAGCGCCATCCGGCGGGTGCAAGTGCTGTCGAACGAGCGGTCGCGCGCGGTCAAGATGCAGATCCAGGAGGGCCACGCCGAGGTGACGGCGAACAGTCCGGAGTTCGGTGAGGCGCGCGAGCAGTTTCCGATCGAGTACAAGGGACCCCCGCTGCAGATCTGCTTCAACGCCCAGTACGTGCTCGACTTCCTCGCGGCGGTCGAGAGCGACGCCATCGCGCTGGACCTGAAGGACGAGGTCAGCCAGGCGATTCTTCGGCCGGTTGGCGTGACCGACTACGACTACACGTATGTCGTCATGCCGATGAGGATCTAGACGTCTTCCAGGGCCGGAGGTGCGACGCTTGACGCGGGTTTTCACGCACCGCCCTGGAAGCTGTCGTCTCCCCGCGCACCGCGGGCCGTGGGACCGGCGTCTCGCCGGTCGTGCGGCGTTCTCGGCATCGAGCGTGAACGCGGCATCTCACCGGTCGGGGCGCCCCCCAGGATCAGCAAGTTACGTGTAGCAGCATGGCTCAACTCGACGAACGACACGGGAACGAGGCGCCGGATCCCTCCGCTCCGCCCGGCGGCCCTGCCGACGGTGGAGAGGCGCCAGGTGTCTCGACCACCAACGGCGCGGACGGCGGCAGCGATGCGGCGGCCGGCGCAGACGACTCCGGCGCAGACGACTACGGCACGGACGACTCCGGCGCGGACGACTACGGCGCGGACAAGATCAAGGTACTCGAGGGCCTCGAGGCGGTCCGCCAGCGGCCGGCCATGTATATCGGCTCCACCGGCCCGACCGGCCTGCACCACCTGGTCTACGAGGTAGTAGACAACTCGATCGACGAGGCGCTGGCCGGGTTCTGCGATCAAATCAACGTCACGCTGCACATCGACAACACGATCACCGTTGTGGATAACGGCCGGGGCATCCCGGTGGACCAGCACGCCAGCGGGCGCTCGGCGGCCGAGGTGGCGCTGACGGTGCTGCACGCCGGCGGCAAGTTCGACAACGACAGCTACAAGGTCTCGGGCGGGCTGCACGGCGTCGGCGTGTCGGTGGTCAACGCGCTCAGCGAGCGGCTGGAACTGGAGATCTGGCGCAACGGGCTTGTGTACCAGCAAAGCTACGAGCGCGGCAAGCCGCTCGGCGATCTCTACGTCACGGGCAAGACCAGGCGCCGCGGCACGAAGGTCACGTTCCTGCCGGACACGACCGTCTTCGAGACCGTCGAGTTCAGCTTCGACACGCTGGCGCAGCGCCTGCGCGAGCTGGCGTTCCTCAACCCCGGCGTCCTCATCACCCTGGACGACGAGCGCGACGGCAAGAGCCACAAGTTCCAGTACGAGGGCGGCATCGTCTCGTTCGTGCAGCACCTGAACAAGAACAAGACGGCGGTCAACGACAAGCCGATCTACATGCGCGGCGACAAGGACGGCATCGACGCCGAGATCGCGCTGCAGTGGAACGACGGCTACACGGAGACCATCTACTCGTTCGCCAACAACATCAACACCCACGAGGGCGGGTCGCACCTGTCGGGCTTCCGCGCCGCACTCACGCGGACGGTGAACACCTACGCCGCGAAGAACAACCTCGCGAAGGATCTCAAGGAGAGCGTCAGCGGCGACGACATCCGCGAGGGCCTGACGGCGGTGTTGAGCGTGAAGATCCCGCGGCCGCAGTTCGAGGGGCAGACCAAGACCAAGCTGGGCAACACCGAGGTGAAGGGGATCGTCGAGGCCATCGTCAACGACAAGCTCGGGGCGTTCCTCGAGGAGAACCCGTCGGTGGCGCGGAAGATCGTCGCCAGGGCGGTGGATGCCGCCCGCGCGCGCGACGCCGCCCGGAAGGCGCGCGACCTGGTGCGCCGCAAGGGCGCGCTGGACAGCAGCGCGCTGCCCGGGAAGCTGGCCGACTGCCAGGAGCAGGATCCGGCGCAGAGCGAGCTGTACCTCGTCGAGGGCGAGTCGGCCGGCGGATCGGCCAAGCAGGGCCGCGACCGCCGCTTCCAGGCCATCCTGCCCCTCAAGGGCAAGATCCTGAACGTGGAGAAGGCACGGTTCGACCGGATGATGGGCAGCGACGAGATCATGACGATGATCGCGGCGCTCGGCTGCGGCATCGGCGCGGAGGACTTCGACATCACGAAACTCCGCTATCACCGCGTCATCATCATGACCGATGCGGACGTCGACGGCTCGCACATCCGCACGCTGCTGCTCACCTTCTTCTACCGGCAGCTTCCGGCCCTGGTCGAGAGCGGCTACATCTACATCGCGCAACCGCCGCTGTTCCGCGTGAAGCGCGGCAAGGGCGAGACCTACATCAAGGACGAGCGCGAGCTCGAGGGCTGGTTGATCCGGCGCGCCACCGAGAGCCGCACGCTCCGCATGGAGAAGACCGGCGCCGAGGTGTCTGGCGCCGAGCTCGAGAAACTCCTGCACCGGTTGCTCGGCTTCCGCAAGTACGTCGAGATCGTGGAACGGCGCGGCCACGCGTTCGACGTGGTGAAGGCGCTGCTCGATCGGCAGGCCGACAAGGCGTTCTTCGCGGACAAGGCCGGCCTGGACGCGCTGGCCGACGAGTTGTCCGGCCCCTCGCGCACCGTCACGGTGCAGGCCGACGAGGAGCACAACCTGTTTGCGCTGAACGTCGAGGACCGGTCGAACGGCTACGCGCGGCACTACACCATCGGCCTGGACTTCGTCACGACGGGCGAGTATCGGACGCTCGCCGGCAGCTACCGCGACATCAGGGGGATCGACGGCCCCATGGTGGTGACGCAGCAGCCGGGCGCCAGCGCGGAGCCGGCGGACAGCCAGGACGAGGGCGACGTCCAGGCGGCCGCCGCGGACGCGACCATGATCGGCGGCGCGCCAATCGACCGCCCCACGCAACTGGCGTCGGAGCCGAAGAATGCGGACGCGCCGGGTGCGAAGAAGGCGAAGGCGAAGGAAGCCGACGTGCCGATCGCCACCATCGCGGAACTGCTCGAGCACTTCATCACCGTCGGCAAGCGCGGCGTGACGATCAACCGCTACAAGGGCCTGGGCGAGATGAACCCCGAGCAGCTCTGGGAAACGACGATGAAGCCGGAATCGCGCACCCTGCTCCAGGTGCGGGCCGAGGATCACACCGCGGCCGACCTGATGTTCACCACGCTGATGGGCGACCAAGTGGAGCCGCGCCGGAAGTTCATCGAGGACAACGCGCTGAACGTCAGGAACCTGGACATCTGATCCCCGAAGGCTTTGGGCCTTGGGCTTTGCGGCTTCTACGGCCTTGGGCCCCCACACCGACGCATGACCACACCGTCCAACAAGCTCCCCGTCAACATCGAAGACGAGATGAAGCGCTCGTACCTCGATTACGCGATGAGCGTGATCATCGGGCGCGCGCTTCCCGACGTCCGTGACGGCCTGAAGCCCGCCCACCGGCGCGTGCTCTACGGCATGCGCCTGATGGGCCTCGCCAGCAACCGCGGCTACCGCAAGTGCGCCAAGATCGTCGGCGAGGTGATGGGCAACTTCCACCCGCACGGCGACAGCGCCATCTACGACACGCTGGTGCGGCTGGCCCAGGGCTTCAACATGCGAAATCCCCTGGTGGACGGCCAGGGGAACTTCGGCTCCGTCGACGGCGACCCGCCCGCGGCCATGCGGTACACCGAGGCCCGGCTGAAGCCGATCGCCGAGGAGTTGATGGCGGACCTCGACAAGGAAACGGTGGACTTCGTCCCCAACTACGACGAGACCACCGAGGAGCCGACGGTCCTGCCGGCGCCGTTCCCGAACCTCCTCGTCAACGGCTCGGTGGGCATCGCGGTGGGCATGGCGACCAACGTGCCTCCGCACAACCTGCGCGAGGTCATCGACGCCATCACGTGGGTGATCGAGCATCCCGAGGCGACATCCGACGAGCGGACGCAGCGGGCGCTCTCCTTCGTCAAGGGTCCGGACTTCCCCACCGGCGGCTTCATCGTGGGCCGCGAGGGCATCGTCGCCGCGTTGCGGACGGGCCGGGGGACCCTCACGCTGCGCGCGCGCGCCACGATCGAGACCCACCCGAAGACCGAGAAGACCTCGATCGTCGTCACCGAGATCCCGTACCAGCAGAACAAGGCGAAGCTGATCGAGAAGATCGCCGACCTGGTGCGCGCCAAGACCCTCGAGGGCATCTCGGACCTGCGCGACGAGTCCGACCGCGAGGGGATGCGGATCGTCATCGACCTGAAGCGCGGCGAGGTTCCCGAGGTCGTCCTCAACAACCTCTATAAGCACACGCCGCTGCAGACGACGTTCGGCATCATCATGCTGGCGATCGTCAACGGCCAGCCGCGCGTGCTGTCACTGCTCGACCTGATCGAGCAGTTCGCCGAGTTCCGCCGCGACGTCGTCCGCCGCCGCATCGAGTTCGAGCTGCGCAAGGCCGAGGCCCGCGCCCACATCCTGGAGGGCCTCAAGATCGCGCTCGATCACCTGGACGCGATCATCCGCCTCATTCGGGGGTCGAAGACGGTGCCCGAGGCCCGCGAGGGCCTGATGTCGCAGTTCGCGCTGAGCCAGATCCAGGCCCAGGCGATCCTCGACTTGCAGATGCAGCGGCTCACCGGCCTCGAGCGGCAGAAGATCGTGGACGAGCTGGTGGACGTCCTGAAGCAGATCGAGCGCCACCGCACCGTCCTCGCCCACGACCGCAAGCTGATGCAGATCGTCGTGGACGAGCTGAAGGCCATCGGCAGGAAGTACGGCGACGACCGCCGCACCGAGATCATCAATGCCGCCGGGGATTTCGAGATCGAGGACCTGATCGCCGAGGAAGACATGGCGATCACGGTCACCAACACCGGCTACATCAAGCGGACCGCCGTCACCGGGTACCGCAACCAGCGCCGCGGCGGCAAGGGCCGCCTGGGCATGCGCGTGCGCGAAGAGGACTACCTCACGCACCTCTTCATCGCCTCCACGCACGCCTACATCATGATCTTCACCGATCGCGGGCGCGCCTACTGGCTCAAGGTCCACGAGATCCCCGACGTCGGCCCCGGCGGCAAGGGCAAGGCCATCGCCAACCTCGTGGCGATGACGTCCGAGGAGAAGATCGCCGCGCTCCTCGCCGTGAAGACCTTCGAACCCGACCGCTTCGTCGTCATGGGCACAGGCAAGGGCATCGTCAAGAAGACCGCCCTCAACGCGTTCAGCAACCCGCGCTCGGGCGGCATCATCGCCATGGGCGTCGAGCCCGACGACGTCCTGATCACGGCGCAACTGTCCGATGGCAGCGGCGAGATCTTCATCGGCACCCGGAACGGCCAGGCCATCCGGTTCCACGAGAGCGACGTCCGGCCCATGGGTCGGACCGCCTACGGGGTGAAGGGCATCACCCTCCGGGAGGGCGACGCCGTGGTGGCCATGGAGGTGGTCGCTCCCGGGGGCACCCTCCTGAGCGTTTCCGAGAACGGGTACGGCAAACGGACCTTGCTCGACGAATATCGCGTGCAGTCCAGGGGCGGTGTGGGTATTATTAACATCCACGCAACGGGCCGGAACGGCCGGGTCGTGGGAATCGCCAACGTCCGCGACGAAGACGAACTCATGTTCATCTCCTTGCAGGGCAAGGTGTTGCGGACGGTGGTGAGGGACATCCGGACGATTGGGCGGGCCACGCAGGGGGTCCGGCTCATTGACATCGAACCGGAAGACCGAGTAGTGTCGGTTGCGCGACTGGCGGAACGCGAAGACGACCTAGAGTAGACCCAGTCAAACGGGGCCTGGTGAGACGCCCGGGCCCGCCTGCCGAGAAGGAGGCACGCGCATGCATCGGCCCAGATACGCCACAGGCTTCCTGCTCGCCCCCATCGTGTTCACCCTGGTATGGTTCACGCTCGCGTGCGGGATTAGCGCGCCCGAGAAGACCCTGCTCGATCGGTTCTTCAACGCGTCGAAGTACCGCGACTCCACGACTCTGGGCGGCATCGCCATGGTCACCTTCGCCAAGGCCGACGAGGGCGTCGTCGAGAACTTCAGCGTCGTCGCGGTCAGCGAGGAGCAGAGCACGCCGCTGCACCTCAAGGAGATGGCTGCCGCGTACCAGGAGGCCGTGAAGGCGGACAACGAGTTAGCCAAGAAGATGAAGGCCTACCAGGACGACCACGCCGCCGAGATCAAGCGGGTGCTCGAGGCCGGGGCCAAGAACCAGAAGCTGAAGGGCAAGGACGGGGAGATCCAGGCCGACTGGACCAAGTGGCGCGACGACAGCAAGGCATCGTCCAAGATCGTCGCCGAGGCCAAGGAAAGGATGTCGGGCGAGCGGGCCATCGCCGACACGAGCATCAACAACCCGCAGGCGCCCGTGGATCCGACCAGCTTCGAAGGCACGCTGATTTCGAAGGACTACACGATCTCGGCGAACATCCTGACCCCGGCCAGCCAGCACGTGAAGAAGACGCTGGTCATCACCCTGCAGAAGGTCGTCCTGAAGAGCGACAAGGGTGACATCGCCGGCAAGTGGATCCTCACGAAGATCAAGGACGCGACGGCCGGGACGACCTCCTGACCCGATCCGGTTTTCCGGGACCCATGGCTCGTAGCGGCGCATCCCTTTGCCGCCGCTACGGGCCGTTTCTTTCTGGGGCGACCCCTGTCGTGAAGGCACTGCTCGCCATCCTCGCGCTCGCGCTGACATCCGCGTGCAGCCCAACGCCGCCGCCGCCCCAGGCCGCGCCGGCCACCGTGGAAGCGCTGACGCCGAACGGCGCCACCGACTGGCCGGTCACGTTCACGTGGAAGACGAGCGCACGCCCGGGCGGCGTGTGTCGCGTCAACGTGTACGACATCGCCGAGCGACCGCTCTACGAGCGCGACACGCGCGAGGGTCGGCTCGCCGCTCCCGTCGAGGTGCAGCGCCTGGCCGGCAGCCGGCTGCTGTGGAGGGTCTCGGTCGTCGGCGACAACGGCACCGTCGTCGCGCAGTCGCCGCTGGTGGAGTTTGCGCTGAAATGACTGGAGAGGAACGAGGAACGAGGAAAGAGGATCTTGACTCCTCGCTTCTCGTCTCTTTTCTCGTTTCTCGTTTCTCGTTTCTCGTTTCTCGCTTCTCTTCCTAGGCCAGTTCCAGCTTTGCGTACTTCCCGATCAGCCGCTTCTGCCCCACGCTGGCGAACTTCACCGTCAGCTTGACGTCATCGCCGGCCTCTTCGACGTGGAGGACCGTGCCGACGCCGAACTGCGCGTGGCGCACGCGCGTCCCCGGGCCGAAGCCGCCGACCGCCGACTGGTCTTCGTTCTCGTAGTGGCAGGTGGGCCCGGCCTGCCCGCGCGCCGCCCGGCCGGCGCGCAGGGACGACGCCTGGCGGTAGTCCTGGTAGCCGATCCGCATCGGCTGGATCTCGGCCGGGATCTCCCGCAGCAGTCCGGCCGGCACTTCGTCGATGAACCGGGACGGTTCCGTGTCGCGGTACTCGCCGAACACGCGACGCCTGGCGGCGCCGGTCAGGATCAGCCGGTCCTCGGCCCGCGTCATCCCGACGTAGCACAGCCGGCGCTCTTCCTCGAGGTCGCCGTCGTCGTCGGTGGCGCGCGCGTGCGGAAAGAGCCCCTCCTCCATGCCCGACATGACGACCACCGGGAACTCGAGGCCCTTGGCGCTGTGCAGCGTCATCAGCAGGACGCGTGCGTTCCGGCTGCCCTGCTCTTCGTCCACCTCCGAGAGCAGCGACAACTGATCGCCGAACGCCGCGAGGGTCGCCTCCGCCTGGCGCGACTCGAACTCGCGGGCGGCCGACACCAGCTCGGCGAGGTTCTCGATGCGCGCCTGCGACTCCTCGCTCCGATCCTCGCGCAGGTCCTGCAGGTACCCGGTGCGATCGAGCATCTTGCCGATCGCGATCGACACCGGTTCGTGCAGCGCCAGCTCGCGCAGGGCGAGGAGCAGATCGCGGAACGCCCGCAGGGCCGCCGCCTGGCGGCCGGCAAACAGCCCGTCGTCGAACCCGCGGACCAGCCGCGCCCAGAGCGACGAGGCGCGCGGCGCCATCGCGTCCAGCAGCGGCGCGTCGCCGCGCGCGGGCACGCGCGCCAGCGCGTCCATGACGCCCTTGCCGATGCCGCGGGCGGGAACGTTGACCACGCGGCGGAAGCTCACGTCGTCGTTCGGGTTGAGCATGAGCTTCATGTACGCCAGGGCGTCCTTGATCTCCTTGCGCTCGTAGAACCGGACGCTGCCCACGATCCGGTACGCGATCCCCTCGCGGCGCAGCGCGTCTTCGAGGACGCGCGACTGGGCGTTGATGCGATAGAGGACCGCCATGTGCGCGTCGTCGTCGCCGCGGACGACCGCGCGCGCGGTTCGGGCGATGAAATCCGCCTCTTCGATCTCGTCGGCTGCGCGCAGGTAGTCGATCGGCTCACCGCCCTGGCGCTCGGTCCAGAGCCGCTTCTCCTTGCGCTGCAGGTTCCGCCGGATCACCGAGGACGCCGCGTCGAGGATCACCTGCGTCGAGCGGTAGTTGCGCTCCAGGCGCACCACCGTCGTCTCCGGGAAGTCCTGTTCGAAGTCGAGGATGTTCCGCAGGTCGGCGCCCCGCCACTGGTAGATGGACTGATCGGGATCCCCCACCACGCAGATGTTCTGGTGGGCCGCGGCCAGGTGGCGAATCAGCAGGTACTGCGGCCGGTTGGTGTCCTGGTACTCATCCACCATCACGTAGCGGAACCGGGAGGCGTAGCGGCGGCCGGCGTCGGTCTCCTTGAAGAGCTGCACGGTCCTGAGCAGCAGGTCGTCGAAATCCACCGCGCCGTTGGCGGCGAGGAACGCGACGTAGCGCGTGTAGATGCGGGCGACCTGCTCGTCCTTCGGGTTGCCGCGGTGCGCCGCCATGGCGTCCGGGCTCTCCATCCGGTTCTTCGCGTGGCTGATCCGTGACAGCGCGGCGCGCGGCTGCACGAACGCCTCGTCGATCTGCAGCTCGCGCATCACCTGCTTCACCGCGGAGAGCTGGTCCGTGCTGTCGTAGATCACGAATTCCCGCGGCAGCCCGACGTGCGGCGCCTCGCGGCGCAGCACCCTGGCGCAGAGGGCGTGAAACGTCGAGAGCCAGACGTCGTGGCAGCCGGCGCCGAGGAGCCGCTCGACACGACTGCGCATCTCGCCGGCCGCCTTGTTGGTGAACGTGACGGCGAGGACTTCGCCTGGACGGGCGTGGCCGTTGCCGACGAGGTGCGCGATGCGTTCGACGATGACGCGGGTCTTGCCCGACCCTGCGCCTGCCAGGATGAGCAGCGGCCCGGCCACGTGGAGGACGGCTTCCCGCTGCTCGGGATTCAGCGAAACAAGGTGATCCATTGAAGGGAAGACGCCTGAGGACTCAAGGCCCATGGGCCGCAGGGCGGAAGGCCAGGACGCCTCGAGCCGCCGGCCCCATGGAACCCGGGTCCACACCCCCTATTCTACCGTGACGCTCTTCGCCAGGTTCCGGGGCTGATCCACGTCGCAGCCCCGCCGCACCGCGATGTGATAGGCGAGCAACTGGAGCGGAACGACCATGACGATCGGCGTCAGCAGCGGATGCGTGACCGGGAGCGGCAGCACGAAGTCGGTCGCCCGATCCAGCAACGCGTCGAGCGTGCCGTCGTCGTCGGTCGTCAGCGCCACCACCGATCCGCCGCGGGCCTTGACCTCCTGGATGTTGCCCAGCATCTTCTCGAACACGGCGTCGCGTGGCGCGAGGGCCACAACCGGCATGTGCTCGTCGATGAGCGCGATGGGGCCGTGTTTCATCTCGCCCGCCGGGTACCCTTCCGCATGGATGTAGGAGATCTCCTTCAGCTTGAGCGCGCCCTCCAGGGCGATGGGATAGTTGACGCCGCGGCCGAGGTACAGGAAATCCTTCCGCGTGTAGAGGCGCCTGGCGAAGGCCTCCACCGGGGCCGACGCCTTCAGTGTCTGGTCGAGCACGTGCGGCAACTGCATCAGGGCGGCCACGTGCTCGCGCGACGCCTCTGGCGTCAGCTGTCCGCGCACCTGTCCAAGGTGCAGCGACAACAAGTACAACGCGACCAGCTGTGAGGTGAACGCCTTGGTGGACGCCACGCCGATTTCCGGGCCCGCGTGCGTGTACACGGTGCCGTCCGTCTCGCGCGTCGCCATGCTGCCGACAACGTTGCAGATGGCGATGCTGCGCGCGCCGTGGCGCCGGGCTTCCCGCAACGCCGCCAGCGTGTCGGCCGTCTCGCCCGACTGCGTGATGACGACCACCAGCGTGCGTGCGTCCACGATGGGCTTCCGGTACCGGTACTCCGAGCCGTAGTCCACTTCCACGGGCAGCTGCGCCAGTTCCTCGATCAGGAACTTGCCGACCAGGCCCGCGTGCCACGAGGTGCCGCACGCGACGATGGTCACCTTGTCGAGCCCGCACAGGTCCGCCCCGGAGATTGCCATCTCCTCCAGGAACACCCGGCCGGTGTCGAGCGAGACGCGGCCCAGGATCGTGTCGCGCACGGCCTGCGGCTGCTCGAAGATCTCCTTCAGCATGAAGTGCTTGTAGCCCGCCTTCTCGGCCCGGATCGGGTCCCAGAGCACGCGCTGCGTCGCCTTCGACACCGGCTGGCCGCAGAAGTCCGCGAACTGCACGCCCTGGCGCGTGATGACCGCCATCTCTTCATCGTCGAGGAACACCACGTCGCGGGTGTGCGACAGGATGGCGGGAATGTCGGACGCCACGAAGAACTCGCCGTCGCCGAGGCCCACCACCAGGGGCGGGCCGTTGCGCACGGCGACGATCTTCTCCGGTTCGTCGGCCGACAAGAGGACGAGCGCGAAGAGGCCACGCATGTGCTGCAGCGCACGCCGGACCGCCGCCTCCAGGCTGTCCCCGCCCTGCGCCAGCTCGCGCTCCACCAGGTGCGCCACCACCTCGGTGTCGGTCTCGGTGACGAACCGGTGCCCCTGTCCCTGCAGTTCGCGCTTGACGTCCAGGTAGTTCTCGATGATGCCGTTGTGCACCACCACGATGCGGCCCGTGCAGTCACGGTGCGGGTGGGCGTTCTCTTCGGTGGGGCGCCCGTGC
>Ga0315273_10000465_pt1 | contig 42476 bp, 39 predicted proteins | sample YL17G02_0_MG_FD_205753 | JGI IMG/M metagenome (GOLD analysis project Ga0315273, IMG submission 205753) | Sediment microbial communities from Yellowstone Lake, YNP, Wyoming, USA - YL17G02_0 | ecosystem: Environmental > Aquatic > Freshwater > Lake > Sediment | place: USA: Wyoming | collected...
GGAGGGTCAGGAAATGCAAGTAGAAAAAGCAGCCACGGAGGGATCGGTGTTCTTGACCCTTCCCATCTCAAAGGTTGACCAGGAACGTCGAATGGTTTATGGAACCATGACTACGGAGGACCTCGACAAGCAGGGTGACATCGTCGACTACGACGCCGCCAAGAAGGCCGTCGAGATCTGGCCGAAGAACATCCGCGAGATGCATGACACGACCAAGGCCGTCGGATCTGCTGTTGAGATCATGCCGAATGACGCCCAACGCAAGATCGACATCGGCGTCTACATCTCGAAGGGGGCGCAGTCGACGTGGGAGAAATTGCTGGATGGGACGCTGAAGGGCTTTTCGATTGGTGTGCCCCACGGCAGGTATCGTCGTGAACCTTGCGAAGTTCAGAAGGGCGCCGAGCTTGTCAAGGCAAACCGTCTCTTCTGCGACACGTTCTCGGAGGCCTCACTGGTTGACAACCCAGCCAATGCCAAGGCAACGGTGTATCTGGTGAAGTCGGCCGATGGTGGCTTGGTGACCACGGAGGCTGTAGGGATCCTGGAGGCTCCTGAGATGACCCCTGCTTTCAAGAAAGCCGTCGAGGTCGGGCTGGCTCCGGCACCTCCGCTAGTCGAGAAGATCGAACCTGTGGCCGAGGTCGAGAAAGCTCTCCCGGCATTCATCCAGGACAAGATCGACGCGAAGAAAAAGAAGGAAGAGGCGGAAGCCACGGGCAAGAAGCCTGGCGAAGAGGGCAGCAAGGAAGAGGAGGCGAAGGAGAAACCGGAAGAGGAGGCGAAGGAAGACAAGAAGGAGAAGTCTGAATCCTCCGACGTCCGGAAGTTCACCGAGAAGGAATTCTCCGCCATCAACAAGCAGGGAGAGGATGTGCCCTGGCCCACCGAATCATCTCCGGCTTTGTCCGAAGGTGGTGAGATCCGATTCATCCCGAAGTCCTTTGGTGAGGTTTGGGAAGAGACCGAAGAGGTCATCCTGTTTCCCATGTGGACTTCCACGCTCGCCCGCATCCTCCTGAACGCCCTCCAGTCGGAATCACTCACGGCCACCGAGAAGAAAGATCTCATGCAGAAGTCATGGGATGAGTTCTTGGTCGAAATCTCCGAGGAGCTGACCGAGGAAGGTGGAACGGTTCACGGTGCTGAAGAGAAGGTCGAGAAAGCAGAAGGAATTACCACCAACATAAACCTGACCGGGTATGATCAAGAGAAAGGCTCCAAGAAACTGACCCCGGACTTCTCGAACCTCACCGCAGAACAGAAGAAAAAGATGGAGGAAGAGACGGCCAAGAAGGTTGAAGGGACAGACCTGGAGAAGATAGGCCGCCGGAACAATGCTGCTGATCAGGCAAAGATCCAGGCCATGCACGACCACGCCTGTGATCTCGGGGCGGATTGTAAGGTACCTGAGAATCCCAAGCCCGTTCCTGCCGAAGAGAAGTTCGAGGCCGCCGTGATCGAGAAGATCACCGCCGCGGTCGTCGAGCGAATCGGCCAGATGGACATCACGAAAGCGGTCAGCGTGGACGTGAACAAGTTGCTGGCCTCGAGTTCTTACTTTCAGGATGCTGTGAAGACGGCCGTCGATGGTTCGGTCGAGAAGGTCACGAAAGAAGTCGAAGGCATCCAGGAAGATTTTGCAAGTTTGGAAGCAATCGTCACGGACGAGATCAAGTCTGTGTCGACCGATCTGAAAGCTGAAGTCACAAACGGAGTTACCAAAGTTGCAGAGATTACGTCAAAGCAAGAAGGTGACATCGCAAAGGTGACCGAAGCCGTGACTGGCGTCACGAAGAGGCTCGACGAACAAGCCCAACGCCTGGCTGTAGTGGAGAAAGCACCTGCATTGCCCATCGTGAAAGCGGTGGATCCAAGACAAGCGACGGTTCAAGGTGATGCAAGGGAACAGCCCGGAATCGATTCCGAGATCATCACGCTAACGAAGTTGGTGGATTCAACACAGGATCCGCTGACCAAGCAAGCGCTCGGACGTGAGCTGGCCCTCCGCATGATCAGGAAACGTCAATAGTAACCTCACACCGACTCTAACATAGGGTTGGAGGATTTGTATTTATGAACGAGAATTTAGTACCCTCATCCATCGGCACGATGGAGCAGTATCAGGCTGTGCTGAACCTCACGAAAGAGGCTTTCGGCAAGCCCATTTCGCTGTTGCCCCCGGAGATCATGAAGACCGGGTTGACGACCAGCTCGGGATTGACTGGGTACGATCTCAGTGGACCCTCGAAACATTTATACCCAGTAAACTAGAAAAGGGGATCAAATGCTGGGTCTAAACTCCGCTATTACGACGAAACTCTTTATTTATATCCTGTTCTGTCTAGGAATAGGTTATATTTGTAAAGACAACGCCGTGGAAAGATTGGTGGCAGCCGCCATCAAGAATCCCGAACGACTATACGCGGAGGAGAAAGTCAATGCGCAAGGGAAACAACAAACGTGGCGACAATATCAGCAAAGCTCTAAAGAAGTTGTACAACGGAACGCTACCCCCTCATCATTTAGCTGCTTTGAGGAAAGCACACAAGAATCCAATAACGAGGGAGCGCCACCGACAAGCCACGATCAGGCAACTTGCAAACAGTTCTCACAAGTCACAGTACTCTCCGATAGAGATTGCTCTTCAGAAAGTAATGAGACAAGCTGGGATCAGTTTTGTGTGTCAACAAAAGCTACTGGACAGATATGTAGTCGATTTCCTTGTTACTGGCAAAAAGTTGGTGATAGAAGCAGATGGTTGGACTCATCGATTGGCTGTCTCGAAACGAAAGGATCAAAATCGAGACAGAAATATGATGAAGGCTGGGTTCACAGTTCTTCGTCTTCGCGGTGCATCGATAATGGGAACTCCATTATTATGTGTAAAGAAGATTCAAGAACTTATGGACAAACTTCCCGGAGAAGTTCCGTCTGTTCAAACCGTAATCTGCAAAAGCCAGCGAGGTTCGAACAACCCTATGTGGGGTCACGCGCCTTGGAACAAGGGGATGTCTATAAAGACCAACAAAAAGTGGAAGCAGGCTTACGAGAAAAGTCGAGTTACATGCAAGATGATTGGACTCAGCGAAATCATGAAAGCTCGCTGGGTCAAATATCGAGCCAGATTCGACTGGAAGCAAATGATGAAGGATTACAAGCGTTTCCACTCTGTCAATATAGTAGCCAAGATGCACAGCGTTGGACGCCGACAGCTTCGAGAATATCTCAGAAGCAAAGGTGTTATCTTAGACGGACAAATTCGCGGTGCTGGACTTATTGCTTATTGGGCTCGAATGAAAGAAGTTCACAATCGGCCAGAAGTACGAGAACAGCGCTGCCGGGTTCACAATCGACCAGAAGTGAAAGAACGCCATCGTCAGGCTTCATTGAAACTATGGGCCGATCGTCGTCAAAGAAAACTTTCTTAAGACATAGTCTGAACTTGCAGGTGACTGCAAGAGGTGAGCAGAAATGTCTCATCCCTGACTCGCCGGAGTCAGAGCAACAAATTTGGTTATCCCCGCTCCGCAATCGTTTCGCCCGCAAGATGGGTGCGATCGGTTCGGCGGCGACTCACTGGAAGACGATCACGGGCATCAATACCGCCAACCTGAAGGCGTCCGTAGCCTTCGGAACCAGGAACACCGCGATCACCTACACCACGGGTGACAAGTCGGCTACCTACAAGTCGATCGGCATGGACGACGTCGTTCAGTTTGAAGCCTTTTGGCAGGGTCGCGGTTTTGAGGATCTCAGAGCCGTGTCCGCTCTCGCCACGCTTCAGGCGACGATGATCGGAGAGGAAGCACTCCTGCTCGGCGGCAACGCCAGTTCGACGGAAGGCATCGCGATGGACGGCACGACCACTTGTGCGCCGACCCTCGCCGTCTCCGCGACCGGTGGAGTTACAGCCGTCACCAACACCGTGAAGATCGTCCCGCTGAACCTGTTTGGCTATCTTGGCCGGACGGTGAGCAGCGCGGGCATCACCACGGCCATCCCGATCGCCAACGGGAAGGGTATTGCCGGCGTCACTGCCGACAGCACGAACGTCACCAACAAGCGGATCGTGGCGACCTGGACTGGCGTCAACGGTGCCGTGGCCTACGCGGTCTATGTCGGCATCGCGGCAGGTCCGTGGTATCTCCAGGACGTCGTCACCACCAATTCCTGGGACAGCGGCGCCTCTGCTGCTCTCACCGCAACGGGTCAGTCCTACGCCGCGTTGACCACTCCGGGAACAGATCTTTCGCAGGACGCGAACGACTTCTCCGGGATCATCACCCAGGCGTTCATGTCCGGTTCCGGTTCTTATCTGAAGAGCTTGGATGGAATTGCTCTCACGGCTGACAATGCGTGCGGGATCACCCAGCTCGACGCGATGTTGAAGTGGTTCTGGGACAACAAGAGGATCGGCCCGACCGTCATTCTCTTGAACGCTCAGGAAGCGCTCAACATCACCTCCAAGGTCGTCGGATCCACGGGGACCGGCGCCGGCTTCCGCATCGCGATGAACATGGGTGCGGATCAGAAGACGCTCACTGGCGGGTTTTATGTCACGGGGTGCAAGACAGGTGCCCCCTCCTTGAGAAATCAGGGATGCAAACACTCAGTAAATTCAGTTAATGCTGCGATGCAAAGACTGAGCCAAGCCCCATCAATGGGGAAGGTGCAACGACTTGAAACTGAGCATCCTGCATTGCCATTGGCAGCATAGGATGAAGGTAAAGTCTGAACTAACCCTAATTGAAGGGCAGAATGTGGCAGAAATGACCACATCCATAGGTTAAGAAAAAGAATGTCAAGGAAACCGGGATTTCACCATTCAAGAGCGACCAAGAAGAAGATGAGACTTGCGGCGTTAGGAAGAGTATTTACTCCGGAACATCGTAAGCATCTTTGTGAAGCTAAGGTCGGCTATGTTCATACTGATGAATGGCGGGCAGCAGTAAGCCGAGCATTGCGTGGTAAGAAACAATCAAAACGCCATATCGAAGCTCGACGAAAAGCATTGACCGGAATAGTGTACGGTGAAGATGCAAGACGAAAAAACTCTGAATGGCACAAGCAATGGTGGGCAAATCTCACTAAAGAACAAGCAGAAGCTGCCCATAAACAGAGAATGCTTAAATGGCACTCTGAATCATCATTGGAACGTAAAGTCCAAAGTGAATTGAAGAGTCGTCATATAAAGTTTTGCAAACACCAGTTCATTGCTGGTTATTTCCCGGATATTTATATTCCATCGATAAAGCTGGTTATTGAAGTCGATGGGGAGTATTGGCATTCCACGGCTACAGCGATAGCCAGAGACAGGCTAAAGGACAAGACGTATCGAGCAGCCGGTTACAAGGTTGTGCGGATGAAAGAGTGTGATGTAAAGAAGAACGTATCAGCCTTGGTTCAAAAAGTCTTAGACCTATGAGTAACAAAATCGACCTGAACAAGTTCACGTCCTCGCTGACGCCAGGCAGCCCGGACATCATCCCCTTCATGATCCACCCGTATCTCCCGCCCGGGATGATTATCGCCCTGTGCGAGCGGTTGCCGTATCCGAAGGCCGACGTCGATTCTGTGTTCGTCGTGCGGACCCTTCAGGAATACGCTGACTACGAGTGGGCGCTGGTGCAGAGACAGTATGAGCATGGGGTAAAAGAAATTGCCCCCTCCTTGAGAAATCAGGGATGCAAACACTCCGTAAATTCAGTCAACGCTGAGACGCGAAGACTGAGCCAAGCCCCTGCAAGGGGAAGGTGCAACGACTTGAAACGGAGCACCCCACTGCTGAAAGCAGCGTAAGGGTGAAGGTAAAGTCTGGTCTACCCCGAAATCAAGGGCAGAGCGCGGCAGAAATGACCGCGCCCATAGATCTTATGGATCTATTGGCAACAAATCACGATATGCTCATGAGGTACTAGAGTGCTACTTTACCGGTGGCATTGGGGTCATCTACAATATCCTCAATGGATAGAGTAGCCTGACCGTCTTTAGTTTATAATCATGGAAGCGGATAGCTCAATGGTCGCTCCGTTGGGCAACAAGGTCGGAAAACCTCACTGACTTTCCGCTTCCTGTTTTGAGGACAGAGCTGGAGGGGGCTCAATGAGGTGTCTCGCAGAAAGCTGTCCTTGTCTCATCTCGGAAAGAGTCCTTCTTTGGAGACTCGCAGGAAGTTGTCCTTGGTTCAAAAGGGAAGAGTGATCTCTGAGGAAGCACGGCGGAAGATGCGTCGGGCTTGGGAGAAGCGGAGACTCATCCCCGTATCTCTGGAGACGCGCAGGAAACTTTCTCTGATATCAAAGGGACGACCACAATCTTTAGCGACTAGACTGAAAAAGTCATTGTCTTTGAAGGGTAGAACGTTTTCGGCTGAACGATGCCATAATATTTCTCTGGCTAGGAAGGGTCAGGTCCGATCTTTGGAATCCCGGCAGCAGCAATCTCTTGCACGGAAGGGAAAACCCTGGTCAGCAGCCAGGAGACTGACTTTTATTCGTAACGGTCTGGTATTTTCTTTAGAGCACCGCAATAAATTGTCTTTGGCTAGATTGGGTTGCAAGCATTCAGAAGAGTCCCGAAGGAAGATGTCTGAGGCGAAGAAAGGTAAACCCTGGTCTGTAGCTAGGCGATCGAGTTCACAGGAGCAAGCATGCACTACAAATTAAAAGCCCAGTTTGAAACCGGTACAACTTGCACGGGACATTCCGTACAAGATGGATGCGTGTATGTGGAATCAGAGCGGGATGTTCTCAGGCTGACAAAACCACCGCACAACTTCGTGCTTCTCGGGAGAGTCGTGCCCGCGGAAGATCCCGTTGCTGAAGTGAGTCAAGGAGAAGAGTCTATCAACGCGGGTGATACAGCAGCCGCTGCGATTGATCCCACGATAGCCAGCTTCGTGGCGAACAAAGTCAACAGCAAAGCCAAAAGGACAAAGAAGTAAATGGCAGTTTCCGTTAGTCCATCAATTTCGCCCTCGGTCTCTCCGTCTGTATCTCCTTCTGTCAGTCCGAGTATATCTCCGTCTGCCTCGATCAGTCCGTCGGCCAGCGTGAGTCCGTCCGTGTCACCTAGTGTGTCTCCGTCAAACTCACCGAGTATTTCTCAGTCTCTCAGCCCTTCGGCGAGTATCTCGCCTTCAGTAAGTCCGTCTGTAAGCCCCTCGGTCAGTCCGTCGGTTTCACCCAGTGTTAGCCCTTCCGTTAGTCCAAGCATGAGTCCGTCCGTTTCACCTTCATATAGTCCCAGCCCTTCGGTCAGTCCGAGTATTAGTCCTTCACGATCACCATCTGCTTCGGTCTCACCAAGTATTTCGCTATCCGTTTCTCCATCTTCGTCGGTTTCACCATCGGCCAGTATAAGTCCATCTCAGTCACCTTCGGTGAGTCCATCGGCTTCCTTGAGTCCGTCTGTCAGCCCGAGTACTTCACCTTCAATAAGCCCATCCATCAGTCCTTCGGTCAGCCCGTCGGTATCACCCTCGGTCAGTCCGTCGGTCAGCCCGAGCGCGTCGATCAGTCCCAGCATCAGTCCTTCAGTCAGTCTATCTGTTTCTCCATCGGCTTCCATCAGCCCTTCAGTCAGCCCGTCCGTGTCGCCGAGCGTGAGCCCTTCGGTTTCGCCATCGATCAGTCCAAGTGCATCGGCGTCACCCAGCGTTTCACCTTCGGTTTCGCCAAGCGCGTCACCCTCGGCTTCGGTCAGTCCAAGCGTCAGCCCCTCGGTCAGTCCAAGCGTCAGCCCCTCGGTCAGTTTAAGCATTTCACCTTCTGCAAGTATCAGCCCGAGCGTCAGTCCAAGTACCAGTCCATCTGTCTCTCTTTCTGTGAGTCCATCTGTATCTCCCAGCGCATCGGTCAGTCCCAGTGTCAGTCGATCCATCTCACCTTCGATCAGTCCGTCATCTTCCATCAGTCCATCAGTCAGTCCATCAGGTTCTCCGAGTGGTGGTTTTAGTGCATCTCCGTCGATCAGTCCATCAGCCAGTGTCAGTCCGTCGGTGAGTCCGTCTGTAAGTCCGTCCGTTTCTCCGTCAGTGAGCCCATCTGTATCTCCCAGCGCTTCAGTCAGTCCCTCGGAGAGTCCGTCACAAAGTCCAAGCGTGAGTCCGAGCGGATCGATCAGTCCCAGCGTGAGTCCTTCGAGGAGCCCCAGCGTATCTCCGTCGATCAGTCCTAGCATCAGTCCATCGGCTTCCATCAGTCCGTCGGTGTCTCCCAGTGAAAGTCCCAGTGCAAGCTTATCTGTTTCACCGTCGGTGAGTCCGTCTGTGTCGCCCTCGGTGAGTCCATCTGCATCACCTTCGATCAGTCCGAGTGTGAGTCCCAGCGTCAGTCCATCGATCAGCCCGAGCTTTTCGATCAGTCCATCGGTGTCGCCTTCTGTTTCACCTTCTGTATCACCTAGTATCAGTTTCAGCATCAGCCCAAGCGCTTCGGTCAGTCCCAGTGTCAGTCCGTCGGTGAGTCTAAGCATCAGTCCCAGTGCTTCGATCAGTCCCAGCGTGTCACCTTCAATCAGTCCGAGTCTGTCCGTCAGTCCGAGTGTCAGTCCAAGCGTATCTCCCAGTGTAAGCCGTTCGGCCAGTCCATCGGTCAGTCCATCGGTCAGTCCGAGCGTCAGTCCCAGTGTATCTCCGTCAGCTAGTCACTCGATCAGCCCGAGCTCTTCGATCAGTCCATCTCCTTCCGTTGGAGCTTCGGGATCATTGTCACCCAGCGCATCGGTGAGTCCGTCGGTTTCTCCGAGTGGCTCACCTTCAGTCAGCCCTTCGATCAGTCCGTCGATCCCACCAATTGAGTTCATGTATGTGACGTTCGCAGCATCTCATCCAAGCATCACGTTCACGGAGCGATATCAATGAAAGTGTCAGCAATAATACCGGCGCGGAATGAAATCTTTCTGGCAAAGACGATCGATGATTTGTTTGCCAAGGCCAAGGGTGAGTTGGAAGTCGTAGCTGTCCTGGATGGGTACTGGCCGGATCCGCCGTTGAAAGAAAGGCCAGGTCTTGTCATTCTCCATAAAGGTGAAGCTCAAGGGATGCGCGAAGCCGAGAATTCAGCGACGGCGATCGCCACGGGGGACTTTCTGTTGAAGTGTGACGCTCACTGTATGTTCGGCGAGGGATACGACGAGATCCTGAAAGCCGAGTGTGACTATGGTCAAGTTGTCGTACCACGCCGAGTCAGTTTGGAGCCGGAGAAATGGGAGATTGCAAACACGGGCAAGTCTCCCGTGGATGCACATTTTCTTTGTTGGCCGTGGGGCGGGCCGGATTCGCGCGGAGGATTCCATCAAGGACTTCACGGACAGGTGTGGAAGGAGCGGGCGTACAACAATCGAGACATCTTGTTTGATGACGAGATGTCCAGCCAGGGCAGTTGCTGGTTCATGCGGAAGAAGCATTTCATGGATCACCTCTTCCCGCTCGACACTATGTTGTACGGAAACTTCATTCAGGAGTTCCAAGAGATTGGCCTGAAGACATGGCTGGGCGGTGGGGCCTGCAAGATCCAGAAAAAGACTTGGTACGCGCATCTCCACAAGGGCAAGACGTACGGGCGCATGTGGCCTGCGAACAGGCGTGATTTCTCTGACGGTCTCATAAAATCGATGTACTACTGGATGAACAACCGCTGGGCGGAGCGGAAGTACGACATTACCTGGCTGGTTGAGAAGTTCTGGCCGGTTCCGACTTGGCCAGAGAATTGGCAGGAGCAACTGCCAGAGCTGTTGAAACAGGAGCCAAAATAACAACAAGGAGAGACGCGATGAACTTTATTGAAGCCTTAAAGATAGTGAAGAATGGCGGGCGCGTTGCTCGCCTGATCTGGGGGATTGAGGATTGGGTAGAGATGCATGAGAGTGTTCTCTGCCTCCGCAAGAGTGACAAACGGTATTACGCCTGGACAATAACGGCGAGTGATGTCGAGGCTGAGGACTGGGACGAAGTTCGCACAGGTACAGGAGACGAAGGATGAACGCGCTTGAACAGTTATTGAGCGAAAGGGGCCGGAGTGATCCGGCCCTGCCGTCTCCGATCATCATCCCCGGCATGAAGCGGAAGCATCTCGGGCACCTCTTCAGAGATTTTGGTTTCAAGCTCGGGGTCGAGGTCGGGGTCGAAGGTGGGTTGTACTCCGACGCGCTTTTGTCATGTAATCCCGGACTTTGCCTTTACGGAGTTGATGTTTGGACCGCCTACGAAGACTACCGTCAGCACGTCACGAAAGAAATCTACGATGGCTTCTATGAGAACGTGCTGAAGATTCAGGTGAAGCACGGATTGAATCGGTTTCGCTTGCTGAAGATGTGGAGCATGGATGCTATTCGCGAGTTTCTGCCAAATAGTCTTGACTTCGTTTACATCGATGGCAACCACAATTTTGACTTCGTCATGCAGGACATCATTGAGTGGTCGAAGCGGGTCAAGCCGGGTGGGATCGTTGCCGGACATGACTTCACCCGCAGGAATCTCCACGGTGAAGGGTGTGCTGTAGTTCCTGCCGTTCAGACCTACGTCGCTTGCCACGGGATCAAGCGGTGGTATCTGACGGAGTCTACTCGCTATGAACAGCTGCCATCTTTCTTCTGGGTGAAGCCTTGAACATCATTCGGTATTTGTCATTCGAGGTTGGGCGTGATTGCAACTTGGCCGAGATTCATAAAGACAAGTGCCCGATCGCCCACCCCGAGCGGTATCTCTTCTCGAAGTCGAAGGTAGAGATCACGGATGACCTGGTTGTGGATTTCTGGAAGTGGTGCCGATACGAAAAGAACTTCCGCGGCATAATTCTTTGGCACGGATATCTCGAACCGACGATGCACATCGCGCGGATTCGCAAGCTGATGAAGATGATCAAGTATTACGATCCGTTTCAGCCGTTCCAGATCACCACGAACACGATGAACATGCTTCTCACAGATTTCGACATCGTGAAGCGGTCAGACTACGGGCCTGGCGGTGGGCTGGAGAAGTTGGACAATCGGATTGCCAATGCTCGTGGGGAAGGGCTTCCTTATGCAGAGATGTCTCCGAAAGGAAGATGCGGACGTGGGTTGGGTTGGGAGATCCCGATCGACATTTGGGGGAATTGGAATTTATGTTGTGTAGATTGGCGAAACGAAGAAGCCGTGGGCAGTATCGTCAATTTGGATTGGGAAGAGGTGTATCAGGCTTGGAAAATAAAGTCGCGTATGATTCAATGGAACAACCAAGCCGAGTATGAAGCGCTGCCGCGGATGTGCCGGTCCTGCATGGCCACGAACGACATCAGCAGGATGGGTGGGATTTAGTGGACACTCTCCAGTACATCAAGGACAAGTTCAAGCTCGGTGCAACTTGCGGCCATGCTGTTGACTTGGTAGATTTCACTCGTGCGGACTTGGCTGTTCTGTTTCACGAGTTGAACTTCAAGACCGGTGCTGAGATTGGTGTGAAGGAGGGTGGTTATTCTGCGGTGCTCTGCCAGGCAAATCCAGGGCTGAAACTCTTCAGCATCGATCCGTGGGAAGAGCTCGATGGCCGGCGTGGCTGCCCGGATCATTTTGATGCCGAGTACGCCGAGAAGATGCATCGAGCTGCCTGCACGATCCTGAATCCATTTAAAAACTGCACTATGATTCACAAGTACAGCGCTGACGCAGTCAGAGGATTCATTGATGACTCACTGGACTTTGTCTACATCGATGCCGACCATGAGTTGCTGTCGGTGATTCAGGACATCTCGTTGTGGTCTGCCAAAGTTCGCCCCGGTGGTATAGTCAGCGGACATGATTACGTGAAGCGAGTCAACATGGTTCATGTGAAGGAAGCCGTGCTGGCGTACACGTCTTGTTATGACATCAGCCCGTGGTTTACTTTTGGCAGGGCCGTCAGCTCTGTAGACAAACCGCAGGATCGTGAGCGGTCTTGGATGTGGGTGCGAGCATGAAGTGGTTGGAAGCTGCCAACAAACATCCGGATGGTGCCGTCCGTCATCGTAATTTGCGACCTGTCATTTACACGCATTTCAAAAGCTCACAGCTTCGAATCATAAAAAGTCGGGAGTATTTGGAGACAGCTGTTTGTTTGGCCAAGATAGATCACCCTGGCCGACCGATATCTATCTTCGAGATGGGCTGTGGGACGATGGACATAACTGGACCATTCTCCAGGAGAGATGATTGTGTGGTGAAAGGCTGCGATTGCAATCAAGCTGCCTTGAATGTGGCAAAGCAGCGATGGCCGAAAGTCACTACTGTTCTGGAGTCGTTGAGTTCCGCCACTGATGTGAGAGCGGATGTCTTAGTGGCCTGCGAAATTCTTGAACACTTGCGGGATCCCATTCCGATCATGCAATCATTGATGCATCAGTGTGAGTATGCAGTCATCAGCCATCCCATAGATCAACCGTTGACTTCTCAATCTGCTCGGCATGGGCACCACTGCTGGGTTTACGACATGCAAGATTTCGCAGAGTGGTTTTCAATGAATGAGTACGCGTGTTTGAAATATGAAAACGGGATCCTGAGCGGTGGAGTCGTTCTCGTTGCCATCGGAGTGGGGAAGAAACGATGCACATAGATGTTTACTGTACGCTGAGGAACGAACGACAGATTATCCCTTACTTCCTCAAGCACTACGGTTTGTTCGCTGATCGGATCTTCATGTGGGACGACCAAAGCGACGACGGGACCCGTGAGATCCTTGCGGCGCATCCGAAAGTTCAACTCATGTCGTTGCCTGCAAACGTGCCGCGAGGCGTGCAGGATCAGTATTGGGTGGAGCGGTTGTGGCCTCAGTACAAGGAGATCAGCCGGGACAAAGCGGATTGGGTCATGATCGTGGATGCCGATGAGTTTATATATCACGATGATCTCCTGCTGGCCTTGCAGGATTGCCTGGATCGCGGGGTTGACATAATCATCTGCCACGGGTATTTGATGATTGCTGATTCCTTCCCGACCACTGGTGGACAAATATATGACGAAGTCAAGCACGGCATTCGCGATCGGATGTGTGATAAGTGGATTATTTTCAATCCCAGGATTGATGTGGAGTTCATGGGCGGGCGGCATCGTCGGCCGCGCCGATTGGAACCTGCGGATACGATCGTGGAGACAGATGGCTTCAAGCAACTTCACATGCGGGCGTTCGACTCGGCCACGGTCAGGGCGAGGTACGCCAGGAACATGGACAGCATCAATATCGGGCTGAAGCAGGTCAACCTTCCGCCGATCACGATGGATTACTACGAACAGCCACACACATTTCCCAACACAAGCGGACAGCGTGGGAACATATTCAAGTGGCTGGAAGACAACCGGCAGAATGTCATCAAGGTGGTGCCGTGAAGATCGATCTATACAGCAAGATCAAGGACGAGATTCAGCTCTTGCCTTATTTCTTGCGGCATTATGAGGCCATCGCGGACCGGATCTTTGTCTGGGACGACGGCAGCACGGACGGTACGCTGGAGATGCTGAAGGCTCATCCAAAAGTCACCCTTCTTGATCTACCGGTGCACGGGCTGGAAGATACATATGCCAGTTATCATCTGTTTCCAATCTACAAGGAACTCAGCCGGGGTAAGGCAGACTGGGTCATGCAGGTGGACATCGACGAATTCATTTATCACCCGGACATCTTGGCCAGGCTGGAAGAGTTCAAGCGTGACTTGTTCGACATAGTGACTCTGGTTGGCTACATGATGGTCGCCGAGAGCTTCCCGCAGACAGACAAGCAACTGTGGGATGTCGTGACTCACGGGTTGCGGGACCGGACGATGGACAAGCCTGTGATTTTTAATCCTGAGATCGACATTGTGTTCATGGGCGGACGGCATCGAATTGCTTCTGCCGCGGGTCCAGGCGGAAGGCCTATTGTGATGCGGTGGAAGTCGAAGGTGAAGCTGCTTCACTACCGTTACTTCGGCTATGAGTACTTCAGAGAACGGACACGCCGGAATTGCGAGGAGCACTTTAAGTCGGGCTCTGCGTGGGGAAGGGAAGTCGCCTGGCCCTTCGATGAGAATCATCCCTGGCGGATGCCTGACGGACGGACGGGGACGTTTCCCAAATACTTCGCGGACAACCTTGACAAGGTAGAGCAGGTTGTATGACTGACTGGAATCCCACGGCCTGGCCGGCCATCGAGAAGGGTGACGTGGAGGGTCACGAGTTTCACGGGAATCAGTATACTAACGGGCTCTCGCACGAAGAGTTGATGGCTGAGCACGAGCGTATTCTGCATGACCCACGCCGAAAGCAAGATTTTTCAAATCCGATTGCGATGCGGCAGCTTCATAATTGGCAAGAGCGTGAGATCGCGGGTTTACGCGACAAATTGGAAAAAGCGGCATTACAACTTCCAACAGACGCCAAGACATATGTGGGACAGTATATCGAGCGTTCCAAGGAGCTCGAAGCGCAGTCAAAAGATTTATATGAGTCTGGTGATCTTCTTCACGCACAATTCAAGCAGGAGCAGGCGCTGTCTCACCTTCATACTGGTATCTCTGAAGTGGGCCGTTACAAAGACAAAGGAATAAGTATTCCCGGTCATTCTAGGTATTAATGCGAATTGATATCTATTCCATGATGAGAAATGAAATTGGGCTGCTGCCGTACTATCTTCGGCATTATGGATCGTTCGCTGATCGTATCTTCGTTTGGGACGATGAGAGCGATGACGGGACCCGAGAGATGTTGCAAGCTCATCCTAAAGTCACCTTATTGCCGTTGTCGATTCACGGCACGGACGATTTCTACGCCAGCGCGAATCTGTGGACGAAGTACAAAGAGATGAGCCGAGGCCAGGCCGACTGGGTGATGTGCGTCGACGCCGATGAGTTTGTTTACCATCCACAGTTGGTCGACAAGCTGCAGGAATTCAAAAATGAGGGCTTTGAAGTCGTCCGGACTTTGGGATTCATGATGATCGCAGATGCGTTCCCGACGAATGGTGGTCAGATCTATGACCAGATTAAAATCGGACTGCGTGATCGTCTGATGGACAAGTCGGTTGTCTTCAACCCGGACATAGACATATTGTTCACCGCAGGCCGTCACCACGTCGAGCACGCAAACCGCCAGGATGGGACTTTGGCAAAGCGGCGCCTTCAGTCGGGGATCAAGTACCTTCACTACCGTTATTTTGGTTATGAATATTACATGGGGCGTGTCGAGAGGAACGTCGCCGCCCACGTGCGGTCCGGCTCCACCTGGAGCACGCTGATCTCCTCGTACAACGAAAACCAGCGGTGGCGGATGCCTGACTTGACCAAGCGGACGTATCGCGAGTGGTTTGACGAGAACCTCAGCCAGGCAAAACAGGTGATCGAGTGAATACTCTCTTTGTTTCCCACAGCGGCTGGAAGGGCGGGGCGACGAGTATGCTCCTGGAAGTGATCCGGGAGTTTATCGGTCTCGGTGAAGTTCATTGTGTCGTGCCGTCCCGCGGCAATCTGGCAGATGAACTGGAGCTGCTGGGTGTCACGGTTCACAAGATCGGACTGAAGTGGTTCGCGGGTGAAGATGCCAGCCAGGGCAAGAAGATCGCCAGCCTCATATATCAGTACAAGATCGATCTGGTGATCACGAACACGATCACTGTTGCTGACGGAGCCTTGGCGGCTCTGGTCACCCGGACCCCTCACATCTGGTACATTCATGAGATTCTGAGTGGTGATCCGGCTCTCGTGCCGTCAGTCCCGTTGGAGTTTATCTATAAATCAGTCTTGTCCATGTCTTCGATCGTCGTCGCCATCTCACAGGCGGTAAAGAGGGAGATCGAGAAGTACGCTGGCCCGTCGAACAAGATTCAGGTGGTGCACAACGGCATCCAAGTGAATGGCATGCCATCTAAGCGAACGTATGATCCCGTGGTGTTGACGGCGGGCGGGATCTGCCGTCGCAAGGGCCAGATGACTTTGCTCAAAGCTGCCCGCCACGTGATCGACGCCATCCCGGGGGCAAAGTTTATGTCCGTCGGCGGTCCGTGGGAGCGGGATTATTTTGATTCTCTTCGCAGGGAGAGAAAGCGGTTGGGATTGACCAGGGATCAATTCGTCTTCAATCGCGTCTGCCACGACATGCCGACATATTACAAGACAGGTGCAGTATTTGCCCTCACATCTGATTGCGAGCCGTTCGGTCTCGTCCTGCTTGAAGCCATGCGTGAGGGATTGCCCGTGGTGGCCACGCGGAGCGGTGGCCCGCAGGAGATCATTCACGACGGTATCACAGGTTGGCTGGTGAACGTTGGCAACGATGTGGAGTTGGGGAACACGCTGGTCTATCTTTTGCAGCACCCAATGGAAGCCGATCAAATGGGGCAGGCGGGCTTCGAGAGCGTCAGGTCGGGGTTCAGCCGCAATAAATTTGTCAGTAATTTCATGTGCGTAATTGATGTCGCCATGGGGGCCGGAGCGAAGTTAACGTGAGACGAAAAGTAATGGGAGAATTGATATGTCAACCATAGTTCAGAAAGCAATCGCGCAACTGCATAACACCAGCGTATTCCGACTCACGTTTGAGTGGAGCGCCCATGCCGGCGGGGGTCCGTATCTACTGGGGACTGATGAAGTCACTTCGAAGTTCATCGCTGGGTTGTTCTTGATTGAGGCTCACACCCGGCCTTGGGGAAATCAGAGTTTGCCGTTCGTCAGCGCGTCAGAGAGTCCATCGGCCAGCCCAAGCGTCAGCCCTTCGGTCAGCCCTTCAGTCAGCATCAGCCCTTCGGTCAGCCCGTCGGCATCTGTCAGTCCGAGTGTCAGCCCTTCGGTCAGCCCGTCAGCTTCGGTGAGCCCTTCGGTATCTCCAAGTGTTTCACCTTCTGCCAGCGTCAGCCCGAGCGTCAGTCCATCTGTTTCGCTGTCACGAAGTGTCAGCCCTTCGGTCAGCCCCAGCATCAGTCTCAGCATCAGTCCATCTATTTCTCCATCTGTTTCGCCTTCCGTAAGCCACAGCGTTAGCCCCTCGGTCTCATTGTCAGTCAGCCCGTCGGTCAGCCCTTCTGTCAGTCCATCAGTAAGTCCTTCGGCGTCGGTCAGTCCATCCGTCAGCCCGAGCTTGTCTCCCAGCATCAGCCCCTCCGTCAGTCCTTCTGCTAGCATCAGTCCGAGCGTGTCCCCGTCTGTCAGCCCGTCAGTATCTCCTTCGGTGAGCCCTTCGGTCAGCCCGAGCGTTTCTCCCAGCGTCAGCCCAAGCGTCAGCCCGAGTGTAAGTCCTTCGGTCAGTCCAAGTATAAGTAAATCGGTCAGCCCATCGGTCAGTCCGAGTGTCAGTCCTTCGGCTTCAATCAGCCCTTCGGTATCTCCAAGTGTTTCACCTTCTGCCAGCGTCAGCCCGAGCGTTTCTCCCAGCGTCAGCCCAAGCGTCAGCCCGAGTGTAAGTCCTTCGGTCAGCCCTTCCAGAAGTGCCAGTGTGAGCCCTTCCGTCAGCCCTTCGGTATCTCCCAGTGCCTCGATCAGCCCGAGCGTGTCCCCGTCGGTCAGCCCGTCCCTGTCCGTTTCTCCATCCGTCAGTCCGAGCGTGAGCCCCAGCGCCAGCCCGTCGGTATCACCTTCGGTCAGCCCTTCTGTCAGTCCATCGGGTTCGGAAGGGCCGACGACTTACGACGTCGAGCTTCGAGATGAGTTCGGGATTGATCTGATGTTGAATCTTTTGCACAGCAGATCAGGAACGAAGCCCCAGCTCGTGAATTTTAATCCGGGCCGGCTGGTTCGTGGGCAGTTGGTCTTCAGCGTGCACAACATCATCGATCAAGACATGCGTGGTACGGCCGACTTTTTCTTGTCGCGTGTGAGATAAACATCCTTGAGAAATCTGACCGTATTGTACTACACCGCTAATAGGATTCCCGAGGTCTTTGCGGAGCGCGTTCGCAAACATCTCAGATCGGTTGTGGGAGGGTTGCCGATCTTAAGTGTGTCGCAGCATCCCGTTGACCTCGGGAGAAATATTTGCGTCGGGGAGATTGGCTTCTCACTGACCAATCTTTACACTCAGTTGCTCGTCGGGGCTGAGCGGGTGCAGACCGATTTCGTGGTGATGGCCGAAGATGATGTACTTTATACTGAGGCTCATTTTGCTGAGTGTGAATTGGAGCAGGATGGGCTGTTCCATTACGACATGAACAAGTGGGGTGCGATGGCCTGGCGTCACACACCCCGATTTACTTGCAGCAATCGTTTGGTTCTGAATCAGATGGTCTGCCATCGGGATTTGCTGATCGACACAGCCAGGGAGCGGTTAAAAATTGATCTCAGTCAGTGTGATCCAGGAGATGTGTTCATCGAGCCGGGACGATATAGGAAATGCTGCCGTGGCGTGCGGCGTCACGCGAAGATATTCAATTCGTCTGGCAAGCCAAGCGTGGTGATTGAGCATTTCTACGGTCTTGCCGGTCAGGGGCAGAACGTCCGCAAGCGAATGCCTCCCCTTCGGGCTGATGTCCTGGATGGGTGGGGGTCTGTAGATGATGTGCTGTTGAACTACCTTGGAGCAGAGGAAGTGAGCAAGCAGCAACGTCTAGCCGACGAACTGTGGGCACTTTCACAGTTGAAGAGGAGCGAGAAAACAGTATGAGAGATCTTTCTATTCTCATCCCGGCGCGCAATGAACAATTTCTTTCCAACACCGTGGATGACATCTTGAGCAATATCGAAGCTGATACTGAGATCATCGTCATCTGTGATGGCAACTGGCCACTCACAGGCATTAAGGACAATCCGCGAGTGACGCTAGTCTATCACCACGAGTCAATAGGTCAGCGGGCAGCCACGAACGAAGCTGCCAGGTTGTCGTCGGCAAAGTTCATCATGAAGTGTGACGCTCATTGCGCCTTCGACAAGGGATTCGACCGCAAGATCATGGAGGGGTGCGAGAAGGACTGGACGGTGATCCCGACCCAGTACAATCTTCACGTGTTTGATTGGAAGTGCAAGAAATGTGGGCATCAGACCTACATGGGACCGAAGCTGACCACATGTGAGAACTGCAAGCAGGAATCAGAATTCGACATGGTCGTGGTCTGGAAGCCCAAGCTTCGCGCCAAGTCAGATTACATGCGGTTCGACCACAACCTACATTTTCAATATTGGAGTGCCTACAAAGAACGCCCCGAGGCTCAAGGTGAGATCGTCGATGCAATGAGCTTGATCGGTGCTTGCTGGATGATGCCGCGTGAGAGGTACTGGGAACTGGATGGGATGGATGAGCAGCACGGATCCTGGGGTCAGATGGGAACTGAGATTGCGTGCAAGTCCTGGCTGTCTGGCGGTCGGCTGGTGGTGAATCGGCGGACTTGGTTCGCTCACATGTTCCGCACCCGTCCCGGGTTTGGCTTTCCATACAAGATGTCCGACGGTCAGGTCGAACAGGCGCGCGCACACAGCCGGCAGCTTTGGTTGGAGAACACGTGGCCGAAGCAGATCCGCCCGCTGTCCTGGATGCTGGAGAAGTTCGCACCCATTCCGGGATGGCACGATACGCCGGAAGGACAGGCGTTGTTGAAGGTGGTGAAGGCAAAAGGAGAGGAGTTTGATCTCAAAACAGGTCGTATACCTAAAAACACGTGTAGGCAGCCTGTAGAGCGTTTTTCTGTAGAAACCGAGGTGATTATACCTTCCACGGTAAAAAAACTCGATGGCAGTACCGCCACCGAAGCCATCCGGTCGTTGACACCACCTGCAAAGACGGGTTTGTCGAAGGGGATCGTATACTACACGGAAAACCGCTGCCCGGAACAGATCTTCTTGTCCGTACAGAAGAGATTGAAGAAGTGTGTGAACGGGCACGAGATCGTCAGTGTTTCCTTGAAACCACTTCCTGTCGGATTTGCAACATTGAGTGTAGTGATGGCTGACGGCACGAAACCTGGCATCTTAACCATGTTCAAACAGATCCTTGCGGGGTTGGAAGCTTGTTCAGCTGAAATCGCCTTTCTCTGCGAGCACGATGTTTTGTATCACCCCAGTCATTTCGAATTCACACCTTCCAACAAGGAAGTGTTTTATTACAACGAGCACACGTATAAAGTTCGATCAGATGATGGGCAAGGGGTGTTCTATTTCACGAAACAAACAAGTGGTCTCTGCGCCTATCGTGAACTGCTCGTCGGGCACTATCGTCGGCGGGTTGCCAAGATCGAGCAGAACGCGCTCGACATAGCGGCCACGGGTGCCCCGGTCAAGAACGATGGTTACAGCCGTCACATGGGATTCGAGCCTGGCTGCCACATGTATCCACGCGGGGTCGATAATTATCCGGCTGAAAGGTGGATGTCAGAATTCCCGAACGTGGACATCCGCCACGGCAAGAACTTGACGCAGAGTCGGTGGGATCCTTCCGGATTCCGTAATCCCAACGCTTGTCTTGGTTGGAAATTAGTGGATGAAGTTCCAGGGTGGGGACGTACGAAAGGGCGGTTTGCAGAATTTCTAGCGGAGTTAAGCCAATGAGCAACAAGGTCAAGGAGCGCAATACCTACATAGTGACGGTGGCCTTCTTCGATCATGACGACGACCCTGTCACTCCGGACTCTGCCACTTATCGCATTGACGATGTGAAGTCAGGTCAGATACTTGTTCCCGTGACTGCAATCGTAAGTCTCGGTGTGACGGTAGACATCGAGATCACACCGTTGCAGAATCAGATTATTGATGATAATAATGTTGAAGAACTTCGCCGTCTGACCGTGATGTTTTACTACGACACCGTGAGACAAGGGGCGGATGAATATTTTTATCGAGTCATGAATCTAAAGGGAGTTCTTTATGACGGGTAAATTCCTTCTCTCAATCCTTTTCTGTCTTCTTAGCATTCCCGCATGGGCGCAAGTGACAGGCACCGCTCCAGAGTTGCGCTTCATCGAATCCGATCAGGCGGCCGCCCTGGGCCGCTGGCGCATGGAAGCGATTCGCATTGACGGGAGCCTACTAATGAAAACCTTCTGGAAATCTTGTTCCTTCGCTCTCTTCCTCCTGATCGCGCTTGGTATATGGGGTGTACTCGTGCGCGGGCAGGAGAAGTCCGCCCCAGTCGCCATCAGTCAGGAGAGCCAACAGGCGCTCCAGTCGCTCCAGAAGGATTACGACCTTGCCGCGGCCCGGCTCGAAGCCGCACAGAACAAGGTCGAACTGGTGCGCGCTCAATTCCTCTTGTTGCGGCGGGCAATTCAGGACGCCGCGCCAACCGGGTATGTGCTCGATGAGGGCAAGATGCAGTACACCTTGAAGCCAAAGGAACCGGAGAAGAAATAATGTCGACAGCCATCATCAACGAAACGCCGGTTGGCGTAGTGGACGGCACCAACACCATCTTCACGCTTGCTTATACGCCCACGATCGGATCAGTCGTAGTCTATCTCGGGCCCTATCGTCAGGAGCCCGGCGGTATTGATTATACGCGCACGATTAGGGTTATAGTCTTCGTCGATCCTCCCACGGCCGGCAGTAGGGTTCGTGTCGATTATCAGATCGAATCTCCATCACCGGTGATATCGACGGAAGCATTGATAACGGCAGAGAGTTGCAAGGCACTGATCGGGCCACTTCAAGCTGACTCAATACAGGACGATGTGGTTTGGACGTTGCTAGCCGAAGCTATTTCAAGCGCCATTCAAAACTACTGCAATGAAGGTTTTGAACTCTTCGATGGAGTGGAGACGCGTGACGGCACGGGTACTGGAACGCTGTTCGTTGAACGAACTCCAATCTCTGCGGTGACGGCTATCCGTGACGTGATCAACAACATCACGTACACGTCGGTTGATTGGGTTGTTTACAGAAACAAGATTCGTCTGAGAACAAAGATATTTTGCCGTGGGATGAAAAACATCGAGGTGACTTATTCCGGCGGTCAGGTGCCGTCAGAGATAAAGCGCGCAGCAGAACTGATCTGCGTGCAGTGGTTCAACCGTCGATTCACCGTCGGGAAGATGTCAGAGTCGGCGTCGGGTTCCTCGGTCAGTGTTGACAATGAAGATATTCCAGCACTAGCCAAGACTTGGATGGATCGAAGAGTGAACGTCACGAAGTTCATCGACACTCAACTGTATTGAGGGGGCGAGCAAACGAAATGGGCGCAAAGATTCAAATCATTGGACGTGGATGGGTCGGAAAGGCTGTAGCAGCTCTGTTCCCCGACGCCTGGATCTATGATCCGGAACAGGGGTATCACGACGAGCTGAAAGAGGCGGATATATCATTTGTCTGTGTACCCACGCCGCTGAAAGATGGAGAGTTGGATTGTTCCATCGTGGAGGAGGCAGTGTATCGGAGTGATGCCAAGCTTCATATCATCCGGTCGACCGTCATGCCTGGCACTTGTGATGAGATAATGAAGAGTGGATGCGGTGAGAAGCACGTCGTGTTCCAGCCTGAGTATCTCGGAGAGACTGTTCGGCATCCACTGATGGATCAGGCGGAGCGGCCGTTCATCATCCTCGGTGGGTGGCCGTCGGATCTGCGAAAAGTGATCGAGCTGTATCAATCCGTTTACAACGCGAACATCACCATTCGTCAGATGACGGCCTACGAAGCTGAGGTAGTCAAGCTCTCAGAGAACCGGGCCATCGCGTTCAAGGTCGCTCAGTGCCAGGAGCTTTATGATGCCTGCCAAGCGGCCGGGATTGACTATTACACCATCCGGGATGCAGTCTACGGTGATGATCCGAGGTTCAATCTTTGGTGGACGTTCGTCTATCCTGACAAGCGCGGCTTCAGCTCGAAATGCATCCCGAAGGACGTATATGGGTGGGCAGCCTGGGCCGAGAGCGTTGGGATGAATCCAGTACTGACCAAGAATCTGTTGGCAGTGAATGAAGAACTGCTTCACAAACGAGAGGCTGTCGAATGAGAACAGTCAGTATGTCGAATATGCCGAGGATGAAAGTCCTGGCAAACACGCAGAAAATCGAAATGCAATGGATGAAATTGATGACGCGCTTTCGCCCTCAGCTTCTTGCCAACATGCGCGCCGTGACGTATCTGCTGAAGACGCAGACCGCCATAACTAAGTTGCAGGGTCAAGAGCTGAACAAGGTGACAGGCAATTTAATTCGATCGTTGCTGCCCAATTCACCTGAAGTGGCCGGCCGAATGGTGGGCAACGCGGTAGTTGGTGTCGTGGGTGCTCAGGGGGCGATTGCACCTTATGCCAGGTGGCATGAAATTGGAGCGGTCTATTCAATGAATGTCGGAGCTGGTTCACGTGGTGGATTTGGTGCTCGTGGTGGAAGCAAGCTTGCTTCCGGATCTGGATATCATCATATTTCTAGTGAGCGGTTTAGCAAAGTAAATAAATCCATGAGTCGGTATTTGAGCTGGGCGAAGAAGCATCCGGCCACCACAAGTACGATGACCATCAGACCACGATATTACATACGGGGCACGATCATCGAGAAGATGCCTATAATCAAGGCGCTGTTGGGAAAGGATCTCTACGTGATCTAAGATGACAAATATCACACCTGTAATTCCTGATTATGACAAGTTCTTTGATGTTGCGGTAACCATCTTGAAGACCGTGACGGAAGAGAACGGCTACGCCCACACGCTTGCCATTCGTGACGATGTGGCCAGGAGAGTGGTCACGCTCGACTATGCGATGACGAGTGGACTGGGATTTCCATACACTTTCGTCACCCGCGATCGCGGTCGAGAGCCGCGCGATGAAGCTACCGGATTAAAGTTTCCTAAAACGTATCGCGCACAATTACCATTGCTCATAGTTGTATATTTAAAGGTAGATCAGGCAGCAGGTCAGATTCCTGATCAAGAAGCAAACCTGGTTGTGAATGATATTCAACGTGCTTTTGTTACACAATTCTCACTTCTTCAAGCTGTAAATGTGTTGGATATTTCATTCGTTGAGGGTCCAGATATCGCGCACAATATTGATCCGCGCGGGATTGTATTTTCAGAAGTTGTTATTCCTATAGGAATTCGATATATGTTGCCATTTATTGGGTATCCGTAAAGATTTGGCTTTATAATGCTTGGAGCGGATAGCCACTCGAAGGTGACAAGGTTGGCTAACTCCACCAACTTTCCGCTCCTTCCCAACTATGGAGACAAGTTAGGAGTAACTTGATGATTGATTCTATCTTTAAAATCTACAAAATTACTAATACTGTTAACGGTAAAATGTATATAGGAAAAACGGTTAAGTCGATAGTGAAACGATGGAAATATGGACATTGTATTCGCGCCAGAGATGGGGCAATTGGACGCTTAGCAAGTGCAATTCGTAAGTATGGAATATCCGCATTTACAATTCATGTAATTGATAGAGTGCGGACCAATGATCATCTCAATTATGCCGAGCGATACTGGATCAAGAAGTTGAAGACTTATTTGCCTGAGTTTGGTTATAACATGACGATGGGTGGTGATGGTGTTATGTTTGGTAGACACCACACAGAAGAAGCAAAAAAGAAGATGTCTTATTTTCAAAAAGGTCGTCCTAAATCAGAAGAGCACAAAAGAAAAATTGGATTGGCTCATAAGGGGATGAAATTTTCAGAAGAGGCTAGACGAAATATTTCAAATTCACTTAAAGGGCACCGTTACGGTCCTATGTCAGAAGAACAAAAACAGAAAATATCTGCTATTCTGAAAGGTAGACCCAAATCAGAAGAGCATAAGAGAAAGTTGTCTGCTGCTTTAATGGGGCATCATAATAATAAGGGCATTCCTTTTTCAGAGGAGCATAAACGAAATATATCTATTGCTAGAACTGGGACGCATGCTTCAGAAGAGACTAAAAGAAAAATGTCGATAGCACGTAAAGGTAAATCTGCCTGGTGGAATAAAGGTCGAATTATATCTGATAAACATAAGCAACGAATTTCTGCTGCATTAAAAGGTAAGCCATTTTCTGAAGAACATAAACATAAAATCTCGATTGCATTAAAAGTGTATCGAGCTAAAATTAAACAGTTAAAGGAGCAAGCAAATGGGTAAGACAAAATCAAGATCAAGCGTGAAGTATATTGGAACCGGCCAAGGTCAGATCGGGACGCAGCCCGACAACGATTTGTTTGGACGGTTCTTTGCTGTTTTCAAATCTGGGGAAGAGATTGAAATCCCCGATTCTTTGGCTGATGAGATCCGCGTGTCGCGTGATGCGTGGAAATCTCGTGGTTTTGAATTGATCGAAAGTTAACAGAGGTTAACAGAGGAGAAGTCCAATGCCGCCTATCTACAGTATTACAAGAACGGAAAAGTGCTTTTTGGTGGAGGAAAGCACTTACGCAACAGAAGTGGCTGCGCACCCTGTCGGCGCAGAAGCGATGCCAATAATCAATCTTGTGATAAAACCGGCGCAGGCCATGTTGATCCGTCGCGATAAGCTCGGCACGCGCACCATGCCGCGCCCCATCGCTGGCGGCAATATCAACCTGGCAGTCGACGTTGAATCCTATCTGATTCCTTCAGGAACTCCGGCCGGCGCACCTATGGCCGATCTTCTGCTGAAGAACCTGATGGGCGTCAAGGTCATCATCGATGCCGTGACCGACAGTGGCTGTAGCGCGGGCACGATCATTCTGACCACTGCCCCGACGGGGTTGGTGGCCGGGATGATGCTGGCGATCGGTACTGAGATCAGGCCCATATCGACTTGGACTTCGGCGACGAAGACCGCTGTGATGGCAGTCCCATTTACCAGTGGACCCAGCGGTGGAACAGCGGTCAAGGCCGTCAATTACTCCCTCGCAGATGCCGCGGCGAATTCCATTGCGCTGTACAGCTACAAGACCAACCTCAGCCAGGGCGCGCTCGGTTGTGTCTTTGACAAAGGCGTGTTCTCGTTCGTCGATGAACTCCTCCACATGAAGTTGACCGGAGTGGGTTCGAACGAGACCACCAGTCCCGCTGTTTCTGTTCCCACACCTGCCTTTGTCGGGTTGCCGATCAGCCGCAGTTTTGGTGCGTGCTATCTCGGCGCTGTCTCGGCTCAGCTGATCGACATGACGTTGGATGTGTCGAACGGGGATCAGCCGCGAGACATCCCCATCGGCAGCCAGGTCATTACAGGAGTCAGTCGAGGTGATCGTAAAATCACAGACACCTTCCGGGTTTATTTGACCGACACGTATAATGCCTTTTACGCCTTGGCGAAAGCCAGGACACCGCAGAGCTTGTTCGTGCAGATCGGTAACACGGCCGGATATCTCGCCGGCTTCTGGTTGCCCAACCGGATCCTTCAGGTTCCTGACATCGACAAGGGCAAGGAAGAGATTCAACTTCCATTTTCATCGAATCCTGCCTTCGGGGTAGGTGCCGATGAGCTTTTTATCGGTTTGGGCTGAGAACTGCGCTAAACAGCTTGCACCGCGTTTTCTCTGTAAAAGACGTATCTCAGTATGCCTTGACTTGAAATAACTGTGTACAATCGAACGTAAGCGAGAATACCACCCTGTTTGGGGCTTGTCAAAGGAGCTTTTTACATGGACGTCCAATCAGTCGTTGAGTTTTCTTCGAAGCTGTGTCCCGGAGCGAAATTTCGCATCCGCAAACTAACCTGGTCCGCCAGACAGCGGGTCATTCAAATCCGTCGTCAACTGAATCTTCAGGAAGATGTTCCCAACATCGACTTCATGCTTGAGGTGATGAAGGTCAACGGCGAGATTTGGAATGTGATGGTTGCATCCAGCAATGTCACGCTGGATGGAAAAGAACTGACCGTTCAGGAAATGTATGAGACGCTTCCCGAAGATCTCGTAGGTGAGGTCCTGGAAGAACTCGACCAAATGGTGACGCCGCTGGCCAAGACGGACGATCCTGAACAGGTTGAGATTGATTCGTTGACCAAACGCATTGATGCTGCTCGGGAGAGGATGGCAGAAAGAAAAAACTCCGAGCAGCTCTCCACGCAGCCGCCGACGGGAAGTCTTGGAACTGTTCCGACTGTCGAGACGGCAGCGAGCGAGGGGAGCAAACCCGCCGAGAGCGAAACTGCTCCGGTGATCCCGACTTCAAACGAGCCGTAGAGTTTTTTGGCAAGGACAAGGATGACAATCCTCTCGTCATTCTCCACCAATGCGGAGCATCGTACATCAAGCAATCAAGCCATGAGATGATCGGACTGTTCAGTATGTTCACGGACTTCAGCAGCTGGCCGGACGGGAAACCTTACGGTGAACAGCTGGCTGAAGTTGTGGACGCTTTTAGAATTTTCCAACACGAGTTGATGAGGAGGAAGGTGTAGTATGGGCGGCTTCACTCCAGGTGATATCCATTACAACATCGTTTCAGAAGACAGCGCAACCCCTACCAACGAGAAGATCCGTCAGAGTCTTGCTGCGTTGACGGCTGAGACAAACAAGCTGATTGCCGCCCAATTACAACTGGGTAATACTCCCGGCCAACCTGTGCCTCCGCAGGTTCCCGTGGAGGACCTCAAAAAGCGCCGCATGGAGATGCAACAGACCTACCAATCCATGATGTTGACAGAGCGGGCATTTGGACTTCATCTCCCGCGGGCCGTCAACAAATATCTTGCCAGCTTGCAGAATGTTCAGATGCTCATGGCTCCTTTGTTCGGCCTGGCCATGTTCGTGGCAGTCGGAGCTGCTGTTGTCAAGATCGGTGAGAGCATTTGGGACTGGGCGGTCGGAGGTCTGAAGGTAGCCCAGGAGCAGAAGAAGTTCAACGAAGAGTTGGACCGGTCGATTGAGAAAATAAAGGATCTGAAACGGCAAGGTGAGTTGATCGGCTATGGAGGGAAAGCGAAGCAGGCCATTGAAGTCTCTCAGGCAGAGCAGATGGCCTTGGATGCTCAGAAGAAGTTTGAGCAGCAGCGCCGGTCGGCAGATCAGCTGGCTGCTACATTGAAGAAGCAGCAGGCAAAGGAGGCATCTGAAGGTCCGTACTGGGGTGTGTCTACAGCAGTGAACGCGATGCTGGGTGTGTCTAAAGGGGAAGTTGCCGAAGAGCAGAGGAAGGCAAACGAACTGCTCGCGGTTGCGCTTGAGTTACGGTTGAAGGCGAAGAACGCGCAGCAGAGTTTGGTGGTTGAAATAGATAAAGAGCAATTTCTCATCCGCGTTAACATGATCGAGGCCGGTAAGCGGGTGGCCTACGCTGATGAGACCGGCAGACATGTATCAAAATCCTACGCGCTGGAGTTAACTTTACAAACGAAGAAGAAAGAACTTCAAGATGCGATAGATGTGGCGAGTGGTTCTCAATTAAGTAAGGATTGGGATATTGCCAAGGCCTTGGCAGCGCAAGTTGCCAGTTTGACAACGCAGCAGCAGATCAGAAAGGAAATCATAGAGGGGCAAAAGGCTGCGTTTGATACTGAACAAGCCACCGCCATTGCTGAACGACACCGACTGCAAAGCGATGCGGATAAGCACAAAGCGGATATGGAAGCGGATGCACATCGTCGTTCGGAAGAAGAGCAAACCGCCCAAGAAGCACAATATCAATTCCGTAAAAAGCTGCAAGACCAGAGTGAGCGGGATGCCATTCAGTTCGGAACTGCTCAAGAAAAGATTCAAACTCAGATAGATGAAATGATGGTGGGTCGGACGGCCCGTGAGCGTGTGGCAATCGCGCAGCGCAAGGTGGCCTTGGAATTTGAACTGCGCGAGCATGAAATCATAAATAAATATAAGCTGCTTGGTTTGACAATCACAAAAGAAGAGGACGATTTGAAGAAGTCTCTTCATCTTGACGCATTGGATGAAGAGACGCAGACGGAGTTGGACAAGAAGCGCGCCCAGAATCGGATCGATCAAGACAAAGAAGTCGCTGCAGCACGAAGAAAGGCCGAAGGCGAGTCAAATAAAATCTTGCGGACAGAGGAAAATCGGTATAGGCAAGAAGCTGAAGATGCCGCCGGCAAAATGTTTGATGCCATAACATCTCGTGGCAAAGGAGCATTCCAAAACCTGGCGGATTGGATCGAGGGGACATTCCTGACTTTGGGTCGAAAAATATTTCAGAACTTCATGGGAATTTTGCTCAAGCCCCTCTATAAAGCGATCGACGATTTCTTTGACGCGTTGAACAACAAAGGGTCTACTGGTGGAGGGGGGAAATCCCAAAGTGGTGGGATCATGAGCAGTATCGGTGGTTTTCTCAAAGGCATATTCTCTTCTGCGGTGGGTGCGAGTTCATCTGGTGGCGGAGGAGGAGGAGAAGCCGCGGCATCAAATTGGGGAGCAACAGGAGCACCCGGGCTCATGTCATCGGTAGGATCTGGAGCATCCTCATTCGGTGGAATGAATTCTGCCTTCAGCAGCGGGGGTGGTTGGCAGATCTCTGGACTTGGTTCTGCCGGTACAGCTGCAGTGATGGGCGGCGCCATGATCGGCGGACAGATGCTCATGCAGGATGCTTGGAAACAGGGTGGTGTGCGCGGCATAATGGAGGGCATCGGCGGTGGCGCGCTGACTGGTGCGGCGATTGGGACCATGATTATGCCGGGAATTGGTACAGCCATAGGAGCAGCCATAGGCGCAGCTGTTGGTCTTGTGGCTGGCATATTTGGTGGTGGTGAATTGCGTCGTGAGAAAGAGCGCGAGAAAATCGCGAACATGCAAGCTCAGCGGATGTTCAACGATCCGGGACCTGTGTCAACTACAGGGGTATTCGGAATGTCTGGAGCCTACTCGGCAGACACCGATCTCATGGGCCGGGTGCGGGCGCGTTCATCCGGCAACATCACCGTCTCACCCACGATCGTGATAAAGCAGCTCGACCCGAACGATCTCGATGGTGTTTCTCACAAGATCGAGCAGGTCATCTCTGATGCCATTGTCAACCCGACAACTCTTATCGCGCGAAACATCGCGTTCGCTGCACGATATTAATGACCACAGGAATAGCCGGACTCAACCTCGTGATTCCATACGGAAGCTCACGGGGACTGGCCGTCAACGTGCGGATGCAGATGCGTGGTGATCTTGAGGTCATCCGTGATCTGCGCTCGCGGGTTCAGCACAGCTGGCAGATTCCGTGGTCTAGATTATCACGTACTAACCGAACGGATCTTGATGCCCACTTTGCCGCCATGCGCGGTCGCAAGACGACGTTCACGTTCGTGGATCCGTGGGAGAGCCTTCAGCTAGGGTATGAGATTGCGTACACAGTCCGTTACGGTGGCGATTCGCTAGTCACGTCTGAGTCAGCGGCATCTCGTTGGGGTGGGTCAATAGAGCTGGTCGAGGTGGATGACTTCAAGCCGTTTCCGACGGCGACGATGGTCTTTCCCGCTCTGCTCTACGGGAACGTGGTGCAGCTCCCTTACCAGCTGACAAGATATTACCGGACTGAATTGGGGGCCACAGAGGACCTCTATGAATATTCTTATGAGGATTTTGCACTCGCCGCCGGGCTGCAACGATGGAGTGTGGGTGGTGATCTGCTGTCCGATGCCGAGGCGAAGACGCTGCTGGATTTTTGGTCAGCCTGCGGCGGTCCTTATCGTAGTTTTAGCTTCACCGAGCCGGAGACGAGTGTGGCCTACGCCCACGCTCACTTTGCAGAAAAGACAATCTCACATCAATTAAACGAGTACAACAGCAATTCTATTCGAGCAACCGCGGAGTATCTGCGAGCATGACGAATACTATCGCAAATGTAAAAAACGATCTTCAGGCGTGGCAGGCCGTCTACCTGTTTGACATCGTAGACAAAGCTGGCGTTTATTATCATTGGTCGACCCGGGCCGGAATCACGTGGCGCGGTAATGTCTACGATGCTTTAGTCGCCAATCACTCGCCGTTCAAGATCGACATCGGTATATATGGCATTGAAGCCGTCCCGCAGTTCTCGATGTCGATTCACAATGAAGACGCCACGCTGACCACAGTCTTCGATCCGGACAACTGGCGCGGGGCGCAGATTGTTCCGTATGTCATATTCGTCAACCCGCTGACAGACGAGCAGACGACGGACTTTCGATGTTTTGGGATCTTCAAAGCGGACTTGGTATCAAATCTGTGGCCCACCACACAATTTAATGCCTTCAACATCCTCAACACTCCACGCAAAGTTCTTCCGCTGTCCGTCATCACCCGGACTGATCGTTATCCATTCCCCGATAATGCGATTGAACGAGCGGCTGCTCATACCGACCCGACCAGTGAGTTCTTTCCGAACGGATACTCACCAGATGATGGGCAAGGTAATTACAAGAATGGTCTGAGTGGAATAGCCAACGCCCCGCATCACCCACCGCTTGAGGGGGATTATTATCACGCGTCGGACTATGACGGGATGGAATCCACGCTGGCCACGTACGGATTGTCCGTCCGCTTTGGTGGATTTTCGATGGAGACCCCATCAGCCACTACTTTCACCCCGAATGTGAAGGGCGGGCAGGTGACACCGTTTTATGGCTCATCAAACCCAGGCAAGTTTGGAAAGCCAATCCCACTTATTTATGGGACATGCCGCATCACGCCGGTCGTGTTGGATACTGGCTCGCCTTGTGATGGTGTGAGATCAAGCCATCTGCTACTCTGTGACGGTGTAAATTTCACTCCCGACGGCGGCGGGATGGGAATCGGGCTTTACACCGACGGATATCAAGGACAGATCATCAAGGTGATCCTCCCGGATTCAAAGAAGTATTACGACCTGCCTGAGAAGGGCACTGTACTGCTCGGGCAGTGGAATGTCTGGACAGGATATTTCGGAGATCAGCTTCACCCGGGGTTGAGTAAATATTCGAATTTTAGCCACGTCAGCGGTGGAGCAAACTTCCCATTGGATCCGACCACCAATCGTCAGTATGACTTTCCACAGCGTGATTCCTATTCTGGTGTTGCAATTCTGTCGATTTGCTACCCGCAGCAGCTTGCCCAACCGGATACTGATCTCGGTCCACGCACCGACGTGGTCCTGCGTGGGTTGCGTATCGAGACTTGGTCCACGTCCGATGGAGTGATTTGGAATACGGAATGGAAATGGACGGACAATCCGGTTTGGGTTTACATTGATCTGATAAAACGGTTGGGCATCCCCACGGCGTTGATCGACAAGGCCGCGGCTTATGAATCTGCCATGTTCTGTGCCGAGCAGGTCATATCGTCGACGGCCGCGGCCAGATATGCAACGGGCTCCGGGTCACCGACCGGGGCATTCTCTGCACATCAATACCCTCGCAAGATCGTAAATTCTGACGGCACGACAGACATCATCATTCAGTTCACCTATACCCAGCCAGCTGGATTGGATCCCGTACCGGTGATACAAAAAGCCGCTGATGGGTTCTTGGTATTTTTCAACTCGACGGGTGCCGACAGTGCACAAACTGATGCTTGCGTGCAGGACGAGTTTACTGTTTTTGGAAACTCATCTGGCTACACAATCCGGCTGAAGGGAGCCGATCCGTCAAAATACTACTCGCTGGCAGTCGCGGCCTATGCCCGTGATTTTCAATACTCGGACGATGGCACGGAGACATACGAGAGCCTGATCATATCCAGTCTGTCCTACATCACCTCCTGGCAGACTTTTCAGACAGGCGGACTTGATTCTTTCACTGGTGATTGGAGTCTGGCGCCGGGAGCCTTCGCCGGGGCATTGGCTGGCGACCTGCTCGGGAGCACCCGTTTTCGTTGCAATCTCCCGCTCGCTGATCAGCAAGAAAAAGCAGACGCTTTGCTGACCGGCGTTTTGGATTGCTTCCGCGGTTACACTACTCCAGGCAGCGATGGCAAGCTTCAGATAAAAGTAAAGCGCACCTTTGCTGAAGAAGGCGGTGCGGCTTTTGTACTGGACGAGACCAACATCCTCCGCGACGGGCAGGGAAAGTATCGCGTCCGTAAATTTCACAAATCAATCTATACGGAGACCCCAAACTCGTTTGCCGTCACTTTTCAAGATGAGTTCAACAATTGGAACGAGGACACCTACATCCTTCCTGTGCCTGATGCAATCAACGACAGTGGATCATCACCATCGACGACCAACTTGGCCATCCGCGGCATACCAAACATGGATCAGGCCAGGCGTCTGCTGAATTGGAAGGCTTACGAAACAGTCTATTTGAATGAGTTCTACGATGTCTACGCCAGCCATGATTTGATCGAGGTAAGTGCCGGCAAGGTGGGGACGATCTCAGAAACTAGAAATGGACTGGTTGCTCAGCAGTGCAGGATCGTGACTTGGGAAACAGGATATGATGAGACATCGGGCGGCTATGTCCATCTAATCCTGCAAAAGCACAGCGATGCTGGGTATACCGATCTATCCGCGCTGACTCCGCTTCAGAAAGCGTTATCAGACTCGAGTTTTAGCCCGCATTCGGTGGGGGGTGCATCGACCGATTCACTTGGTAGTTTGGTTTTGTCGGAGTATTTTCTCCAGGATGCCAAGGTCGATAATTACCGGCGCAGTGTCGGAGTGTCATTTGCTGTTCCGCCGACCGTTCCGGAACCCTTCAACCTCAGGACCAAGATCTCACGCATCCGTGTGCTGACGACCGGTGGTGATATTGCCGGTAATCAGACTCTGTGGCTGGAGGTATGCCCAAGAAAGATCAACTCATACACCGGTCTGGCCACGGATGGAATGCCGTCGATAATGACGCCGATCACCATCCCCTCTGGGACAGCCACGAATTCATTTTCGTTCCAGGTGGATTTCGACACCGATGCCACGGCGTTGTCCGTCCGCGTCGGGACGAAAGCCGGTCGGGGTTTTCTCTATTCCCGCCCTGCGGTAACTACCAGCCCAACGACCATCACAGTCACCAGTCTGGGTGCGCTTAATTCGTCAGATCTCACTCCCGACCCACGCTTTGATCACGTCCGCTTTTACTATTACTACAATCAGCATCCGAACGACATCAAGGACGGCGGAAGAACACTCACCGCGACGCAGACGACGTATCAGTTCGAGCCCTCCGCGCCCTTGGCTGGAGATACTTCGATCACGGTGATCGCCTGCGCCGCGAATGCCAACGAGACCGATTTTTACCCACTGTCCTCCGCGCCAACCGCCACTTTAGCACTTACTGGAGATACTGGAAATCCGGCGTATGTTTCGGTCCCGGCTCTCACCGTCCTGCAAAACAGCGACGACGCCAAGATCCCAATCGGATCTGTGGCGTTTGAGTTCACCGGACCCGACTCGAACTACGATAGCGTCACTGATATCGAGGTGGTGATCTCTACTGCCTTGCCGGCAGAGGGGCCCAGCGCCGCAGAGCGCGCCGCTCATGCTGGCTGCAAGATAGAGCCGGCTGTGGGCGTGGGATCGTGCGTGGTGAGGGCGGGTGATCGAAACATCACCGTCACCCGAGTAGCAAACCCCGCAGCGGTTGGACGGGTGTTGCTGATCTTCACGAACGACGCCACGCCCGACAGCGATCTGGAAGGGCACATCATCAGCGCGCAAGCCCTGAATTCATTGACGGTCGACATTCCATTTTCAAAGGGTGGTACTTATTCATATGTTGTCGTGACTCGGTGGTGGGATCTTGGGACGACCGATGAGACCACTAACTCAGGTTACTACCCGTTCAAGATGGCTCAGATTGGCTCGCCGGGGCAGACGACCTGGCGGACGCCGCATGTAAACATATCTGCCGGGACGTTTTATGCCTCACTCCGCGCCCGCAATAAATATGGAGTTGGCCCGACGCTCGTCAGCGCCCAGTTCGTCATAACCGCCTATACTCTCCCTACTGACTCTGCTGCACCCGGCGCCGTCGAAGATATGCTTGTCGGAACCAGTGACGGGGCGTTCTCTATGCGCTGGGCTAACCCGGCCACGAACATAAATACTCTCCGTAACTTCGCTATCAAATATAGCACTTCAGCGAACTTTACGACTGGGGTTGTAGGTCCGTTTCTTGGCGGGCTGATCAATGTCTACAGTTGGTTCGACCCGACGAAGACATATTATTTTGCCGTCGCTGCCAACAACGCGTCAGGTGATGCAACGGTGAATACCGACGCCGCTCTGGCTCTGCTGATCACGGATGGTTGGGGGCCTTGGACCTATTGGGACGGTGATGCAGGCAGCGTGACCATCGGAGATGCCGTTTCTGTCGAGAGCGGGACCGTTACTGGTTTGCCATCTGATCCAGATGTTCCTAATGCTCCCGCGCTTGCGGTGATCACTGAAAAGCTGGCCAATGGAACGTTTGCAATTCTATTTGGAGTTGAGCGCCCAACAGTCAATTTTATCACCGCCTACAAGACTCAGGTGCAGATCGCCAGAGATTCCGGCTTTACAGATATCATTTCGGATCAAACCGGTGCAGTCCCATTCACGAATCGGTATTACACAACTCAGGTTGCTACTTTTTATGTCCGGGCCCGGACTGCAAACGACATGGGCTGGTCGGCTTGGTGCGCCACAGAGTTGGCCGACACAATGGGAACTCCGCAAGTCGCCGACACCGATGTTCCCGGAGTGGTGCAGAACGTAGAAGTGTTGGCTGATGACGTAAGACCGAACATTCCCGGTAAGGAATTGGTGATCTCATGGGACCGCCCGCTGACGAATTTCACATCGATCTTTGCCTATGCGATACAGATCAACGACAGCAACGTATTTGCTGAACACCTTGTTTGGTTCTTCAGCACTTCGGGCGAGGCCATATTCGGCGACACCGAGCTGTATGATCCGAATGGCAAATTCACCACCGCCATGGAGGGCAAGACGCTTTGGATTCATTCTGCTTTCCCGATGCTTGAATCTAACCTAAAGGCCACGGCGGTTGTTCGATCGGTCACTGATGACACCCACTTGATCGTAGATAAAGGTCTGACACTGGGCGGCACAGGGCTTAAGTATCAGATCATTACTCCGGACTGGGAAAATGTCGTCAAGTCGATCACCGTACCGACGAAGCTGCTCGACAAGACAGTTCAGAGCGACGAACATTTCAATCTGGTCGTGACTGATCTGCCGCACAGTCAAGACCTGCTGAATCCGAAGCAATACTGGGTTCGCATCAAAGCCGCCAATGAATTTGGGCTTGGTGCGTGGTGTTTGACAGCCCCACCTGCCGGAGCCAATCTCGACGGAATCAAACAGGGGGATCTTACCGGAGACGGCAGCAACCGGATGGATGCTGCAGCTGAATACTTTACTGTAATTGCCGGGACCTTCACCGACAATTCTCCCATCGCCGGGTCTGTGAGCTGGTCAGGCGTGTCGGTATATTACCGGGGGCAGTCCTACTTCGTAGCCGACGGCAACACCGCCAATAAATATGTCGTCTGGAAGTTGTCAGCACCGACTGTGTTTTCAACATATGCAACTCCACAGACTCTTCTTGCGGACGAGCATTATGTGGTCGTAAATAATGCTGGCACTTCGCATTCAGTTTTCAATGGAACTGACGTCGATGGCGGAACCATTCGCTATAAGACCATTGACGCCGATCGGATCAACGTTACCGTCCTGTCGGCGATTGCCAGCTATCTTGGCTCTGTTGAGATTGCAACATCAGGATATTTGAGATGCGGTCAGACTGCCTACAATACCGGGACGGGATTCTGGTTGGGGCTGGATGGAGCTACAGCCAAATTCAGCATAGGGGCTGCTGCCGGCAATCGTGTGACTTGGGACGGGACTACCTTAAATGTCATCGCTACCGGAGGGTTCACTCTCAAGAGTGCTGCTAGCGGCGCCCGCGTAGAACTGACCACCAGTGGGATGATTGGGTACAACTCCGATGGGATTGCTGTTGTTTCACTCGATGCCTCGACAGGTTACCTTGGCTTCGCCACTGCAGCATCCGGGTCCAGGCTGATTATGGCGGCAGATGGGCTGAGAACATATAGTGGGGCGGTCTGCACAGTCTGGCTTGCCAACACAGGGGCGTTTACCATCCAGACGGCCGCCTCCGGCGCCAGGGTGGTCTTGGATTCAAGCGGACTGACCGGCTATGATGCTACTGGAGCCACGATCGTATTTTCAACTGCAGGGAACATCCGTGCAGGTCAGACCGCCTACAACACCGGGACTGGATTCTGGTTGGGTCAAGATGCTGGGACAGCTAAGTTTTCCATAGGCGCTCCAGCCGGCAATCGAGTGACCTGGAGTGGAACTACATTGACGATCGTCGGGACCATCGCGACGGGATCCACGTTGGACCCGGGTTTGGTGACCAGCTCCAGCTTGAACATTGCTGATCGTGGTTGGTTGCAAACCTGTGCATTCACCACGGCATCTCAGACTCAAGTCAGTTGGGGAGCAGGATCATTCGTAGCCGCTGACGGGACGACTTATTCGATCTCTGCGGGCAACACAGGGACGATGGCTGGAAAAACGTATGTCTATCTTGCCACGGGGACTTCGACCACCGCGTATCAAGTATCATCTACAGCCACGGATGCCATAGGGGCCGGAAAGGTCCTGGTTGCGGTTTGTAATCTAGGGTCGGTTTCCGGGGAAGCTCAATTCTTGCTTCTCGATCAAGGGGGTATGAACGTAGACGCCACAAACATAGTGGCGGGATCGATCACGGCGAACAACCTGGCGGTGAATGCTTTAGATGCATACATCATCACGCTCTCTACGACTGGATGTATCAAGTCTGGTCAGACCGCCTACAACACCGGTGTTGGGTATTGGTTGGGGATTGAAAGTGTCACTCCCAAATTCAGCATCGGAAACTCGGCCGGCAACAGGCTGACCTGGGATGGGACGTCGTTGAATCTCGTCAGCACGGGCAGCTTCACTTTCAAGAGTGCTGCCACGGGCGCACGATTCGAGATCGATCCAACGAACGGTATCCGAGGTTATGATTCAAGCAGTAATCTACTCACACAACTGACCGCCGCAGGGGCATTTACTCTGAAGTCAGGCGCTTCTGGTGCCAGGGTAGAGCTGACGGCAAGTGGGATGATTGGCTACAATGCTGACGGGGTCGCTGTGGTCTCATTGGATGCGACAACCGGCTATCTTGGATTTGCCACGGCAGCATCCGGCTCCCGCCTCATAGTCGCATCCGACGGTCTGAGGACGTACAGCGGAGCGGTCTGCACGGTCTGGCTGGCCAATACCGGGGCTTTCACGATTCAGACCGCGGCGTCGGGAGCCAGGGTCGTCTTGGATGCAAACGGACTGACTGGATATGACGCCACGGGCGCGACGATCGTGTTCTCCACCGCCGGCAACATCAAGGCGGGTCAGACCGCTTATAATACTGGAACCGGTTTTTGGTTGGGGCAGGATGCGGGAACGCCAAAGTTTTCTATCGGTACTGCCGCCGGCAATAGGTTGACTTGGGACGGTTCTGCGCTAACTTTGGTCAATACCGGAGGGTTTACTCTGAAGAGTGCGGCTTCTGGAGCCAGGGTTGAACTGACGTCCAGCGGGATGATTGGTTACAACTCTGACAATGCCGCCGTGGTTTCACTTGATGCCTCAACCGGTTATCTTGGCTTTGCCACCGCCGCGAGTGGATCAAGGTTAATTGTGGCCTCAGATGGCTTGCGGATCTACAGCGGTGCCGTCAACACGGTCTGGCTTGCCAACACGGGAGCATTCACCATCCAGACTGCAGCAAGTGGCGCCCGTGTAGTTTTAGATGCCAATGGTTTGACGGGATATGATGCTACCGGAGCTACAATTATCTTCTCAACTGCCGGCAATATCAAAGCCGGCCAGACGGCATACAATACTGGTACTGGATTCTGGCTGGGTCAAGACTCAGGAACTGCCAAGTTTTCGATCGGTGTCGCCGCTGGAAACAGATTGACTTGGGACGGATCCTCGCTCGTGCTGGTCAACACCGGAGGATTCACCCTGAAAACAGCTGCAAGCGGTGCCAGGGTCGAGTTGTTGTCGTCAGGCCTTATAGGCTATAATGCCGACGGCGTGGCAGTCGTTTCACTCGATGCCTCGACAGGTTATCTCGGCTTTGCCACGGCCGCATCGGGATCTCGCTTGATTGTGGCTTCGGATGGTTTGCGAACATACAGCGGAGCAACTAATACCGTGTACTTGTCTAGTGACGGGTCATTTACCATTCAAACGGCGACGTCCGGCGCCAGGATCGTCATCGACTCGAATGGGGTGACTAGCTATGACTCGACGGGGGCCACGATCACCCTCTCCGCAGCCGGCAATATCAAGGCCGGGCAAACGGCATACAATACTGGTACTGGATTTTGGTTGGGACAGGATTCCGGTACACCGAAGTTCAGCATCGGTGCGGCGGCGGGCAATCGGCTAACGTGGGACGGGTCGACATTAACGCTTGTGAATACTGCGGGGTTCACTCTCAAGACCGCTGCATCAGGAGCCCGGCTCGAACTGACCTCAAGTGGATTGATTGGTTATAATTCTGACAACGCCGCTGTAGTTTCTTTGGATGGTGCAACCGGTTATCTTGGTTTCGCCACCGCCGCCTCCGGTTCGAGACTGATCGTGGCGTCTGACGGGTTACGAACATACAACGGGGCCGTCTGCACAGTTTGGTTATCCAATGCCGGAGCCTTCACCATTCAGTCTGCCGCTTCTGGCGCCAGAGTGGTTTTAGATTCTAGCGGACTGACTGGATATTCAGCTGGTGGTGGAACGATCAATTTCTCTGCCGATGGCAACATAAAATCCGGTCAGTCTGCTTACGATACTGGAACTGGATTCTGGTTGGGGATGGTTTCAACGACACCCAAGTTCAGCATCGGGGATGCTTCCGGAAATAAGTTGACCTGGGATGGATCGACACTGACGGTCAAGGGAACTCTCGCCACCGGCTCGACCATCGCAAACGGCATAGTTACGAGCGCGAATCTAAACCTTGCTGATCGTGGCTGGTTGCAGACCTGTACGTTCGCCAGCGTGAATCAAAACAAGGTTGGCTGGGGAGCGGGATCGTTCGTGGCGGCTGATGGAACCACATATTCGATCACGCCGGGCGGTGACACAGGGACGATGGCGGGCAAGACGTTCGTCTATTTGAACATCGGTGTTTCGACCTTGGCATATCAGGTCTCAACGACCGCCACGGATGCCATCGGAACCGGCAAGGTGCTGATTGCCATCTGTAATCCAGGCTCAGTGGCGGGGGAGGCTCAGTTCCTCCTTCTCGATCAAGGCGGAGTCAATCTTGATGCTACAAACATCGTGGCCGGCAGCATCGTGGGAAACAATATAGCCGCGACCACGATCACTACAACCCATCTCAATTTCACTGCGGTTCAGAACACCAACGTGGTTGCCTACATCAACGCATCCGCGGAAGGAATAAAGATTGCCGGATCCAAGATTCAGATTGATGGTACGGTCACATTCACATCCGGTTACGATCCCACCACTAAAGTTGTAGCTGGAGGAGCTGCTGCGGACATCAATGCCAATTCAACTACGATCAGCGGCGGAAAGATAACGTCCTACTCGATCAACACAGCGCAGTTGAGCGCGACGGCAATCAATGGCATGACCATTACGGGGGCAACGGTTCAAACGTCTGCAAGCGGTGCGCGAGTTCAACTAGACACTAGCGGAATCACTTTGTATGATTCAGGAAATACTCCTCATGTGCAGATTGGAACGGGGTATTCCGGATTACGTGTGAGTGTCCTGACAAATACCACGGTGGGTGACTCAATTACCATCAGCCCGTCCAATATAGTCAATATTACACGTCCAACAACAATTAGTGGTGTGCTGTCTCTTAATGGAGGATTGACGGCCGGGGCTGGCACGACGGTGAATCTAATGACCAATGCAAGCAGACTGCTTCTTCGTACATATACGGGGTCATTACCGGGGCCGGGGGATATTTCCACTGGTGAGTTATTCTTTTGGGATACAGGCAGTTTCCGGGGATTGGGATTTTACGATGGTTCCCACTTTTGGAAGATGGAGGGAGTAGTATAAGTCATTCATGCAAAATAGTGGCTTTACTTATCGAAATTTTAAGAACCCCCTCATCATATTGGATGGTAGTCATGCACCAAGCATCTTCAAAGTGTATTATGTCCATAAAGGAGTGGTTTGTAATTATGATGCCAATACTTACTTCATCTGCGATGTTATAGATGAGCAATCTTCCGTACCTGAGATATTCAACGCGTTTTAATTTGTATTGTGCAGGGCTGTATAGAATATTAGGCAGCTCGCTCTTCTGATCGTCGGGTATGCTGATTATCAGCACCACATTGTCAATAAAGGGTGCAGATTTATCAGTGGTTAGTATCTTAGCGTGATTTAGAAGATAGGAGCTGGATTTGCCATCAATCTTTACCAACCCACTTAGGCATTGATTACGGTTTTGTACGAAAGCAAACGGAACAGAAAGAACAATCAGCACCAATAGTATCATCAAGTTTCTCATGATTAAATTTCCTCCTTGCCATTATTATACCAAAATGGTCGTGAGTCTTGTCAAATAATATGAGGTGATGAAATGGCATTCCCATCCACAGTAGCGACGAACGCCGATCTCTTGACCCTGGCCAATCGGGCGCAGACCTATCTGACTTCCACGCTGCTCATTGGCGACGACCACGCTCACGTGAACGATACCACGGGCTGGCCGACAGAGGGAGTTTTTCAGTCCGACAACGAGATCATCAAGTTCACGGGGATCACCGCGACCTCGGTGACCGGGCTGACTCGGGGATATGACAACACCTCGGCCGCCGGGCACGCCTCCGGCGCTTATGTGACGATGACCGTTTGCGCCTGTCACCACAATCTCCTGCGTGATGCAATCATAGCTATTCAAACTGCAATGAGTGTGACGGCCACCCCCCAATACGCCGCCATAGGAATCGGCATCGCCGCCGGTACGTCCGGGGTCAAGCTGGTCGCCTCGTCCTACATAAACTTCGGAGCCACGGCCGGCGTGTCCGGATACGGCATGCGGGACAACTCTGGCGTGGTCGAGCTGAAGAGCAGCGGCGGATCATGGGGCAGCGTCCTGGTAAACCCCATGACGAACATAGGGGACATCCTGATAGGCGCTACGGCCGGAGCACCGACGAGATTAGCAGATGTTGCCGTGGGAAGTGTGTTATGTAGTGGGGGAGTGAATACAGCACCGGCGTGGTCGGCAACGCCAACAGTTGGCGTGTTGCACATTTCATCTGCCGCCGCATATTTTGATGTTACAGCAACAACGGGCACAAATGCGGTGTATCAGGGATTCGTGAATACATCTGGCACCTCTTATATCGGTGTGGAAAGTAGCACTGGTGCCAGTCTAGTTACAGGCAGTTCCGCGTATGCACTGATACTAACAGCAGCGACTGGCAAAGTGTTGCAGTTTGGATACAGTGGTGGAACTGGCGTTGCAATGACAATTGGGACGACAGGCAATGTCGGCATCGGGACGACGACGCCAGGCGTAAAATTAGATGTTTATGCGGCTGGCGCGGCGCAGCAAGTGGCCGCTTTCGAGAGCACACGAGCTGGCGCGAGTGACGGCACATACATTGGGATATATGATAATACAGGTGGCGTTCGACATACTAACTCGAATATTGCCAGCGTGAATGGTAACTTGGTACTCCAAACAATTTCTGGCAACGTCGGCATCGGGACGAC
>Ga0315273_10000466_pt1 | contig 42420 bp, 40 predicted proteins | sample YL17G02_0_MG_FD_205753 | JGI IMG/M metagenome (GOLD analysis project Ga0315273, IMG submission 205753) | Sediment microbial communities from Yellowstone Lake, YNP, Wyoming, USA - YL17G02_0 | ecosystem: Environmental > Aquatic > Freshwater > Lake > Sediment | place: USA: Wyoming | collected...
AAATCCGAAAGTATTTTAAAGATTCTATCAGTGCATAATATAGCATAATAATTTTAATCGCTCAAGAAGTTTAGGCACCGCCGCTGTCGCGGCTCCCACATCTTGCGTGCCCCATTCGCCCCGCTTGTCCCTAAAGGGAGGCTTCGCACGGAGCGGGGCTCATTCGGCGCCTGCCTTGGTCGGCAGGCTTCCTGCTAATTCTAGTGCGTGTTCGGCTCTGCTTGCGGCTGGCGGCTGGGTGGGGGCAGCCGCCAGCCGCAGCGTCCTCACATTAACCCGTTATTTTAAACAGAAAAATTTGTTTTTAATAAGAGTTCGTCCGCTTGCCGCTACAATAATTAAAAAATTTACGGTCGCGGCATACAGAGCCTCTCTCGTTTAGGGCTTCAAGAGCCAAAGAAAAGTTTTGGCGGATTATTCAAAGAAAAAGGGGCATCTTTTTTGGATAGGCCTTCTGGCTGGGAAATCCAGGAGGCTGGAGATATAGAATTTTATTTAGGGAGTTTACTCTTTACAGCTTCAAGTAGTCTTTCTGCGTCTTTTAGGATATTCTGCGCCTCTGTTTGACGGACTAATCTTTCTTCGTACTCCGCCATATTTTTCATCTTTATAATCTTTATTAACCGATTTGCAATAGTATCAATATCTTCGCGGCTAAGTTGTTGAATGCTTCTAAAGAGAACGATGGCGTCTTCATGATTTTGGCCAGCATGTCTCTGGCCTAAGTAATATACGCAAAGAGCATCTAAACTAGCGATTCCGCTGTGAATTGCGCTTATAGCTGAAGCATTCCATTGATTCAAATTAAGTGAGTTTTTGGCAGCGCTTAGGCATTCTTCAGCCCGCACAAGATAATTTGTGTATAGATTCCTTTCAACCTTGCTAACTTTTACCTTTTCCATTTAAATAATCTGAATTCCTTTTTCAATTTCTTTTAATAATGGCAGTTTCTTTTTTTCTTCTAATTGCGATTCCGTTAAGATATATGGAGCAAGCCTGTTTCCGTAAAGGGAAAGACATAAATTAGAGAGTTTATCAATATGTTTTGATAAATCTTGTGCCTCTTTTTGAGATTTTACCAATACAAATAAATCGATGTCGCTATTTGATTTTGATTTACCTTGCGACACTGAGCCATAGAGGATAACTTTCTTTACTGTTTTTTTCGGAATATTCCCGGTTAAGGTAGCTTTTAGGTGCTCAAGCGGAGTAGGTACGCCGGATATTTCGTTGATTACTTTAGATAAGGCTGTATAGACATAACTTTCCTTGTTGACTGACCAGACATTGGCATTGCCGACCCGCGAAGCACTTACTAGATTTAGTTCGCGTAATTCCTTCATCAGCCGGTTGACTGTCATGGGCGATACCTTTATAACCTTGGCTAATTCATTCTCGCTCATGGAGGCTTGATGCCCAAAGAGGTATTTTAAGAGTTTAATCTTTGCTTTTGAGCCAATTATCTTGTCTAAAGACAGTTCAAATTGCATATTTCCTCCCAATCTAACATTTCTGTTAAGATTATAACATTTTTGTTATGATTGTCAAGGTTTATTTGGATAAAAAGCTATTTTGGAAGCGCTTTCTTGAAAGCCTTAATATGACCTTGTATTATAGGTAAGCATGCTATATATTTTATACATAAGCTGGGGAATCCAAATGAAAACCCAATTAAATACCTCAAGTAAAATTTGTAAATTCTTAGCTATTGTCTTATGCCTTTTGCTAATCTTCCAGCAATCTGGCTTTGCTCAAATCGCTGGACAGCTGGATATTTCAGGTCATTTAGCTGGCTTACGTAATGCTTTTGCTCCGGATATATTTCGTCCTTTGCATTTAAGGTATCTTTCATATAATCCCGTAGATAATAATTTCCAGTTATTTTTGGATAAAGGTAGTCTCAAGAATCCAAATCCGCAAGAACTCCAAGATACAACAAAAACGCTTCTTAATTATTTCTTTGTCGGTATTAGCCTCCCCAACGATACCTTTTGGGTAAATCTAAGACCCGATGCAGAAAATAATATTATTGATGCCCGATTAGCCCAGACCGATGTAGGTAAAATTCTCTTAGAATCAGACCTCCAGCTAAAGAAAGACACTGCTAAATTTACTTCCCCCGAAACTCCCGAAGGTAAAGAGTACTGGGATAAACTCTATAAGAAAGCAGGCGAAATATTTGGTTCAGAGAATATAACTATTCCTACCCTAACCCGTCCCTGGATTGTGCCTGATGAAATTATTATCCGCGAGACAGTGGATTCAGCCTATATCTACAAAGCAACCTTAAAAGTTATGCTTGAACAGGATTATCTTAAAGACTCGGCAGTTTACAATTTTAAAGATGATAGACTAAAAGAACTCAATGAATACTCAAGCCAATTAATCAGAGAAATCATTATCCCCAAACTCACTAAAGAAGTTAATAGCTCTAAGCGCTACGCTTCCCTAAGGCAGGTTTACTACTCTCTTATTATGGCTCAGTGGTTTAAGGCACGCAACTTGGGTAAAGATGGCCTTTATTCTCATCTGATAGATAGAAAAGACTTAACTAACCTAACCTCAAAAGAAAGCTGGTCAAAAACTACCTATTTTAAAGAATACCAAAAGTCCTTTAAAGATGGCGAATACAATATCCAAGAGCCAATATATACGCCTTATGGTCAGACAATAAGGAGTTATTTTAGTGGTGGAGAAATATTTAGCTTAGTAATCCCTGAGAGGGGCAATGTAGTGTATAATCTTAAAACAGGAACTGCATCATCTTCGATAGTTAGTCGGGATCCCGCGAATTTAAATCCTAAAGTAGGTATCGGAGTTAAAGTTGATGCTACAGGAGAGGTTAAAATAGAAGGAGCATCTTCAAGTCTTACTCAGGAGCCTAAATCCGCCAGTTCATCTCTGGGAGACGTAAGAGAAAAGGAAAAATCTACTGTGGAACTTTTTAGGAAAATTATTGAAAATAGATTTTCCGAAGTGAGCACAGTTGCTATGATAGAAGGCAGATACGATGCTCTTAAAAGCGACTTTTCAATCATTGAAGATGAATCTTTGCGGACAAAAGTATTAGAGATTCTTGAGTCGAGATATACTGAATTAAAGCGACGTATAGAAGCACAGCAGAAAGATACCTTCGACAATATTGACCGTATGATAACTGCTATTAGCCTTCATAAATTTAATAGGTGGCTGTTAAGATTTGAGAGACACAGAAACGATTTAATTGTAAAGATAAGTAATATTTACCAACTCATTGTTCATTCCGGACTGGATAGCCAACAACAGCAATATTTGAATGGAAAGTTATTTACCATTAAAGAGCAGATAAAAGCATATTCAGTTAAAAAGGAGTGGTACAACAAGAGAACGTTTTCCAATCCCACGCTTGGACAATGGCTTAAAGCCCCTCCTCAGGAAGTACCACTGGAAAATCCACAAGATGTTATTCGTTATCTGCCACAGAGGACCCTTGGAGACCGAAATGAATTGACACCTGAGCTTAAAGAAAGATTGGCTGGAAGTCGCGCCATTTTTATTATTCCTGAAAGAGTTGATTACAAAACATTCGCTGATGAGGTATTAAATGTTATTGCGGATGCAGAGTTACCATATGAAGTAGCTATTTATGTAAATAGATTTAATCGGTATATGGCAATCCACATCGGAACTCCTTTCGGGATATTTTCGAAAGGAGAAGGGAAAAGTTTTATTTGGACAGGCCATACACATCCTGTATTCGGTTACGCAACTTTCTATGGTCACGTATATAAAAATATCCTTCCTGAAATGAAGCAGTATTTTCTCAACCTGAAAGAACCACAACCATATAAAATTTTAGAGCAGCTAGGATTATTACCGTCTACCGGTTCGGGCAATGAAGGCTATGAATATGAGGGAGATATCCCATGTATGGTAAGGAGTGTCGCGGGTCCAGCAATAGAGGAAAATATAATAGCCGCATGGGATGAAGATCTTGTTGAGAGAAAATTACGTATTGCAAACAAGGCAGGGTATCTTGAGTTTTATCTTGACCCACAAAAAATTAGGCAATATTACAAGGAAATAATCGAATCAGGTGAGATAACATCTCTTAGGCACAAGGTGTTTTTGAAATTACTTAATGAACTACCAAATATGTCAAGGATTAATGCACTTAAATCATTCTTTAGTATCAGTAATATAGGTTTACATGAAGAGCTAAAGGAAACAATGCCGGATAGGACCTTAAAGATGCTAGAAAGTCTTGCAGATTCCCAAAAAATGGTATCGTCGCCGCTAGATAAGAAACAATCCGCCTCTTCAGAAATGGAGAAGGCAAAAGAATTTAAAATTGATATGCTTATCGCGCTAATTGATTACTCTCTGGCAATAGAACAAAAAAGGCTTGAAGTAGTAAAGCTTGCTCTAAAAAATGCGCAAGAGAAAGGCGCAAACATCGAAGAGATAAGAGATAGGATCGAGAGAATTACTGAGCAGAGTAAGACAATAGAAGAAATGGAGAGCATTAGGAAAAAGCTTGGGGTAGTAACTGATTTTAAGGACCTTATGGATGTATTGAGGCCTTATAGTGTTAAGCCTAAGCGTATCCAGAAAGAGGTTCTATCGGAGCTTAAAAAAAGAATCCCAGATTTTGAAGAAAATTCCGTGTTATTTATTAATCCAGACAGCTTTTTAGGCGCTCTGTTTAGATACAAAAGTACTAATAGAGGACAATTTTTACCATTATCAAAAGAAAATAAGGGCATCCGTTTAATAAATACTAATCTGACAGATCCCATTGCACTTATTGATGTGTTAATTCATGAAGATACCCATAAAATGATAAAAATAAAAGGTTCAAATGAAATTGAGCGGAGCTTACGCGAAGGCATAGCCACTTTTCTTACAAAAAGACGTATAAGAGAAATTATAAATTCTGACGCCGCGTTTGCAAAAAAACTTAGAAGAGAAATTATGAGCAGATTGTCAGATGATCCTAAGATGGTTTATGCAATCTTTGGAGATGAAATAGCGCTTGAAGAAATAATTTGTTCTCGGTTGGTATATCGAGAGGAAAGGCAATTCGTAGAGGCCATCGTTAAACGATTTGGCGACGACTTTATCATGTCCCTTGCTTCCACAGGAGATGTATCCTTACTAAAGGATAAACTAGGCCAAGTCTACGATTATCTATTAAAAGCAGTTGAGCCTTTCGAAGATGTGCATCTTGAGCGGTGGCAAGAAAGTATCTTTAGTAATACGTTTAAATTTATTATTTCTAGCGACAAATTTAGCAAAAAAGATCTAGAATTAATAGTAGAAATAACAGACATCATTCACGAGAAACTTATTGAAGAGATATCAATCCGAGACTATGAATTTGGCAAAGCGCTTTGGACAATTGTTTATAGAATTAACAAGGGACATTTGCTCGAAAAAAGTTTTGAAAAGTTAAGGGATAAAATAGACATAGAAGCCGAATTAAATAACGCATTAGAGAAGGAAATCGGTAGTATAATAGCAGATATTTCAAAGGGAAAAAATAAGGGAACTGCCGGTTCTGCGATTACCGGACAGGAAAAATCAGCCTCTTCGGTAATGAAGAAGGCAAAAGAACATGTTGACAGAAAAGGCGGTATCGACTTCCGTTCTCTTCCTATCGTTACTCAGGCAATGTCAAACTTAAGTGCAAATATAAGCTCTTCAGCTATTCAGAATCTGATTAGCATTAATCTTGATGATGAATGGCTTCAGATAGAAAGGATGGCAAGCTCTGGGATAACTCCCTCTTCAGAAAGAATCAAGGAATACATCCAGACATCCTGCGCTCAGGATAATATAACTCAAGACAGGGATAAAATCCTTCTTTGTATCTCAGATATCCTAAGATTAGAAGAAGAGCGCTGTGATCACACCAACGCTACACTACGGGATATTCTGGTTGTATTAGAATCAATGAGAAATACACAGGAATTAAGGCAAGTATTTTTAGGGAAAACTATTTAACACAAGGGGCGTCTCCAGCCTAAAGGATTTCCCAGCCAGAAGGCCTATCCAAGAAAAGATGCCCCTTTTTCTTTTGAATAATACAATAGAGTTGGGCAAAATTTTTGCGCCCACCAAAAATTTTGCCCTTGTTTTTTGGTTTTTAGGGAGTTGAGGGCGGGAAGAGCGAAAAGCTTAAAAAGAAAAACTACGGCAAGAATAAATGAGGGTTTCTTAAATACGAATGAATAAAAGCAATACAAACAGCATAACGCACGCCTCGTGAATTCTTTTGCCTGCCCCAGCAGGCTTGCGAGGCCGAGCCTGCCCACAGGCGAGGCCGAAGCAAAACCACCAATGAAAGCACCACCCAACACGCCCAAAATTCACCACAACGCCCTGCCATTCCACCACCCGCGCAAAATCAAAAGTGGCTGCCCCCCGTGGATTCGAACCACGATTAACTGGTCCAGAGCCAGCCGTGCTACCATTGCACTAGAGGGCAATAAATTTGCGTGTATAAATTATATATCTTATGAATTCATCTTTCAATATAAATAATCCGAGGCTTAAGAGGTGGGAAAATCTGATATTAATTTCTAAAGGGATAACTGCACTAAAATTGCGGAATACGGATATGCTGTTTTAAAGAATTAATCTCTTCTTGAATAGCAAACTACCAAGCATTCTTTTTTAACCAATCATCTGCTTTTTTCAGGGCCTGCCAGTCCTTTTTTGCTCCCTCAACAGCTCCCTGGCCTGCTCCTTTGATTGTCTCGCACCCAAGGAGCAAAACAATAAAGGCAAATAAAACAAAATTTGCGAGCGCCCTTTTAATCATTACTCCCTCCTCTTTATCCAATGGCTTAATCTTTCCTTAGTACGCTCTTTGCCTAAATAATATATTACTTCAAAAAGACCTGGACCAACGGTTTTGCCAGTAAGCGCTACCCTTATAGGATGAATGAGACCTTTGGATTCAATATTAAGCTCTTTGACTAATTGGCGAAAGCCTTGTTCAATACTTAGAATATCAAATTTTTCTAATTTTTCAAGTGTTTCTATAAAAAGTTTGAATTCCCGGGATAAATCCTGGCTTAAAAAATTCTTTTCTGCTAGCGGGTCAATTTTAAGCTCTTTGACAAAAAAGAAATCTGCCCAATCTACAAAGTCATTAAGAGTGGTAAGCCTGCCTTGAAATAACTTTACTAAAGAAAGAATATAATTTCTATCAAGACTTGTTTTATCTATATAATGCTTCTCGATAAGTAAAGGAATTATCTTGTCAGTAAGCTTCTCGGGGTCTTGTTTTTTAAGATATTGGTTATTTATCCAGTCAAGCTTATCTAAATCTAATACTGCGGCAGTCTTGTTAATATTCTTGATATCGAAAAGTTTGATTGCTTCTTGTATATCAATGACCTCGCGGTTTCCTCCTGGCGCCCAGCCTAAAAGCAAAAGATAATTTACCAGGGCCTCAGGTAAGTATCCCATATCCCGATATTGGGAAATCGCAGTAGCGCCTTTTCTCTTAGAAAGCCTACCCCCTTCTTTTGACAATATTAAAGGTAAATGGGCAAAGCTTGGGATAGGCAACCCTAAGGCTTGATACAGGAGAATCTGCTTCGGCGTATTAGAAATATGGTCGTCGCCGCGGATAACATGGGAGATATTCATTGTGGCATCATCCACCACACAGGCAAAGTTATAGGTGGGTGTTCCATCAGATTTTATCAATACCTGGTCTTTAATGCTTTCTGCTTCAAACTCAATCTCGCCGCGGATAAGATCGTTGATCTTAATTTTTTGCGCTGTAACTTTAAAGATAACCGCTTCGGCATTATTTTCTGATTTCTCGATATAGGCAGCTTTAGTTTTTAAAAGCTTATCCGCATATTCCCGATAGAGAGCAAACCTTTGGCTCTGATAATAAATCTCATCCCATTTAAATCCCAGCCACTCAAGGCTAAAGAGTATCTCATCCAGATATTCTTTTTTGGAACGTTCCTGATCCGTATCTTCTATACGCACGATAAATTTTCCCTGCTTGGCCAAAGCATACAGCCAATTAAATAACGCGGTGCGCGCTCCGCCTATATGCAGGTTCCCTGTGGGGCTGGGTGCGAATCTAACTCTAATCATTTTAACTTCATCCCCTCTTGTAAAGCCTTTTGATTAATCTCAATGAGTTGTTGTTTATCCGGGGGGGCAATTTCTGCGATTGCCCGCAACATGCTCTTGGCATTGACAATATTGCGATGCGCAATGAGGCAGCCCAAGGCCACCATATTAGCCACTCTTATGTTTCCTAATTTTACTGCTATATCTGTAAAGGGATATTCCAAGACATGCGCATTCCTCTTAGGGCTTAATGAAACCAGAGAACTGTTAAGAAGCAATAAACCTTTATTTCTTAATCTATTTTTAAATTTCTCTAATGATGGGCTATTCATAATAATAAGCGTATCTGCCTTATGAAAATAAGGTGAGTCGATTTCAGCATGGGATACAACTACCATGCAATGAGCAGTGCCACCGCGCACCTCTGCTCCGTAAGCAGGAATCCAAGTTACATGCCTGTCTTCGCGCATGGCGCCTTGAGCTAAAACCTTGCCTAAAAGCATTATACCTTGACCGCCTGCACCGGCTATAATAATTTTTTCTGTCATTTGATTCTTCCTAAGGGAAACTCTTTAGTCATTACATCCCTTATCCAATCCAAGGCTTTTCTCGGTGACATATCCCAATAAGTCGGACAGGGTGATAATATTTCTACTAAAGAAAACCCTACATTATCAATCTGATTCTGGAAGGCCTGTTTGATGGCTTTTTTGGCTTTAAGCACTTCCTGGGGATTATATAATGCTGTCCGCTCAATATATTTTACTCCTGACAATTGCGCCAGCAGCTCCGAAATTTTTAAGGGATATCCTTGAAGACTCGCCTCTCTTCCTTTAGGTGTAGTAGCTGTCTTCTGTCCCAGTAAAGTTGTAGGCGCCATTTGACCACCCGTCATACCATAAACTGCATTATTAATAAATATCGTGGTAAGGTTTTCTCCCCGATTAGCGGCGTGTATAGTTTCGTTTGTGCCGATAGCAGCTAAATCTCCGTCGCCCTGATAGGTAAAAACAATATTCTGCGGCCTTACTCTTTTTATGGCTGTGGCTACTGCTAAAGTCCTGCCGTGCGCTGCCTCAGAACAATCAAAATCCCAGTAATCATAGGCAATAACTGCACAGCCCACAGGAGCAATCGCAATCACGCGCTCTCTGATATCTAATTCATCTACTACTTCCGCAACCAATCGATGCGCTATGCCGTGTCCGCAACCAGGGCAGTAGTGTGTCGATATGTCTCTTAACGATTTTGGGTGACTAAATATTTTTTCCATACAGATTTATTTTGTGAATAATCTCTTCCTGCGTCGGTATGCCTCCGCCTGCGCGGCCAAAGAATTCCACAGGGCACCTGCCATTGACGGCTAATCTGACGTCCTCTAGCATTTGTCCGTAGGACATCTCTATCACTAAGTATTTTACTTTGGATTTTGGGGGCAGCGCAAAGGCTTTATCAGGAAATGGCCAAAGCGCGATAGGACGAATCAATCCCACATTTTTTCTGTTTTCTCTTAATTTATTCATCGCACTTTTGGCAATTCTGGCCATGGTGCCATAAGCTACTAAGATAATCTTGGCGTCATCTAAAAATAGGCCTTCATAACGCTGTTCTTTTTCTCGAATAGTCTTGTATTTTTTCTGCAAGGTTATATTTAACTTTTCCAAATCGCCTTCCGCCAAATACAAAGATCTCACAATATTAGGCTTTCTATCTTTACAACCTGTAAGCGCCCACGGACGCGGATTTTCGCTGATTTTTATCCGCGGATATCCGCGGATTTTTTTATCCGCGTTAATCAGCGTTATGGGTTCCATCATCTGGCCTAACATCCCATCGCCTAAAATTATCGCGGGGGCCCGATATTTATCCGCCAAATCAAAAGCCAGGCCCATAAATTCGTAGGCTTCTTGAACCGTTGAGGGCGCTAAAACCAGAGAATGATAATCTCCGTGGCCGCCGCTGCGCGTAGCTTGAAAATAATCTGACTGCGAAGGCGAAATATTGCCTAATCCCGGGCCGCCGCGCATCACATTTACAATTACCGCGGGTAATTCTGCGCCGGCAAGATAAGAAATGCCTTCTTGTTTAAGGCTTATGCCTGGGCTGGAAGAAGAAGTCATTGCCCTTACTCCCGCAGCCGAGGCGCCAAAGACCATATTTATTGCAGCCAATTCTGATTCGGCCTGGATAAATACTCCACCCGCTTCAGGCATGTGTTGTGCCATATAAGCCGTTAATTCATTTTGAGGAGTAATGGGATAACCAGCATAAAAGTTACACCCTGCTTGTATTGCCCCTTCAGCAACTGCCTCATTACCCGTAATTAATATCTTTTTTATCGCCATGTTCTTATTTAAAAACCTCAATGCAACAATCGGGACAGATAATTGCGCACATACTACAGCCCAGACATTCTGAATTATCTTCTCCCGCCCCTGGCGGGATCCCGACCGCTATCTTGTGAGCTCGGCGGGAAAATTTTACTGACCGCACCCCTTTACTATTCAAAGCATTATCCACGCTAATTAATCCTTTAGGGCAGAAACTAATACATAATAAACAACCCTTACATTTATCTTTTTTTATGCTTATCTTGGGCATATCACAGATTTAATTCTACCGGCTATTCCCTGGCTGGTTAATCCATATTTATCTAAAAGTAAATCTCTCCTGCCGTGAGCAATAAATTCACCGGGTAAACCAATCCTTGCTACTGATTTATCTATCACTTCTAAAACCGCGCTTCCGAATCCGCCATCGAGAATCCCCTCTTCCGCGGTAAAAATAAATTTTGCCTTTGCGCTGACAGTCTTAAGCAAATTGATATCGAGAGGTTTAGCAAAACGCGCATTAATCAAAGTCCCGGATAAGCCTTCTTTTTCCAATAATTTTATTGCTTCGAGAGAAGGAACCACCATACTGCCTAAGGCAATAACTGCAAAATCCTTACCTTCTCTTAATATTTCAGCTTTACCCAACTGTAACGGACTAATGGGCAGACGCCTGCCTGCCGGACAGGCAGGGACTAATGGGCAGGCGGACTTGGGATACCTAACGGCAATGGGCTTACCTAAATTTATGGCAAATTCAAGCATCGCCTCTAATTCGCTTGCGTCTTTGGGCGCCATAATCACTAAATTTGGCGCATTGCGCAAATAAGCAATATCAAAAACGCCCTGATGGGTTACGCCGTCTTCTCCGACGATACCTGCGCGGTCAATCGCCAAAATAACCGGTAGATTCTGTAAGGCCGCGCACTCCAGAATCTCATCATAAGCCCGTTGTAAAAACGTAGAGTAAATCGCCACTACAGGCTTAAGCCCTTTTCTGGCTAAGCCAGCCGCAAAGCAGATTGCATGCTCTTCAGCAATACCCACATCAAAAAACCTCTGGGGATATAAGTCTCTAAATTTATCCAAACCTGTGCCTTCAGGCATGGCTGCAGTTATAGCGACAATCCTTTGATTATCCCTGGCTAATTCCACTAACTTCTTACTGAACACTTCAGTATATGTGAGAGCCTGCACTTTCTCTAAAGAAACCCCAGTTTTAATCTCGAAGGGGCTTGCACTATGAAATCTCACCGGGTCATCTTCTGCCGGAGGATAACCTTTGCCTTTCTTAGTAATCACATGGAGCAATTTCGGGCCGCTGATGTTAAGGATATTGTGCAGTGTGGCAATTAAAATAGCCAGGTTATGTCCATCCAAAGGCCCAAAATAACGAAATCCTAATTCTTCAAAGAACATGCCTGGCACAAAAAGTCCTTTTAGGCCCTCTTCAAATTTATTGGCAATTTTTAAGAGCCGGCTTCCTTTGGGAACGCGGGATTTAACAAAATTCTCCAAGGAATGTCTAAAACGATTATATATAGGCAAGGATATAATTTTATTTAAGTAGGTGCTTAAGGCGCCAACATTAGGGGCAATACTTAATTCATTAGTATTTAAAATAACTAAAATATCTTTTTTCAGGTGCCCGGCGTTATTCAAGCCTTCAAAGCACAGTCCGCCGCTTAAAGAGCCATCGCCGATAACCGCGACCACTTTAAAATATTGCTCCTTGGCAGGTAGATAATCTTTAGTGCAAGCTAGACCTAAGCCTAAAGATACTGCAGTGGAGCTATGACCAGTAGTAAAGGGGTCATAAATAGATTCGTCTTTGGAAGGGAATCCGCTTAAGCCCTGATATTGACGCAGATTATTAAATTCCTTATTTCTACCGGTAAGAATCTTATGGGTATAAGCCTGGTGTCCTACATCCCAGATTATCTTATCCTTAGGCGTATCTAAACAATAATGCAAGGCAATGGTCAGTTCTACTGCGCCTAAACTGGAGGCAAGGTGTCCACCAGTCTGCGAGACAACTTCGATGATGCGCTGCCTGACTTCACTGGCAAGCTGGGATAACTGCTCTAAGGAAAGTTTTTTTAAATCTTGGGGTGAATTGAGGGATTCTAAAAACATTATTTTTCTTCTTCTGGTACTTTATCGTCAAATTTCTCTAAAGAATACTTCCCATCTTTTTTCATAAGCAATTCGACTTTGCGCTGGGCCTCGCTTAAAGTAGCCTGAGAACTCTGGGCGAGCCTTATCCCTTCTTCGTATTTTTTAAGCGACTCAACAAGGCTTAGCTTGCCGCTGGCTAACTCTTCTACGATTTTCTGTAAGCGTTTAATATCATCCTCAAATGCTTGTTTTTCTTTCATTTTTAATTACCTCCTGCACTGCACTTAAAAATGCCCCTTTAGCTAAGATTGTCTTGATTAAATCCCCGGGTTTAAGTTTGGCTGCATCTTTAATAATTGCGCCTTCAGGCATTAAGGCGCTTAAACTATACCCCCGGGATAACACGGCCAAAGGGCTTAAGGCTTCTAATCTTTGCATCAAGGCCTGGAATTTCTCTTTAGCAATACTCAGGTTGTGTTGAAAATGAGAATGCAGGCCGCTGATGATCTCATCGAGCAGCTGTTGTTTTTCTAAAAGACGGTCTAAGGGACTCTTGAGCATTCCTTTAAGAGCCACAAGATTGTGTTTTAAGCGATAAAGCAAATCTTGAATCGAAGCATTTAGTTCATATTTATAACTATCCAGTTCGGCTAATAAAGCGTTCTTTTTATCTACGATTAATTTGGCTGCCGCCGAAGGGGTCTCCACAAATACATCGGCAACCAAATCCGATAAGGTCACATTTATCTGATGACCTACTGCGGAAATGGTGGGGATTTTTGAATTATATATCGCACGCGCAACTATCTCTTCATTAAATGACCAGAGATCTTCAATGCTGCCGCCTCCGCGCGATATAATAATTACATCCACCTGTTTAAATTGATTAAAGTCTACCAGCGCATCGGCAATTTCTTGGCTGGAATACTCTCCCTGGACCCTCACCGGGCGAATCGCTACATCAACGCAGGGCGCGCCTTTTTTCAAAATCTCAAGGATATCACGCACTGCTGCGCCTGCGCGGGAAGTAACCATGCCTACCCGAAAAGGCATTAAAGGAAGTGGTTTTTTATGCTTGGGGTCAAATAATCCTTCTTTGAATAATCTATTCTTTAACTGTTCAAAAGCTAACTGTTGAGCGCCAATGCCCTTGGGCTCGATCTTTTCCACCACTAATTGGTATTGACCGCGCGGACCATAAACTTCAATTCTACCGAAACAGATTAGCTTAAGACCGTCTTCAATTTTAAATTTGATCCCCTTATTCGCATATCTAAACATGGCTGCAGATAATACGCAAGCTTTATCCTTTAAAGTAAAATAGAAGTGGCCTGAAGGGTAAATCTTAAAATTCGAAACTTCTCCTTCAACCCAGACTTCTCCAAAGGTATTCTCTAAGATTAATTTTATGTCTTGAGTAATTTCCGAGACAGTATAGATGTGTTTGGTTTTTTCAGCCTTTGGCGTCGGCTTAAAAAGGTCAGGTGTAATTTCAGACATTGTGGTAATTTTCTTTCCTAAAATTAAGAGCTTTTAAATTTTATTTGCCGGCTGTTGTTTGAGTTGGCTTTTGCTCACTTGGCGTTTCAGCCGCAGGTTTTTCCTTAAGGGCGCGCTGTTCAGTTGATGGTTGTTCTTCTTTTGGCTTCTCAGGCAAAGGTTTTTCCGCCTGAGGTTGTGCTGCTGGCTGCGGCTCAGCTTGCGGCTGCTCAAGAGCTGGTTTCTCGGGCGCTGGTTGCTCTGCTTGCGGTTGTTCAAGCATCACCTCAGGAATCTTCTCCGTTTCCTTAGGTTGCTTCTTCAATATAATCATCTGCACTGAATAAGGGGTAAGGCTTAAGTTCTCCTGATAAACATCCGAGATGCTTACTACTTTCTCCTCAACCGGGAGAAATGCACAATTAAAACTGCAGGATGCATCTATTAAGTACCTTTGATAAAGATAATCCTCTTTCAGACTTTTAATGTTTATCTTGATGTTACGCGCCTGTAAGTTAAAATTTTGCGCTCGGTCATTTAATTCCTGGGCCTTCTTTAAGACTGCCTTTACTTTATTATTTGCGCGCAAGTTAGCAATCTCTAATTTGTGCTGGATAATCTTTTTAAATCTATCGGAGTTAATAAGACTTAAGAGAATCTTTCTTTCGCTATTATTAAGGGTAGCGATGCTTTTAGTTAAATAATTGATGGCGATGTCAGGGTCGATATAATTATAAATAAGTATAGTGATTGAATCGTCTGCCTTGGTAGCGATTGTACCGACGAACTCATCATTAAATTTTAAGGAAGATGAAAACGCTTCATTCTTGAAATTATTGAGCATCCTAAAAATATTATATATGGCCTTGGGGCTTCCCTTATACTCTGCTGAATCGGAGTCAAAACTAAAAGTGCCCACATTTCTGACCACTCCTTCTTGGTTGTTCTGAAAGTCCTCTAAGCAAAAGTAGAGTTGATAATCAATGCCTGCCTCATACATGTTTTTTAGCCGGCTCGGAATGTAACTGGCCCCGACATAAGACCTCTCTCCTCTCTCCGGTAATACATTGGCGTCGCGGTCGAAATTCCATTCATCGACAATCAAAGGGATATTCTTATCCAGGTTAAAATAAGAAAGCCAATCCCTGATTAAGGCTACCGGAGTCTTGTTATAAACAGTGATCTCCTTTTCGGTTTGGGGGTCAGTGGAATAACCGTGCCAGGTAATAAAATCTAAAGGTAGATGATAAGTGGAGCAGAATTTAATAAGCTCATAGATCAGGCTTCTTTCCGGAGTCGCTATATTGTTTTCATCAATATTGTTAAACCACCAACTTACTGATGGTCCTCCCACAGGTATGTGTATCTTAGTTTCTGCTTCTAATTCACTGATGCTTTCGGCAAATGCCCGATAGAGATTAAGATACTCTTGTTTTCTCCCCAAGAAGAAATCATCTGAATCCGGCGTGCTCCAAACCTCATACCAGATATTATATTTCTTCTGGCAACTTAAAGTCCTAATTGTGTGTTTGATCAATTCTTTAAACGCCTTTAAATCCCAGGGTGGGCTTTTTTTATCTAAGGCCTTGCCTAATCCTGCGGGGGTGCTAAATATATCCAAAATAACTACTCCGCCTGCTTCAGTTACATTCTTCATAATATCTTCGTAATTACTCAATAGCTTATCCTGTAAGTCTTTATCCTTGGCAAGATTATTTATCTCCCAAAGGTTATACTGGATGCGATATATGCCGCTAAAACCAATGTCCTTCTGCCAGATATCCAGGACTTCTTTAGCGGCTTGAGTCTGTGGCCAGCAACCTTGGGCGTGAAAACCCCGGCCGCTTAAATCAATACTGGGCTTAAATATCTTTGGCAGGGCAATGGTGCTTGAGTTGACATCCAAAGTGAATTCGAGTTCACCGTCTTGGGCAAGAATAGTACAAAGCGCAAAGCGCAAAGCGCAAAATGCAAAACCAAAACTTAAAACATAAAACTTTAAGTTTTGCGTTAAAATTTTGAGCTTTGTGTTTTGAATTTTGAACTTATTCATCTTTAAGATACTTTCTCTGGATTCTTACAATTGACTTTGCTTTCCCGGTCTGCTCATCAATATCTAAAACCACGCCTTGCAATTGAATGTTCTCCTTGGCCACTTCAAATCTGGTGGGGATACCGCTAATGAATCTCTCTAAGACATCTTCAGTTCTTCTGCCGATCACAGAGTCAACCGGCCCAGCCATGCCTACATCAGTGATATAAGCAGTCCCGGCGGGCAAAATCCGCTCATCCGCAGTTTGGATATGCGTATGGGTGCCTAAAACCGCGGAAACTTTGCCATCTAAATACCAACCCAGGGCTACTTTTTCCGAAGTCGCCTCAGCATGTATATCCACAATAATTATTTTGCAATCTTCCGCCAGGTCTTCTTGCGCCCTGCGGCTCATCCTAAAAGGACATTCCAGGGCCTCCATAAAAACTCTTCCTTGCACATTCATTACCCCCACCTGCAGGTTATTTTTAGTCTTAAATTTTCCCCACCCTCGTCCAGGCGCACCGGCAGGAAAATTTAAAGGTCTTAAAATGCGCTCTTCTTCATTGATAATTTCAAAAATTTCTCTTTTCTTCCAGATATGGTCTCCAGAGGTAAGCACATCAATTCCAGAATCAAATAACTCTTTCGCCACTTTGGAGGTAATGCCTGAACCGCCCGCAGCGTTTTCGGCGTTAGCAATCACAAAATCCAGGCTATATTCTTTTTTTAATGCGGGTAAGAGCTTTTGTGCTGCCTCTCTGCCTGGACTACCTACTATATCTCCGATAAATAAGATATTCATATCTAAACCTTAACCTTATTTAGCATACTCAATTGCCCTGGTTTCCCGAATCACTGTCACTTTAATTTGGCCAGGATACTCCATCCCTTCCTCTATCTTTTTGCGGATATCCCGGGCAAGATTAGTTGCTTCACTATCGGTGATTTTCTCGGGTTGCACAATTACGCGTATCTCCCGGCCTGCCTGGATAGCAAAGGATTTCTCCACACCCTTAAAAACATTGGCAATGGACTCTAATTTCTCTAATCTCTTAATGTAGGTCTCTAAGGTTTCCCGCCGAGCGCCTGGCCGCGTAGCGCTTATCGCATCTGCGGCCACCGCCAAAACTGCGTATAGGCTTTGGGGCTGCATTTCTTCATGATGCGATTCAATGGCATTGACGACCTCAGCCGACTCATTATATTTCTTGGCTAGTTCTGCGCCTAATTTGGCATGCGTGCCTTCCACCTGATGGTCCACGGCCTTGCCAATATCGTGCAAGAGCCCGATGCGGCGCGCCAGCCTGAAATCCAAACCCAGCTCTGAAGCCATAACCCCCAAAAGAAAAGAGACTTCTTTGGAATGCTGCAGCGCATTCTGGCCATAACTGGTGCGGTATTTAAGGCGGCCTAAAAGTTTGATTATCTCGGGATGCAACCCATTGGTGCCAGCCTCAAAGGCTGCGCGCTCTCCTTCTTCGCGTATCTTCTCATCCATTTCCTTTTTAGTCTTTTCCACTATCTCTTCGATTCTGCCCGGATGAATCCTGCCATCAGCAATAAGTTTTTCCAGGCTCATCCGCGCTATTTCCCTGCGCACAGTATCAAAGGCAGATAAGGTTACTGCCTCGGGGGTATCGTCAATAATCACATCTACGCCCGTCGCCATCTCTAAGGCCCGGATATTCCTGCCTTCCCTTCCGATAACCCGGCCTTTCATTTCATCGTTAGGCAAGGCCACTACGCTTACGGTTGACTCCACGGTATGCTCTACTGCACATCTTTGAATGGCCAGACTTATCAATTCCCTGGCCTTCTTCTCCGAGACACTGCGCAATTCTTCTTCTTGTTTTTTAATCAACAGGGCTTTTTCGTTATTTAACTCTTCACTTAGACGATTAAGCAAAATCTGTTTTGCCTCTTCAGCGGACAAAGAAGCGATCTTCTGCAGCCTCTCCTTTTCTTCGGCAATGAGTAAGTGTAACTGGTTATCTTTGGCCTTCAGGGATTCTTCCTGCTTCCTGATATTCTCGTGCCTTAGTTCAAACTCTTTTTCTTTCTTCTCTAAAAGGTCGAGCCTGCGGTCAATATTCTCTTCCTTTTGCGCCAGCCTCCTTTCTGCATTTGATATATCCTGGCGCCTGTCTTTGGTCTCGCGCTCAAAATCCTGACGCATGCGATACAAGAGATCTTTAGCTTCTAATTCTACTTCTCGTCGTCTGTCTTGGGCCTCTTTTTTCGCCTGTTCTAAAATAATCCTTGCCTTGGTCTCAGCATCCTGGATCTTCTTTTCCGCTACATATCTTCTCAAAAGATATCCTAAGGGTATTGAGATTAAGGCAATAACCATAAATATAATTATATTCAACATCGCTTAATCAACCTCCCTCTTTAAAATAGTCATTGTGCTTTGGAAATATTCTTAAGCAGTCTAAAATAAAATGCAATCTTTAACTTTTGCGTCTTGTTTTTAGCGATCAGGCAAAGATTAACCGGTGGACTTTTACATCGGTGCCGCTGGTGGGTATTTTAGGTAAGATTTGAAAATCAAAGGCCAGGCCAATGGAGGGAGTTTTATCTGGCAGTCTCTTCAAGAAATAATCATAACAACCCTTACCGCGTCCTAATCGATTGCCTTGGTTATCAAAGGCAACCCCTGGCACAATCACAAGGTCTATATTGGAAGCATTAATAAATCTCTTCTTCGCAGGCTCGCATACTCCATAAGGGCCTTTTACCAACCTTGTCTTATCTTTCAATATGCAGGGCCTTATTCTGACTCTATTGTCTTTACAAACAGGCACTGCTACTATCTTACCTAATTTTTGTGCTACCTTTATCATTTTTCGGGTATCGACCTCACCAGCCATTGAGATGTAAAACATCACTCTCTTTGCTTTTTGAAACACTGAAGTTCTAAAAAGTTTTTTTTGGATTATTCTACTTTTTCGGTCTTGGTCTTCCTCCTTCTGAGTTTTTAGTCTCAAAAACATTTTACTACGAATTTGTTCTTTTGTCAATATAACCATAATAAATCAAACTAATGTGCATGATGGGTTGAACTAGTGTCGTCGAAAGGGACAGGCTTACCCTGTCTTTGATAATAATCCTTTATCGCCGACCTTAACGCCTCTTCAGCTAAAACCGAACAATGCATCTTGACAGGGGGCAGGCCGCCTAATGCCTCAGCTACTGCCTTATTGGAAATCTTTAAGGCTTCATCAATGGTCTTTCCTTTGACCATCTCCGTGACCATGGAGCTTGTGCTTATGGCTGCGCCACAGCCAAAGGTCTTAAATTTTACATCCACAATTATATTATTCTCTACCTTAATATACATGCGCATCACATCACCGCAGATAGGATTGCCCACATTGCCAATACCATTGGCATCGGGAATTTCGCCCACATTTCTGGGATGCAAAAAATGGTCCATTACTTTTTCGGAATAGGGCTGTTCGCTCATGATTAAACTCCAAATGACAAAATATTTGTTTTGATATTTGACATTGGGATTTGGGATTTATTTTGGAATTTGGATTTTGTCATTTGACATTATTAATTTGTGCGGCTTAGTTGCCTTTTTAAAATCCTTAGGCGCTTGCGCTTTTTTTAGCGTATCAAGTCTCTTTCTCTTCTCTAACTCTTTGTAAATTAAAACCCAGGCGCAATCCTTCTCGGAGTCCACCTCGCATTTACCTTTGTTCATTCCACCGCAAGGCCCATTTAAAAGACCTTTGGCACAAAGCGTAATCGGACAAATCCCGCCTGTTACCTCTAAGACGCATTCGCCACACATAGAGCACTTTTCGTAAAAGTTACCCTGGGCGTCCATTATTGCACCAAACAAGGTGTTACAAGCTGGTAAGGCCGCCAAGCCCAATCGGTCATTATCCTTAACGGATTGCGCTCCTAATCCGCAAGCCAAGACTAAAATCGCTTCCGCTTCACGCAGCGCCTGCATATTCTTAGCTAATTCAGTTTTAATCTGGCTGGCTACACAAGGCGCGCTAGGAATACACATTCCTAAGACAGTCTTACCTTGTGCCTGGAGTTGCTCTTTCATCTTCAGGAGCTCCGGCTCTCCGCCGGTCTTACAGGTAGTGGCGCACTCACCGCAACCGACCAAAAATATCTTCTCATAATTTTTTAAACTATCAATTATCTCTGGAAAAGGTTTTTGCTCAGTGATAATCATAAAAACCTCACCCCCTACATTCAGCTACATAATTAAGCCCTCAAATTCTATCACTATTTAGCTTAAGGCTCAAGGAAAAAAATTAGCGCGAGCTGCCACGTAGTTTCTCTAAGCGTTGTTTAATTTTAGCTTCGTAACCAATATCCGTGGGCTCGTAATATTTAACCGCCTTTCGGGTATATTTTTGTTTTACATAATGACCTTCATAATCATGGGCGTATTTATAGCCCTTGCCATGGCCTAAAACCTCTGCACCCGAATAAGAGGCATCCTTAAGGTGATTAGGCACCTCTTGGACTTTATTCTTTTCGATGTCAGCAGAGGCCTTTTCAATTGCGAGATAACTAGCATTAGATTTTGGGGCGCAGGCAACATAAATTGCTGCCTGGGCTAAAGGGATTCTTGCCTCAGGCAGGCCTACAAACTCTGAGATCTGTAAGGCCGCATTTGCCAGAACAGTCGCCAAAGGGTCAGCATTACCCACATCTTCGGCAGCAGCAATACAAATCCGACGGGCAATGAAACGCGGGTCTTCTCCGGCGTAAAGCATCTTGGCCATCCAATACAAAGCTGCATCTGGATCCGAGCCGCGCATGGACTTAATAAATGCCGAAGCAGTATCATAATGCGCATCTTCATCTTTATCATAGAGAACTACTTTTTTCTGGATAGACTCAGCTGCTACCTCTAAATCAAAATTGATAAAGCTATCTTTGGATTTAGGGGTAGTTAGCGCCCCTACCTCCAGGGCATTCAATGCCCTGCGCGCATCTCCTTCGCAGGTCTTAGCTAAAAAGGCTAAGGCCTTCTTGTCTATTTTAATCTTAAGATTACCAAAGCCCCGGGGCTTATCCTTTAAAGCCAAAGAGAGTATATTGACAACGTCATTTTCTTTTAAAGGCTTTAATTCAAAAACCAGGGAGCGGGATAAAAGCGGTGAAACCAGGGAGAAAAATGGGTTGTGCACCGTAGCGCCAATTAAGATGGGATTGCCTTCTTCTATATCGGGTATGAGCACATCTTGCTGCGCCTTATTAAAACGGTGTATCTCATCAATAAAAAGTATGGTTTTCTTAGCAGTATTGGCTTTTCTATTTTTTGCTCCAGCAATAACCTTTCTTAATTCCTCCACATTGGAAGTAGTGGCGTTTATGGCTATATAATTTGCCTTGGTGACATGGGCAATACACCAGGCCAAGGAAGTCTTACCTGTACCCGGCGGACCATACAATATTAATGAACTTATCCTATCCGCCTCAATTGCCCGGCGCAGGAGTTTACCCTTACCTAAAATATGCTCCTGGCCGACAAACTCATCCAAAGTTGTTGGCCGCATCCTCACTGCCAAAGGAAAGTCTTGATTCAGTTCTTTAGGTTTTTCTTCGAAAAAATCCATAGGCTATTGTTATCCCGCAACCGCTCAACCCTCCTACGCCTTACGGTCAACTTTGCAGAAGCGATTTGACGGCTTCGGAGGGTTAATTCGGCCACACAACTTGCGTTCACTTCATTCCGCAAGTTGTGGCCTCATTAAAAAAATCCCCGCCTGTGCCGTTGGACATGATTGGTTGTGAACCAGTTTGGTTTCACGTGGGCACTCTCCCTTTACTGCCTTGGCAGCAAAGGAGTAAAGTTCCCTTAATAATGGTGTTGGTTCACCAATTATCAACACTTCCAACGCGCACTGCAGGGATATTCTAAAAGAACATTGTTTTTGTAAAAAAAGTATAGCACATCTAAAGAAAAAGTCAACACATTCGTATTGCCAATTGATTTATTTTGCACATACTTGAGTGTTGATACTGAGAACGATCCCGCATTATGCGGGGTCGTTGAATGTATCAAATCTTATCTAATCTTAGCGTTAAATTTATCCACTAATGCCTGAGTAATTAAAGAGTGCACGGGGTTAATCTCCTCTTGAGTGAGGGTGCGTTCATCCGAACGGTAAACACAGGAGATGGTCAGTCCTCTGCATCCGGCAGGGATTTGTTGGCCTTTATAATAATCTATTATCTTGACTTCGCGTAATAAAGGCCTGCCACTTAGTTGTATGGTTTCCAGTAGATTATCTATTAAGATATCTTCCTTGAGAGTTAAACTTATATCTCTAGTTATAGCCGGATACACCGGAAGAGGCACAAATCTCTTTTTTAAATCTACATGAGAAAATAGTTTGTCTAAACTAATCTGGGTGATAAAGACCTCTTTATTCTTTATATCTAAATTCTCCAAGGTTTCTCTGGCTAAGCTTAACATCGCGCCTATTTTTTCTTGGCCTATATACAAAGCTAACTCTTGCGTCTTGGCTTGGTTTTTAAAATTATAATTGCTGATACCCAGTCTCTCTAAAAGAACCTCTACTATTCCTTTTAAATGTAAAAATCCTACTTCCTGTTTAAGCAAACCCTCATCCGATAAGCTGGTTCTTGTTCCGCCGAGAGCCAGACCCAAAGCTAATTCTTCTTCCGGTTGACTATCAGACTGGGTAAAAATGTTAGCAATCTCAAAAATATTAATATAAACCTGTTTCTGGTTAAGGTTGTAGGCAATGCGCTGAGTGAGGCTGGGAATAAGCGTAGGCCTTAAAATCTCCTGCTCGCTACTTAAAGGATTTAAGATTTCAATAGCATTAGTTAGGGCAATGTCAAACTTTCTCATCAAATCCTTATCCACCAGACTATAGGTAATTGCCTCGTTTAAACCTAAACCTACCAGTATATTCTTTATTAAGGAAACCAGTTCTCTTTTCTCACCGCGGCTAATTTGCGGGGTTAGAGCAGGTAGAGTATTAGGAATTCTTTCATACCCGTATATGCGGGCTATTTCCTCAATTAAATCCATCTCTAAATTCACATCTGGCCGATGAGAAGGAATTCTTACCTTTAAATTATTTTTTGCGCTGGCATTGACCTTAAAACCCAGATTATTTAAAATATCTTTTATTTTTGTGGGTTTAATCTCCGCGGCTAGAATTTTTGGAACGAGCTTGGTATTAAAGTTAATGGTTTTCTTTTTCACTTGAGCTTGACCCGCGCTTTTGGCTAAGATACATCTTCCATCGCCAATTTCTTGAATTAATTCTGCTGCCTGCCAAGAAGCCCGCTCAATTATTCCTAAGTCTATTCCTCTTTCAAATCTATACGCAGATTCACTCTGCAAACCCAGCTTTTGCCTCACCCGACGAACAATTACCGGGTTAAAAATCGCTGCTTCTAAGAGCACATTTTTGGTGCTTTCGCTTACCTCTGTGTCTTTGCCGCCCATGACACCAGCTATAGCCACAGGCCTTTCTTTATCAGCAATAACTAAAATGTCGGGGCTAAGTATTCTCAACTCACCATCAATAGTGGTTATTTTCTCATTACTTTTCGCCCGTCGGACAATTATCGTATTTTGATGTAGCGTATCCAAATCAAAGGCGTGCAAAGGCTCACCCCAGGCAAACATAATATAATTGGTGATATCTACAATATTGTTTATGCTGCGGCAGCCTACTAACTCTAATCTCCTCCTTAGCCAATCAGGAGATGGTCCTACTTTAATATCTCTAATTATCTTAGCCGTGTATAGCGAGCAGTCCTTTTTGTCTTGAATTTTAATAACAAAACTCGGATGGCCGGATGACCGGATGACCGGATGACCGGGCGGTTTGGGTAAATTTAATTTTTTGCCCGTAATCGCTGCGACTTCCCTGGCAATGCCGATAACACTTAACCAATCTGGCCTATTGGAAGTGACTTCAATCTCAAAAACAAAATCTGCGTCAGCTTCCGCTAAAGCAGTGACTTCTAATCCGGCCATGGTTAGCTTATCGGCAAGGGCTCCAGGCGAAAGCTTAATCTCAACAAAATCTTTTAACCAATTATAGGTAACCTTCACCCCGCTCTTCCTTCCATATATTCACCCCAACCCTTAAGGAAGGGCGGGGTTCATTTTATTAGAACTGTTTTAAAAACCGCAGGTCATCCTCAAAAAATAACCTGATATCATCAATGCCGTATTTAAGCATGGCGATTCTTTCTACCCCTAAGCCAAAGGCAAAGCCAGTGTATTTTTTTGGATCATATCCGACGTGTTCAAAAACATTGGGATGAATCATGCCTGAGCCTAAAATCTCAAGCCACCCTTTCCTGCCACACACAGAGCAGCCTTTACCCTTACAGATAATACAAGAGATATCCACTTCTGCTGAGGGTTCAGTAAAAGGAAAAAAGTGTGGTCGAAAACGCATTCTGATATCCCGGCCAAATACTGCCTTGGCAAAAACCTCTAATACCCCTTTTAAATCCGAGAATCTTATATTTGTATCCACCATAAAGCCCTCAATCTGATGAAACATAAAAGAGTGGCTGGCATCAACGGCATCGGGCCGATAAACCCGTCCAGGCACCACCACGGCCAAAGGCGGTTTACGCGCTTTCATCGCCCGAATCTGCACTGGCGAGGTATGGCTGCGCAAAAGTAATCTGTTTTTGTCTTTGAGATAAAAGGTGTCAAACACGTCTCGGGAAGGATGCTCTAAAGGAATATTTAAACCAGTGAAATTATTATATTCGGTCTCAATCTCTGGCCCCTCAACGATACAAAATCCCATCTTGGTAAATATGGCGCAGATTTCATCCATGACCTGAGTTAGGGGATGCAAGTGGCCTAAGTCCTGGGCAATCCCTGGCATGCTAATATCTACTTGAGAGGTAACTTTTCTGCCGGGTTGAGCGATAAAGGTCTTTTGTTTTTCTGCAATGAGGGCAGTTATCCTGGTTTTAAGAATATTTACCTGCTGACCAAAGGTAGCCCTTTGCTCGGCAGGCAAGCTAGGGATAGAGCTGGTTAACTGGGCGAGAATACCTTTTCTCGCCAGATATTTTAGGCGAAACTCCTCCAGCTTCTCAGGAGAATTTATCTGCTCTATTTCTGAATCTATCGTCTTATTAATTGCCTCAAGATCAAGATTAGACATAAGAATCCCGCTAATATTAAAACTGTGTTTCTCTTGCCCAAATTAAATTTTTCTACCACAGCTCTACCGCTACTTATTCTACGTAAGGCCTGGGCATGGATATCCAAGTCTCCGCCGTGTTCTGCGCAACTTCGCTGGAATATACCGGTAATCTCCACCATATCTCCCTTGGATTTATAACTACCCGTATAAACTATGGCCTTCACTGAAGGAACAGCCGCCCAGACACCAATTGCATTCTGGCCATCATTAATGTTCACCCAGGCATAAGCACCGCGCTGCATTATATCGCCAATAACCTCGCCTTCGTAAATAACCGTCTTACCATCGTAAAGTTTAGCATTATTGATTAATTCAGTACTAGAAATGGGCTGGGCATAACAGATAGTGTACAGTGAACAGCGTACAGTGAACAGCGTCAGCAATAAAAATACGCTGTAAACTGTAAACTGTAAACAGTAAACTTTTTTAGTCATCAATTTCCTTTTACCACTGCCACAAAGAATCCGATTAAAGTAAACACCGACATAAATTCCAGGCGGCCTGCCCACATCTGAAATATATAGGTAATTTTTAAAGCCGCAGGCATATTAATATTGGTGACACCACAAGACAACCCCACATTCGCTGCCGCTGAAGTAGATTCAAAGAGAGAATTTAAAAATGGGTGGCCAAAAAACATCCCTGCCAGCGTCCCTAAAGCATAAAGCACAAGATAGGCAAGAGTAATAATTAAGGCGGATCTGACTTGCTTATCCTCCAAAAATATTTCTTTAATATGGCGGAACTTCTGTACCACAATGGCGTGTTCGGGAAGGATGATGCGCTTGATATCTTCTACTAATGCCTTAAATATTATACCCACGCGCAGCATCTTGATTGCTCCCGTCGTAGAACAGACTGCCCCGCCTAAGGCCATGGCTATAATTACCCCTACTATAGCTAATTGACTCCAATCATTAATAAATTGGGAGGGATAGATGGTCTGGTATCCGGTACCAGTGTGACCGGAGATAAGCTGATAAAAACCCTTACGAAATAGAATTGAGGCTTTGGGATACGCGCCTATTTGCACAAGACCGACTGCGGTAATACAAAAGGTAATTAAAACAGTGATAAAGAGAGTTACTGTTTCGATATTTTTCAATATTTCTTTACGATTCCCCATCCAGATATGATAATGTAATTTGAAATTTATCGCACCCAAGATCATAATAATAACCGTGACAATTTCATAAGGCAGGCTATGATAATACAGGATGTTTTGCGACTGGGGAGAAAAACCGCCGGTGTCAAAAGCAGCCATAAACACACAGACACCGTGAAAAAAGGCATTAAAGGTCTTCATCCCATTTAAAATACCTACTATCCCTAAGGCAATGGTGCCTAAGATTAAATAAACAATGCTTACTAACCAGATAAAGCGTGCGGTATGGATAACATTGGGTAAAACCCTCTCATCGCGGGCTTCGCCTACATACATTCTAAAAGCGCCGGATGCTCCTTTCACAAAAAAAGCTAAAGCAACAATGACAATGCCTTGCCCTCCGATAAACATAATCAAGTGCCGCCAGAGATTATGCGTAAAAGAAAGGTGGTCTAAATCCTGGACTAAAACTAAACCCGTGGTAGCAAAACCTGACATGGCATCAAAACAGGCATCCAAATATGACTTCCAGTGCCCACTGAGGTATAACGGTATTGCCCCTAAGAACATCGCCACTAACCAGGATAAAGAAACCACAATCATCCCCTGCATCCAGTTTAGGTCTTTTTCGGTAAAACATAATTTGGTTAAGATTACTCCTAAGGCTAAACTTATCTGGAGGCTAATTAAAAAATCTAGGGCAGGATTGATTTCATGCCTGACCATGCCGAGGATAAGAGGCACGAGCATGGTTAGACCTAACCCCAGGATAATCTTACCTAAATAATAACCGATAATTTTAATATCATTAAGGCGGGGCTTAAGTATCATCTTGCTATTTTCCGTTTAAGGCCAGGCAAATAAAAAAGGCCATCAACATGACCGCTAAAGCGTATAAAACCTCAGTGGTAATACCTAATATTATATTGACAGGGGCTTTTATTCTTATCATATCTTACCCACTAATAAATTGACAAGCTGCGGTTCATTACCGATTAAAGTTAAGGCAATAATATCATCGCCGGCTTTGAGTATAGTGTTACCTTTGGGGACAATCACCTGTTCACCCCTGAGAATAGAAACTAAAACTGAATCCGCTGGTAACTGGATATCCTGAATCTGCTGGTTAATTACGGGTGAATCCGCAGGTAAATCCAGACGCACGATGGCAAGTTTCCCGCGCTTAAAACTCATCAGATTCACAAAATCCGAAAAAGAAACTTCTTCTTCGATAATCTTAGCAATAATCTTGGTAGAATCTACCGGCACATCAATGCCTAACTCGGAAAAGGTGTGTTCGTTATCAGGATTATTAACCCTGCCCACAGTGCGCTGGACATTAAATCTCTCTTTGGCTAATTGGCAGATAATCAGATTATCCTCGTCATCGCCTGTAACTGCAGCTACTACATCTGCGCGTTCAATACCTGCCTCTTCTAAAATGCGCGGGTCACAGCCATCGCCATTAATGACCAAGGCTTCTAATTCTTTGGCTATCTCGTCGCATATCGCTTTATCTTTATCCACGATACTAACCACGTGTTTGCCCTGGCAAAGCCTCTTGGTTAAAAAATAACCTACTTTACCTGCACCGACAATCAGAATATACATCTTCTCTCTCCCCTATATACCAAATTTATCCTTTATCTTCTTCAGGCTAGCTACCTTAACCGCAGCCATTAATGTGTCTTTGGCTTTTAAAACGGTATTAGACTCTGGCAGAATAACTCCTTGTAATCTTCGGATAGCCACCACCAAAAACTCTCCTGGAATATTTATCTCCTGGATGGTTTTGCCCGCTAAGTTATTTTTCGCCTCAATTTCAATCACGCCCAATTCCTTGGTCTCGATGAGGTAACTGGAAAAGCGGCTTTCAATAATCTTGTCTCTGAGCATTGCGGCAAAAAGAATGGTTCCGCTGATAATGTCCAGGCCTAAAGCAGCGTAGATATGGGCGCGCTGGGGATCATAGACCCGGGCAATCACTTTGGGAACCTTAAATATCTTTTTGGCAACTTGGGCAGAGATTAAATTGGTGTTATCGCCATTGGTTACGCTGCAGAAGGCATCGGCTTTCTCAATACCAGCCTGTCTTAATAATGCCAAATCAAAACCATTGCCCGCTAAGGTTAAACCATTGAACGTGCCGCCCAAGCGATCAAAAGAGTCCTGATTCCTATCAATCACCACTACATTATGCCCCTCGCTAGAGAGAAGTTTAGCTAATTCTGAACCTACTCTACCGCAACCTAATATTATGATATACATATTTCCTCGCTTTGCTCGGGAGTTTACAGTTGACCTGCCTACCGGCAGGCAGGCTGTTGACAGTTAACAGCGCTACGCTGTAAACTACTACAGATGTAAACTGTTAACTTTTTATCCTCTGGCTATTTCTACCAACTTCTTAAATGCCTGGCTGTCTCTTACAGCCAAATCCGCTAAAATCTTGCGGTCCAAATTGATTTTAGCCTTTTTAAGGCCGCGAATAAATTGACTGTAGGTAATGCCTTCGAGCCGACACGCTGCATTCAGTCGCGTAATCCAAAGCCTGCGAAATTCTCTCTTTTTTACGCGTCTATCGCGATAGGCATACACAAGCGCATGCATGAGCGCCCGGCGGGCTTGTTGGTATTGCTTGCTGCGGTCGCCCCAATAGCCCTTGGCTTTCTTTAACAATCTTTTCTTGCGCTTTCTGGTTGCAACACTATGTTTTATCTTTGCCATGACCTCGCTCCTTTGTCGCTCGAAGTTTACAGTTTACTGTTTACAGTGTTAATTATTGCCGCCGTAAATGCACACTGTTCACTTTTAAGCATATGGTAACATCCGTTTAAGATACTTTTCTGATTTGTGACCTTCTAAAACCTGTGGTCTTCTTAACTGCCTTATCCTCTTGGTTTCTTTGCCTGTGGCCAGATGGCTCTTGCCGCAGCTGGGATATTTAATCTTGCCTGTTTTGGTTAATTTAAATCTTTTAGCTGCTCCTTTTTTGGTTTTTAATTTTGGCATTTCCTCACTCCGTTCGGAGTTTACAGTTGACTGTTGACAGTTAACAGCACTACGCTGTACACTGTAAACTATAAACTGTTAACTTATATTTATTTCGGGGCAATGACTAAAGACATTACCCTGCCCTCTAGATTGGGCTCCTTTTCTATTTGTCCGTCGCTGGTGGTATCCAGAATAAATCTATCTAACAGCTTCCTGCCCAAATCCATATGCTCCATCTGCCTGCCCCTAAAGAAGAGATTGATTTTTACTTTATCCTTCTTCTTTAAGAAGCTGATTACCTGTTTCAGCTTGGTCTGGTAATCGTGCTCGTCAATATTGGGCTTAAGCCGGATCTCTTTTAATCGTCCTTGCTTCTGGTGCTTCTTGGCTTCGCGCTCCTTTTTTTCCTGGTCATACTTAAACTTGCTAAAGTCAACAATGCGGCAGACCGGCGGATTTGCTTGCGGGGCAACTTCGACTAAATCTAAATCATATTGATTAGCCAAATCTTGCGCACTTTGAATGGACATCACCCCTAATTGGTTGTCATCCGGACCAATAAGTCGCACCTGAGGAACGCGGATCCTTTCGTTAATACGGATAAACTTTTTTATCGTAACCACCTCCTTGTTCTTTAAGGCTACACAGTTGTAACCTTATTGTCTATCTCCGCTTTTATCTCTTTTATAAATTCTTCTAAATTTTTGCTTCCCCTGTCGCCTTCAACTCTCTTTCTTACTGCCACTGTATTCGCCTTAGCCTCGCGCTCACCCACAACCAAGGTATAGGGTATTTTATTCAACTCGGCATTGCGTATCCTTTTTTCCAAGGTTTCATTACGAATATCAATATCTGCCCGGATAGAGTTTGCTTCTAAGGCACTTTTAATCTTAAGGGCATATTCCTGTAAGGTATCTTTAATCGGAATCACTAATATTTGCGTAGGCGCCAACCATAAAGGTAAATCGCCTTTATAATGCTCTAACAAGGCCCCCATAAATCGCTCCAGGCTTCCCAATAAAACCCGGTGTAACATAATCGGTTGTTTTTCTTTGCCGTCAGAATCCACATAAGTAAGATTAAATCTTTTGGGAAGAGCAAAATCGCATTGGATAGTGGCGCACTGCCATTTTCTCTTTAAGGCGTCTTTTAATTTAATATCAATCTTAGGGCCGTAAAAAGCGCCCTCACCTATATTAATATCGTAAGTGAGACCTTTTTCTTTTAATGCCTCCTCTAAAGCATTGGTTGCCCGTTGCCAGTCCTCATCCGAGCCAATATATTTCTCTGGCCGTGTGCTTAATTCAACCCCCACGTCCTTAAAACCAAAAATGCGCATGGTGTCAAAGACAAAATCAATAATTGCTTTAATCTCATTGCATAATTGTTCTGGTAAGCAGAATATATGCGCATCATCCTGGGTAAATCCGCGCACGCGCAAAAGCCCGTGTAAAACCCCTGCCTTTTCATGCCGATATACTGTGCCTAACTCAAAAAATCGAAGAGGCAGTTCCCGATAGCTTCGATTTTTTGATTTATAAATCAAAATATGACCCGGGCAGTTCATCGGTTTTAAAACGAACTCTTTATCCTCAATTTTAAAAGTATACATATTTTCTTTGTAGTAGTCATAGTGGCCAGAGGTCTTCCAGAGCTCAGACTGCATGATATGCGGGGTTATGACTAACTGATAACCGCGCTTTAAATGCTCTCTCTTTTCGTAGTCTTCTATGATCATGCGCAGCAACGCTCCTTTGGGATGATAAAATACCAAACCTGCGCCTGCCTCTTCATGGTAGATATCAAAAAATCCCAATTGCGGACCTAATTTGCGGTGGTCGCGAGTCTTGGCCTCTTCTAAATTTTTCAGATATTCCTCTAACTCTTTTTTAGTTTCAAAACAGGTGCCATAAATTCTTTGCAGCATAGGATTGGTTTCGATCCCGTGCCAATAGGCGCCGGCTACAGATAATAATTTAAAAACTTTAATCTTTCCGGTTGATTCCACATGCGGACCGCGACATAAATCGATAAAGCTTTCTCCGGTTTTGTATATTGAAAATTTCTCATCGGGGATTTCATGAATAAGCTCAACCTTATAATCCTCTTTTAATTTCTTAAACAACTCAGCGGCCTCTTTTTTGGATAGTTCTTGCCGGATAAATGGCTCGTTTTTGTTAATTATCTCTTGCATCTTTTGCTCAATTTCAATTAAATCCTCGTCGGTAAACGGCTCTTTTTTCTCAAAGTCGTAATAAAAGCCATCCTCAATAGACGGTCCAATACCTAATTTAACTTCGGGCCAGAGCTGCTTTACTGCCTCAGCCATGATATGCGAACAGGAATGTCTTAGGGTATCAAGATCCATTTTAAACTTTTAGGCACTTCGCTCGCTGTTTTGCTTGTCGCAAAACTACGCTCGCTCTAGTGCCATTTTAATTTTGCTTGTCGCAAAATTCAAATGGGCCCAAGAGGGGTCGAACCTCTGACCTTTGCGATGTCAACGCAACGCTCTAACCAACTGAGCTATGAGCCCAAAATGCCGGGGGAGGGATTTGAACCCTCACGTTCTTACGAACGCGAGATTTTAAGTCTCGTTTGTCTGCCATTCCAACACCCCGGCGAATAAATTCTAATTAAAAGGCGTGGACCGGATTCGAACCGGTGAATAGTTGTTTTGCAGACAACTCCCTTAACCTCTTGGGTACCACGCCGTCAATTCTCTACCCACTTAGGATATAACTTTATAAAATCTAAAAATTTTGAATATTTCCTTTCTAAGTATAATGAAGTTATCGCGTCAGAATAAATATATTTTAATAAAGGCGCCGCTTCTTTCGTTGAATATTTTATCTGGAAAGCACGATTGTTTCTAAACACGTTGTGAGCTTTGATATCTACTGACAAACTTATCTTGTCTGCTAGTTGTCTCAAAAACAATTCGCTACCGGAAGTAAAGGTTACTGATAATCTTTTCTTTTTCTTATAAATATTTATACAACCGTCTCCATCTAGATATCCTCTAAAAAAACTCTTCACAAAATCAAGGGGTATTTTCGGCAGATTAATTGTTTTGGATTTTCTGGGTGTAATTCCTAATATAATGAGGTCATTGTAAATCTCGTGGCTGCCGATTCTAAGCATATACTGTTCCTTAGAAATATATTTTTTGCCATACCAGCAATGCTCTTTGGGTTTTACTATAACTATAGTATGCTCTGAATCCATAGCTCGTTTTATTTTTTCTAAAATTTCTCTATCACCACTACAGATTCTTAAATATTTACCCCTTAAATATGAAGCGTCTTCTAAGCTCCCATCCGCAGAAATAAAACCTAAAACGTAAGCCATTTCTGGTGTCCAGCTCTTAAAAAAATCTTCATTTATTCGATATTTAATACCCATCTATCTTAATATTTGCTTTACTTTCTTAACTATTGTCTCAACCTCTGCCAAACAGCCAACGCCGGTCTCACCGCAGGCAAGCCTGCCTTCTTTCGGCCCAACAAATCTATAACCGTAAGATTTTAATTTTTTAATATTCTCTTGGACAATTCTATTCTTATACATGTTCTCATTCATTGCCGGGCAGAGCAAAACCGGCGCTTTCGTAGCACAAACCACACAGGTAAGCAAATCGTCGCATATACCTGCGGCAATTTTAGCCATGATATTGGCTGTAGCGGGTGCAATTAAGACTAAATCTGTTTTTTCAGCTAAAGAGACGTGCTCGATATCCCAGGCCTCTGGAATTTCAAATAACCCGCGATAGACTTTGGTACCCGAAAGGCTCTGAAAGACTATCGGCTTAATCAATTCTTCAGATTCTTCAGTCATCACTACCGTAACCGTAAAACTCTCATCCTTTAGCCGACGCACTAAATCGCAGGCCTTATACAAAGCAATACTGGCGGTAACCCCTAAAATAATATTTTTTTCTTTCGCCACGTAAAATGCTCCTCATCGCGTGGCAGTCCCGTGGCCCGAAAGGGCTTTACGGGACGCCATTTAATTATTTCTCCGGCTTAATCTTTTTATATTGCACTTTCCCTGCGGCAATCTCATGCAGCGCTATAGTCGAGGGTTTAACTGCCGAATCCATACTTACGAGTTTGGGTTGACCCTCAGCAATTTCTAAAGCCCTTTTGGAAGCCAAAATCACTAATTTATAAACCGAACCGCCACTCTTATCTACCAGCTTCTCTAATGGTACATAAAGCATATACTCCCTCGCTGTAATTTAGATCTGGGTTTCTTGTAATATAATACCTTGTAATTCCCTGACTGCCTGCTTCAAATCGCGATTAATAAGACAATAATCATATTGCTTGGCCACGGCCAATTCTTGGCGGGCAAGTTTAAGGCGCTGCTTAATCTCTCCTTTCTTAGTCTGGCGGCAACGTTTTCTAATCCTGTCTTGAAGCGTCATTAATGAAGGCGGCATGACAAAAACCGTAATTATGTTTTGCGGATAAAGGCGCTTTACCTTTAAAGCGCCTTTAAAATCCAGGCATAAAAGAATGTGTTTGCCTTGATCGAGCTGCCTATCCACAAACTCTTTAGGCGTTGCGTAATAGTAATCCAAATATTCGGTCCATTCAAGAATTTTTTTGGCTTTCCTCTTCTCTCGAAACTCCTTATCGCTGATAAAAAAATAGTCCCTCTTATCAGTCTCCCCTTGCCTCTTAGGTCGAGTAGTGAAAGAAACGGATTTGATTAATTTGTTTTTTAAGGCTTTACTACAAGTAAGCTTTTGCGCCAGCGTGGTTTTACCCGAACCCGAAGGCCCGGAAATGACAAATATCAATCCTTTTTTGCGCAACATCATCTAAATTCTTAAAGTCCCGCCTACTCTATATTCTGCACTTGCTCGCGTATCTTCTCAATTTGACTTTTAATCTGCACCACCCTCGAAGAAATAACCACATCCCAAGACTTAGCCGACATAGTATTGGCCTCGCGCTGCATCTCCTGAGCCACGAAATCTAATTCTTTGCCTATGGGACCATTTTTGTGCAGCCGGCTTTGAAAATTATTAATATGAAAGGTTAATCTCTCTATCTCCTCGGTAATATCTGTATCTTTTAAAAAGTTTATCCGCTCCTCGTCAGTGCGCATCTGGCTGATTTTCTTCTGCACTGCTTTTTTAAACCTCTGTTTTATAATGCTTAGGTGAGATTTAAGGCTCTCGGCTCGGCCTTTTAAATAAGTGTATAGTGCCCGGCCTTCTTTCTGGCGAGTTTTCAGCAGCGCATCTAAGGCCTGGTTAATTAATATTTTCAAATCTGGCCAGATGCGTTCTTTAGAGACCTTATTCTCAGCTAAGGATAAAACCCCGGGCAGATGAATAAGGGTATCTATGTTTAGAGAGTCTTGAATTTGAAATTGGCGCTTGATGTTTTTGAGGGCCAAAATATAATCTTTCAGTAATCGCTTATTAATAAAGACGCCCTGGCCATGGCCGCCGGTAATGTTGACGACGCAGGTAACCCTTCCTCTTTTGATTCTGGACTCAATTTCTTTCTTGGCCTTCTCTTCTAAAGATAAAAAGCCTTCGGGCAGATGCAAAACTGTTTCTTGAAACTTATGGTTAGAACTGCGCAACTCCACGCAAATTTTGCCATAGGGCAAAACTGCTCTCTCTTTACTGCCAAAGCCAGTCATACTATTCAGCATCTTAGGGATCTCCTTTTAGGCCCACACCTTTATTTTTCTTTCTTTCTCTGTAATTTCTTTTACAGGATATAAATTCACAATAATTTCCTCCGGAAGAAACCAAAGCTTAATCTCTCTCTCGGCATCCTCTTCATTCGCCGATACATGGATAACGTTTTCATACACCCCGGAGGTGGTAATCCTGCCGTAAGAACCGCGTATGGAAGTCGGCTCTGCCTCTTCGGGATTCGTCGCACCAGCTAGCTCCCGGCACTTCGTAATCGCATCCTCCCCCCAATAAATCAGAGCCATAACTTTGCGCCGATTATGCAGTTCTCCTTGGATATATTGAATCAATTCTTCAAAAAAAGGTTTGTCTTTAAGGTGCTTGTAATGTTCCACGGCTAATTCTCGCCAGACGCGCACAATCTTAGCTGCCACAATCTCTAACTTAGTTTCGGATAATCGGGTTAAGATATTTCCGGTTAAGGATTTTTTCAAACCATCGGGTTTAATCAGAATTAAGGTTGCTTGGTTCATCCTCTTTTAGCCTCCTTCAATGAGCACGCAACTTACGGAGCAGTAATTTTGTAAGCTCCGACGTAAGTTGCTGTGCGAATTGAACCCCACACCCAGTTACTCCGTAGAGTCGCTACTTTAGTATCTGGGTGTGGGGTCAAATTCAGCCAGCAGGCTTACGTTCACTTTGTTCCGTAAGTCTGGGCTTCATTTGACCTTCTTAAGATAGCGCAAATTCTCTCCAGGTCTTCCTGAGAATAGAACTCAATGAGAATGTGGCCGCGCTTCTTTCTCTTGCTAATCCTTACCTTGGTAGCCAATATATGCTGTAGTTCTTCCTCCAGGACTGCCAGCGCAGGCTCGCGATAAGACTCGTCAATTTTACGTTTCATTCGGCGCGGCCGATGCATTTTAATCAAATTCTCTAATTCCCTAACCGATAACCCCTTAGAGATAATTTCTTGGGCAAAGCGGCGTTGTTGGTTAGCATCTTCTAACTCTAAAAGAGCTCGGCCATGGGCAAAACTAAGCCGACCTTTTTTAATCTCTTCTTGAATCTCTTGCGGTAAGTTCAATAACCGCAATATGTTAGTAACAGAGACCCTCGCTTTACCCAAGACTTCACTAATCTTCTCCTGGGTAACCTGAAATTTTCCAATGAGATATTGGTAAGCGCGCGCTTCTTCAATCGGATTCAATCCTTGGCGTTGAATATTTTCAATGAGGGATATTTCTAAGGAATCTCGATCATCTACATCTTTAATAATTACTGGTATCTCTTTGATATTCAACAGGTTAGCAGCGCGCAATCTTCTTTCACCCGCAATCAACTCAAAATATTCTCCTTTGCGTCTAACTAACAAGGGCTGGATCATTCCCTTTTCTTTAATGGACTGGGTTAACTCCTCCAAATTGTCCGGACTAAAATCTTCTCTGGGCTGATAAGGATTGGGTTTAATCTGGTCAGTTTGGACATAAATAATCTTATCTTGTCTTTCAGTTTCTAATTCCTTTTCTGGAATTAAGGCACTAAGCCCCCGGCCTAACGCTTTTTTTTCCATCATACTGCTCCTTCTGGTATAGGTGTGATATTGGTAAGCACACCTAAAACTTCTTTACTTAATTCTTCATATTTTTGCGCGCCAACTGAATCTTTGTCATATAGAGCAATAGGTTTGCCATAACTCGGCGCTTCGCTTAATCTGATATTGCGCGGAATTACGGTTTGATAAACTTTATCCTTGAAATAATTCCTCACCTCCTGAATTACTTCTTTAGTTAAGTTAGTGCGATAATCCGCCATGGTCAAAAGTACACCTTCAATAACTAGATTGGGATTAAGATTATTTTTCACAAGATTAATTGTATTAACAAGTTGCGTTAATCCCTCCAGGGCATAATATTCACACTGCACCGGTACGAGTACTGAATCTGCCGCGCATAAAGCATTTATCGTCAGTAAGCCCAAAGATGGCGGAGAATCAACCATGATAAAATCAAAATTATCCTTTTCGTTTAATAAACTCTTTTTCAATCTATTTTCTCTACCTAAAGCTCCGACTAATTCTACTTCTGCGCCAGTTAAATCCAGATTAGAAGGAGCTAATAAAAGATTGTTAATCGTGGTGGGTTGCAAAATATCCTTGATATTCAACTCTTCTAATAAGACATGGTAGGTGCTTTTTTTAATATCGTGTTGGTTAATTCCCAGGCCGCTCGTGGCATTAGCCTGAGGGTCCAAGTCAATCAATAAGACTCTCTTTCCAGCTAAAGCCAGGTAAGCAGCAAGATTAATTGCCGAGGTAGTTTTACCTGTGCCGCCTTTTTGGTTACAAACAGTGACTATTTTACCCATTGTATTCTATTGAGTTACCAAATGTTCCACGCGGAACATTGCTGACAAAACTAGTACTTTTATCTATATTATTTTCTTAAAAAATAAGGCACTTGTCAAGTAAAATTTATTTATCAATTAGGGTTACTTTTACTTTTGCTGGCTTTGCTCCGGGCATCCCAAAAAGACCTTTTTGCTCCTCAGAAAGAACTTCGATTTTGACTTTATGCCGGGGAAGTTTTAGTTCTCTAAGTGCCTTTTTTATCGCTTCTTCTACAGTTTTACCTTCAACTTCCAGGGTAAATTTTGGGGTCATTTTAGACGACGAGTGCGGATTTGATAAATCAACATAAGCGTACTATTAATAAACCAATATAGGACCAAGCCTGAGGGCATATTATAAAAAATAAATCCAAACATCACGGGGAACATTATCATCATTAGTTTCTGTTGCTCTTGTGAGCTCGCGCTAGCCTGAGCCAGAGATAGCTTTTGCTGAATAAACATCCCTATGGCCATTAAGATGGGCAAGATATTAATATCAACCTTGTTGCCCGATATGCTTAGGCTAAATAATTTGTCTGGACCGGATAAGTCTTTTATCCATAAGAAAGAGGCTCCTTTTAAATTAATCGAGCGGATTAAGGCTTGATAAAGGGCAAAGAAGACTGGTATCTGCAGAATAAGAGGAAGACACCCTCCAACAGGATTGACTTTATGTTCCTGGTATAAGGCCATGATCTCTTTATTCAGCCGCTGCGGATTATCCTTATAAATTTTTCTTAATTCTTCAATACGCGGCTGCAATGCCTGCATTGCTTTCATTGAACGCATTTGTTTTAAACTAAGGGGATAAAGCAAAAAATAAATTAATACACTAAGGATGATAATCGCCCAGCCCCAATTATGCACCAAGCTATACAAAAATTCCAAAAATTGTAAGAGCAGGTGAGAGATAAAATCAAAGGTTCCATAGTACATTATTACTGCCCAGTCAGATTTTAAAGTGTTGATAATTCGTAAGTCCTGTGGCCCCAAATAGATATAAAATTTTTGCTTAACCTGTTGGCCAGGCATAATCACCAAATCTTTAGCCGATAATCCTATTTCGGATTCTTGGGGATTGATTTTCTGGATAAACCCAGTATAATTATTAGCTTCGGGTTGGATGATGGCGCAAAAATATCTATCCCTTAGACCCACAAATTTCACATTCGCCACCGAGATATCCTTACGGGGATTAAGATGCATCGGCTTATCTTGAGTCATAAAAGTGACATCCTGAAAACGCGTCTGCTCAGGGTGGGCGGTAAAATTTAATACTCCTAAAATAATTGGTAGATTAACGGAGATAGGTTGTGGAGATAAATTTTTGACTTCAATATCTAACCCTATGGTATAATTGGATTTATAGAAAAGAAATCGTTTAATAATTTGTTTTTCTGCGTCTTGACAGACAAAGGTCGGTTCTGTATAGGGAGCATTGTTATCTTTTGTAAAGACAAGGTCTTTATCGCCTAATAAAAAGCCCTGCTTAAGAGAAAACCTATAATCCTGGTAATCCTTAAACTTAATTTCGCGCATTGTTGCCTGGGCTGCGCTAAAAATAATCTCCATTTTGTCCTGGGCAAAATTAAACAATGCAAGATCTGATGTTTCGGGTTCAGGCGCTGGCTTGGTGAGGACAGGAGGGGATAAAGTAATTTTCTTCTCCGTCGTGGGGGTCTTTAGCGCAGGGGAGAATTTAGACACCAGGGCAGACCAGCTCAATAATACTAATAAAGATAAAGCAATGGCTAAAACGGTGCGTCTTTCCATAGATTTTTATAACAAGGGATCATACCCGGCTTTGGCTGAAAAGGGCTGACATAGTAACAATCTTTTTAGGGCTTTGACTGCGCCAAGAAAAAAGCCGTATTTAAGAATTGCCTGTTTGGCATATTCGGAACAGCTGGGCGTAAAGCGACAGAGCTGAGGCAGCATACGCCTTAGGTATCTTTGGTATAGGTTAAGTGACCTAACGGATAGCTTCTCAAGCATCAAATACAGAGCCTGGCCCTAGCCTTTTGACGTCGACGACTGAGCGTTTTTCTTCCTGCCTTAGTCGCCATTCTCCGTCGGAATCCGTGTTTACGCTTGCCCACGATGTTTGTGGGCGTCTTTAAATGTTTTTTCATCTTAGAATAGCATCCTTGTCTTGTTGGGCTCTCATTATAACACAAACCCAAAATTGTAAAAGAGATTTTAACACACAAAAGGTGCCAGGTCAAGATAAACAAATCTTTTCTTTATTGACTGCCGCAAAATTTATTGTATAATAATGCCCATTCGTTTTTCCTCTTGTCATCCTGTCTTTCTCTGATATAATATGAAAGTAACTAAACAGTCAAGCGAGGCGCAAGATTCCAGTATTTACAGCCGAAGCGAGAGACTCAAAGAAATGTCCACAGAGTTATTCAACTTGTGCATAAGCTGTGGATAGTGTAGAAAAGTGGATTGAGATGGACATAGCCAAGGCCTGGTCAGAGGCAAAAGAGCATTTAAAAGATAAGCTAGGGGAAACTGTCTATGCTACCTGGGTTGTCCCTTTAAAGCTAAAAGCCAGCAATGAGTCTAAATTAATCTTGGAGGCGCCGGATAAGTTCTTCCGCGATTGGGTGGAAAAACATTATAAGCCGATTATTGTTGAGGCGATGAAGCGCTCCACCCAGCAAGAAATTAGCGTGGTTCTAGAGGCTAGCTCTGCGGTTAGAGATGCCCTGAGTAAACCCCAAGCGGATATGCGTAAAATAACCAGCCCGGATTTCCAAGGCAATATGCCTTTAAACCCCCGCTATACTTTTGACAATTTTGTGGTAGGTCATTCTAACCGCCACGCCCACGCCTATTCCATGGCCGTGGCCGAATCTCCAGCTAAAACCTATAATCCTTTGTTTATTTATGGCGGGGTGGGCCTAGGCAAAACGCATCTGATGCAGGCAATCTGCCAGTTTATCAAAAATAAAAATCCTAGTTCCTTAAAAATCTGTTATCTGCCTTCAGAAAGATTTACCAATGAGCTCATTGACGCTATCCAGCATCACTCTACAGCCGCGTTTAGGCAAAAATATAGAAATATGGATGTCTTAGTTATCGACGACATCCATTTTATTGCCGGTAAAGAATCTACTCAGGAAGAGTTCTTCCATACCTTTAATACCTTATACGATGCCCATAAGCAGATCATTATCTCTTCAGACCGCCCGCCTAAGGAGATAGCTAATCTCCAAGAAAGGCTGGTCTCGCGCTTTAGTTGGGGTCTGGCTACCGATATACAGCCTCCGGATTTAGAAACGCGGGTAGCTATCTTAAAAAAGAAAATTGAAAGAGAACCGGTGTCTGTCCCTGATGAGGTAATATTCTTTATTGCGCAATTAATAAAAACTAACATTAGAGAATTGGAGGGCGCCTTAATCCGCACCATTGCTTATTCATTACTAGAAGAGAAACCGATCACTTTAGAATTGGTTAAAGAAGTCTTAAGGGACCTGTTAAAAGAACCGCAGAAATTAATTACCGTGGATTTTATCCAGCGTTGCGTGGCTGAGGAATTCGGGTTGACTTTACAAGTTTTAAAAACCAAGCGCCGCACTAAAAACATAGTTTTGCCCCGGCAGATAGCCATGTATTTAAGCCGGGAGTTAACCGAGTTATCTCTGCCGGAGATAGGAGATTGTTTCGGGGGGAAAGACCACACTACGGTGTTACATTCCTATAATAAGATTAAGGAGTCTATAAATAAAAGTGAATTATTAAAAAATAAGGTCGAGCGGATTATCCAAGTGATTCAACAATAAATTAAGAGCTTATCTACAAGAAGATAATCCTATAAATTCATCGTATAATAAGGTTAGTGATATTTAAACAGAAACATAAGACAACTACTACTAATACGATATATTATGTTTATTATTAATAGGAGGAAGAATGAAGATTAAAATTCAAAGGGAAGATTTAGCCCAGGGGATACAAACAGTACAAAACATCATTACTACCAAGGCAGCATTACCGATACTATCTCATATCCTACTAGAGACTCAACAGGACAAATTAAGATTAACTGCTACAGATTTAGATATAGGTATAAGTTGTGTAATACCTGCGGATATCCAAGAATCCGGAGCGATTACCATACCTGCCAAGAGATTTGGGGATATTATCCGGGAATTACCTAGCGATAGTGTGGATTTAAGCACAAAGAAGAATAATTTGGTCATTATTGAAACTGAAAACTGCCAATTTAAGATTATGGGTTTGGCGCGGGAGGAATTCCCAAAACTGCCTGAATTTAAAGATAAAGAGGTAATTAAATTGGAGCAAAACACATTAAAGCAGATCTTAAGCCTTACCTCTTTTGCGGTTTCTTTTGACGAAACCCGCTATATCTTAAATGGCATTCTGTTTAAAATTCAAAAAAATAAATTAATTTTAGTGGCTACAGACGGCAAAAGATTAGCGATTATGGAGAAGGAACTAGAGCAGTCCTTAGAAAAGGAAATCCGCCTTATTGTCCCGATTAAGACCATACACGAATTAAATCGTAATTTGCAAGAAGAAGGGAATCTATCCCTTATTTTAGGAACCAACCAGGTATTATTTGATTTGGGCGACGTGGTGATTATCTCTCGGCTGATCGAAGGAGAATTCCCTGATTATCAACAGGTAATACCACCCGCCTCAGAGAATAAAATGGGTGCTGACCGGGAAGAGTTTTTATTAGCGGTTAGAAGAGCAGCCTTATTAGCCACGCCGGATTATCAGGCGGTGAAGCTGGAGTTATTTAAAAATAAACTGGTAGTTTCCAAGTCTACGCCCGATATCGGTGAATCTCGCGAAGAAATACCCGTAGAATATCAAGGCAAGGAATTATTGATTGGTTTTAACCCCAATTATTTGATTGATGTCTTAAAGAATCTTTCCGGAGAAAAAATAGAATTAGAGTTAACCGACAGCGAGAAGCCCGGGGTTATCCGCATGAACGGCTATATTTATATTGTGCTACCCATGCGCTTAAGTTAAAGAGC
>Ga0315273_10000467_pt1 | contig 42357 bp, 18 predicted proteins | sample YL17G02_0_MG_FD_205753 | JGI IMG/M metagenome (GOLD analysis project Ga0315273, IMG submission 205753) | Sediment microbial communities from Yellowstone Lake, YNP, Wyoming, USA - YL17G02_0 | ecosystem: Environmental > Aquatic > Freshwater > Lake > Sediment | place: USA: Wyoming | collected...
CTGAACGTGGCATTGATGGTGTAACCGGGCACGGTCGCGTTCTTGCCGTCCTCGTGGATCTTGACGTAGTACGTGCCGGTGTCGAACCAGAACCAGTGGTTGTAGATGCCGGAGACCGGGATGCCCATGTAGATCGGGGACGACGTGTCCTTGGCGCTGAAGATGGACATCTTCAGGTTCGAGCCGAGCGAGTTCACCACGAAAGTGACGTAAGCGATGCCGCCGCCCATGTGGAACGACATCCAGTCGCAGTCGTCCACGAGGTGGAGGGTGTGCGTCTGCGTGACGCCGTCGACCAGCGGCGTGCCGCCGGGGCTGTTGTCGAGCTCATACTGGTCCGGCCAGACCTCGTCGTCGAGGATGGTGATGCCGGCGTGCTTGGCGCTCGCGTTCAGCGTGAACGTCGAGCCGGCCTGGAGCGTTAGCTCCACCGCCTCGTTGCCTACCTCGATGAGGGTGTCGTTGATCGGCCGGATCGCCACCGTGGCCGAGGTCTGGTTGGCCGGGATCGTCACCGAGGTAGGGATGTGGAGGTAGTCGGTGCCGTTCGCGGCCTTGCCGCCGACGGTGAAGCTCACCGTGAGCGGCTGCGAGCTGGCGATGCTTCGCGAGATGGTGAAGGTGGCCGAGCCGCCGCTCGCCTCGCCGACGCTTGCGGGCGAAGCCGTGACGCCGACGATCGGCTCGTTGTCGGCGATGTTCACGGTGGCCGCGCCGGCGCCGGAGGTGATGGTGTAGGCGGCGCTCTTGGCGAGCGTCGCGATCACGGTCTCCGTGGGCTCGGGCTTCGTGTCGTCGATCACCTGGACGTTGAAGTCGGCGTACGTGGCGCCGCCGGGGATGGTCACGGTGCCGCCGAGTTTGGCGTAGTCGGTCCCGTTGGCGGCCGTGCCGCCGAGGGTGTAGCTCACGGTCAGGGCCGAGGCGTTGACGATGCTGCGCGTCACGCGGAAGCGGCCGGGCGAGGGGCCTTCCTCGGAGCCGTTGGGGTTGACGGCCGAGAGGCTCACCGCCGGCTCGTTGTCGAGGACACTGACCGTGGCTTCGTCCGAGGCGCTCACCGTGTAGGCGGTGCCGGGGCTGAGGGTCATGACGACGGTCTCGGCGCCCTCGCAGACCTGGTCGTCGATGGCCGACACGTTGATGACGGCGGCCGTCGCGTTGGCGGGGATTGTCACCGTGCCCAGGAGCTTGACGTAGTCGGCGCCGTTGGCGGCGGTGCCCGAGAGCGAGTAGGCCACGACGAGGTTGGTCGAGCCCGTGTTGTTGCGCGTTACCGTAAAGCGGCCGCTGGTGGGTCCCTGCTCGTTGGCCGTGGGGACGGTGGCCGACACGGCGACCATCGGCTCGTTGTCGGCGAGGGTCACGGTGGCGTCGTGCGCCGGGGAGCTCAACCGGTAGCTTGAGCCGCTGCCGAGCGTGAGGACGACTGTCTCGTTGCCCTCGGCCAGGAGGTCGTCGACCGGGATGATGTCGACGGTGGTCGAGGTGCGGCCGGCGAGGATGGTCGCCTTGCCGCTGAGGGAACTGTAGTCCGTGCCTTTCGTGGCGGTTCCGCTGAGGGTGTAGGGGACCACGAGATCTTCGGTGCCGGCGTTGTTGCGGTAGATGGCGAAGACGCCGTGGTCCTGGCCCTGCTCGGCGGCAGCGGCGTCGGTGGCGTAGACGCTGAGGGTCGGCTCGTCGTCGAGGATGGTCACGGTGGCGGTCTTGGAGGTCTCGCTCACCGTGTAGGCGGTGGTCGGCTTCAGGGTCAGGATGACCGTCTCGTCGCCCTCGATGGCCATGTCTTGGATAGGCGCCACGAAGACGTTGACCGTGGCGGAGCCGTCGGGGAACGTGACGACGCCGCTCAGCTTCCCGTAGTCGGTGCCGTTGGTGGCCTTGCCCGAGAGGGCGTAGGCAGCCGAGAAGCCGTTGGCGAAGGTGTTGGAGCGCGTGAGGGCGAAGTAGGTTGCGATGCCCCCCTCCGAGACCGTCGCGGGGGTGCCGGCGGCCACGCTCACCTCGGCCTCGTTATCCGTGATGGTGACGGTGGCGGTCTTGGCGGCCGGGTTGAGCGAGTAGGTGGGGCTCTGCTTGAGCGTCAGGATGACCGTCTCGTCGCCCTCGATCAGAAGGTCGTCGACGGGCGTGACGTTCACGTCGACGTAGAGCGCGCCGGCGGGGAGGGTCGCCGTGCCGGTGAGGTCGGCGTAGTCCGTGCCGTTGGCGGCGGCGCCGCCCAGGGTGTAGTTGACGTCGACCGCGGGGCCGGCGGCCAGGCGGGCGATGCGGAAGATGCCCTTGCCGCCCGTCGTCTCGGGCGTCGTCGGGGCCGGTGCGGTGACGCTGAAGTTCGGCTCATTGTCGGCGATGGTGACGGTGGCCGAGGTGGCCCCCGCGTTCATGACGAGGGCCGTGTTGGGCTTGAGGGTCAGGAGGATCGTCTCGTCGCCCTCGGCCAGCGTGTCCTCGACGGGGTTGATCGGGATGTCGACCGAGACGGCGCCGGCCGGAATGGTGGCCACGCCCGTGATCTTCTCGTAGTCCACGCCGTTGGCAGCCGTGCCGCCGATGGTGTATTCCACGGACAGGGGCGCCGGCGTGGCGACGGCGCGCGTGAGGTGAAACAGGCCCGGGTTGGGTCCCTGCTCGGCGGCGCTGGCGTCGGCGGCCACGATGCCCACGGCGGGCTCGTTGTCGGCGATCGTGACGGTGGCGGTCTTCAGGCCCGCGCTCACGGTGTGGAACTTGTCGGGCACGAGGGTCAGGGCGACTGTCTCGGCGCCCTCGCCCAGCTTGTCGTCGATCGGCGTGACTGAGAAGTCGAGCGTGGTGGCGCCGGCCGGCAGGTAGACGCAGGTCGCCAGGCGGTTGTTGTGCTCGTCGAGGTAGTCGGCGCCGTTGGCGGCGGTGCCGCCGATGATGTAGCTGATGGTCAGGGGATAACTGACCGCCCGGGTGGAGGTGACGCGGAACGTGCCGGGGGCGTTGCCCTCTTCGGCGGCGTCGGCGATCTTGGCGATGCTCACCACCGGCTCGTTGTCGTCGATCGTCAGGGTCACCTGCTTGGTGGTGGGGCTGACCGTGTAGCCGGCGCCGGGGGTCAGGTCGAGGACCAGCGTCTCCTGCGGCTCGACGACGGCGTCGTCGTAGGGCGTGAGGACGAGGTCGACGTAGCTCGCGCCGGCCGGGATGACGATGGCGCCCGGCGGGTCGGCCACGTACCAGTTGCCGTCGCCGCCCAGGAAGATCGTGTCTTTCGACGCGGTGCCCGAGGCCGCGTACTTCACGGTCAGCGGCACGCCGTTGGTGTTGGAGCGCGAGAAGCGGACCTTGGCCGTATCGCCGCTCTCGTTCATCGTGCTGTCGATGAACGTCAGGCTGACGGTGGGCTCGTTGTCGGCGATCGTGACGGTGGCGGCCTGCTGCGCGGGGCTGGCGTGGTAGGACTTCGAGTCCTTGAGCGTGAGGATGACGGTCTCGGCCGGCTCGGCTTCCAGGTCGTCGATGGGCGTGAGGGTGATGGCGGCACTGGTTTGGTTCCTGGGGATCGTCACGTGGCCCGTGAGGGCGTTGGGCCACGGGTTATAGTCCTTGGCGGAGGCCGTGCCGCCGATGGCGTAGTCGACCACCAGGTCGAAGCCGTCGGCCTTGTTGCGCGTGACGGTGAAGGCGCCGGTGTTGGGCGGCGTGCCTTCCGCGGCGGCCGAGTCGGTCGCGACCATGCTGACGGTCGGCTCGAAGTCCAGGAGGTTGACCGTGGCGGTCTTGCCGTTCTCGGCGAACAGGTAGCGGTCGCGCTTCGGGCCGGAGTAGTTGACCCGCAGGTCGGGGAACGACTCGGTGGCGGGGCCGGCGAGGAGCGTCAGCGTGACGGTCTCGTCGCCCTCGATCGCCTGGTCGTCGACGGGCTGGACGGCCACGTCGACGTACGTGGCCCCGGCGGGGATGACCGCCAGGCCCTTCGGCATGTTGTAGTCTACGCTCCACGCGGCCGTGCCGCCGATGGCGTACCGCACCGTCAGGTCCTTCGCGCCGACGTTGGTGCGATAGAGGCGGAACGCGCCCGGGTCCGGCCCGTCTTCCGAGGCCGAGGCGTCCCACGCCGTGACGCTCACCGTGGGCTCGTTGTCGAGGATGTTGGCCGTCGCGGACTTCTGCCCTGCGCTGATGGTGTACCACGACGCGTCCTTGAGCGTCAGCACGATCGTCTGCGGCCCGGTATAGAACATATCGTCATAGGCTGTAAGATCGATCGTGGTGCTGGTCTTGCCGGCGTCGATGGTGGCCGCCCCGCTGATCGCCGACGAGGCCCCGCCGGCCCAGGTCCAGCCGGTCCAGAAGTAGTCGCCGCCGTTGACGGCCGTGCCGCCGATCTCGTACAGCACCGTCAGCGGCTTCGTGCCGACGTTGTGCCGCGTGATGGTGAACCGGCCCGCCGTCTGGCCTTCCTCGGCCAGCGCGCCGTCGGTGGCGGCGATGCCGAGGACCGGCTCGTTGTCGGCGATCGTCCCGGCGGCGGAGTTCTGGGACGCGCTCGCCACGTACCCGCACGTCGAAGACGAGTCGTCGAGCGTCAGGATGACCGTCTCGGCCGTCTCCACGACCGTGTCGTCGATGGGCGTGATGACCAGCGTGGTCGAGGTCTGCCCCGCCGGGATGACCGGGTACGACCAGTCGGCGATGTCGCCGGGGTACCTGGCGGCGCCGGTGAGCTTGACGTACACCCTCAGGTCCTCGTCGCCGACGTTGCTGCGGGTGAGGGTGAAGGTGATGGGGTGCGGGCCCTGCTCGTTGCCGGCCGGGTCCGTGGCCGCGAGGGAAACGGTCGGCTCGTTGTCCAGGAGGTTGACCGTGGCCGAGGCGTGGGCCGCGTCGACCGCGTACCCGTACGTGCCTTCCCGGAGGGTGACGATGACGGTCTCGGCGGGCTCGACCGCGGCGTCGTCGATGGGCAGGACCTCGAGCGTGGCCGTGGCCGACCCCGGCGCGAACGTGACGGTGCCATCGATGTACATGTAATCAGCGCGGTTCGAGGCGGTGCCCGCCACCGCGTAGCGGACGGTCAGGGGCGCGGCCGCCGGGCCGGTCCGGGTCAGCGTGAAGACGCCGCGGTCGTCGCCCTGCTCGGAGGCGGCGGCGTCGGTTGCCGCGACGCCGACCGTCTGCTCGAGCACTGTCCCCGCCACCGTGAACCGGAACGTCCCGTCGTCGGAGTCGTTGGTGGCGAACTTGACGTCGGCCGACTTGGCGCCCGGCGAGGCCGTGGCCATCTGGAGGCGGAAGGTCGTCGACCCGCCCGCCGGCACGCTCGACGCCGGCTGCTGCGTGACGGCAAAGCCCAGGCTGTTCTCGAGCGTCAGGCGCCCGACGGTCATCGCCTGGCCGCCGGTGTTGACGATCGTGAAGACCTTCTCCGGGCCGAGCGATTTCTCGGCCACCGAGCCGAACGCGACCGGCACGCCCGAGTTGTTCGCGAGCACCGTGCTGCCGTCGCGGACCTCGATCTGGACGGGCACGCCCGACACTGCGCCCGCCACCTTGAAGGTGAACGGGTTGGCCGAGGCGTCGCCGGTGGCGATGGAGACGTCGGCCGCCTTCGCCCCGGCGGCCGCGGTCGTCATGCGGATCTTGAAGGTGGTGAAGCCGCCGGCCGGCACGCTGGCGGCGGGCGGCGACGAAAGCTCGAAGCCCGAGTTGTCGGCGAGGACCGGCGCGGCGACCGTCAGCGCGGCGGTGCCCAGGTTGTTGATGCGGAAAGTCCTCTCCGGCGCCGCCACGTTCAGGCCCACGGTGCCGAACGCCACGGGCACCGTCGAGCCGCACGTAATGACGTTTGTCCCTTCCTTGATCTCAATCTTCGCGGCGCCCGCGGCCGTCACGTTGATCTGCACCGGCACGGCGTCGGTCGAGGCGAGCTTTCCGTCCCACGCCTTGACGGTGAAGGCGTTCTGCGTGCCCGTCGCGCCGGCCGCCGGATGCCAGACCAGGCTCTCGCCGGGTCCGAGGGTGGTGGCGCCGGGCGTCACGTCCTGCCCGCCCTTCTTCAGCGTGCCGGTGGTCACGCCCGCCACCTGGAAGCTGACGGTGCCGCCGTTCGGGTCGGCCTCGTCGGCCGCCGCGGCCAGCGCCGCGTAGGAGATCGTGAAGTCCTTGTCCTGGTTCGCGCCGGTGAGCGGCGCGACGGCGGTGAGGGTCGGCGGCTGGTTGGCCGGGGCGGTCTCGGGGCGGAAGTCCTTCTTGACGTTCTCGACGCCGATCTGGAGGCCGGCGATCGTGATCTGGCCGCCCAGCGTCCCGCCGGTGGCGACGACATCGTACGTGCCCTCCAGCAGCAGGAGGCTGTAGGCGCCCGACGCCGCGGTCGCGGCCTGGAACTTCGTGCCCTTCAGCGGGTCCGAGAGGCGCGTGGCCACGATGACCACGTCGCCGATGCCCTCGCCCGGCGTGTAGAAGTTATCGGCCTGCACCGTGTCGGCGTAGGCCACGCCGCACAGGTACGACTTGACCTGGCCGAACTGGAACGCGCTGTAGGCGAAGTCTTCGGTCACCATGACGCTGTTCCAGTCGGCGCCGCTCAGCGTGAAAACGCCCGTCTTGACGCCGACCCCGACCTCCTTGTACTCCGGCCGCATCACACTCACGCGGTGGCCGCGGTTGGGGTAATCTTTGTCGACGTAGAGGCCGGAGTGCACGTCCTGCGTATACGCCACCTCGTCGAACGTGGGGACGGAGATCCCCTTCCATCCGATGTTCTCGCCGGCGCCCGAGGGGGTACGCTCGAAAGAGTACCCGGCGTCGACCATGCGGTCCGACGGGGCCGACCCGCCGGCGCCCTGGTGGGCGAACTTGTCGTTGTCCAGCATCCACTGGCTGTGCCCCTGCGCCGCATACAGCAGCGAGGGATTGAACGCCAGCGGCTGCTTGGGCGCCGTGGTGATGGTGCCAGGGGCGATGCCTTCGTTCAAGTCGCATCCGTACCGGGTGGCCTCGGCCGCCGGATCCATCCGCCCCCGGTTGATGAGCTCCAGCACATAGGTGTCGAGGGCGGTGGGGATCCCTGCCACCAAGAGGAGCCTTGGCTCGAGGTGCTCGACGACAACGCGGGCACTACCGGTAGGCTGTGCGGCCATGGGGAGATTTCCTCGTATATAATGATGCTCTGGAATAGCCGGGCACCCCAAGCTGCCCGACCGGCTGGCTGTGGGTATGGAGAGTATAAGCACGTTTACGGCCCATGCAAGAACTCCGGTGAATTTTTGGGCAATCTCAGGTGTTCAGAGACATCTTTCGCTGCTTAAATGAACTAAGATGGTCCCGCAGGGCCGACAAGAGGGATTTCCTCCCGCACGGCACCGTTTATGCTGTTTTTTGGGACTTGCAAAAAATCGCCGTCAGGGTAAGGTCTTGTCGGACGGGTTATGGGGATGACAGCAGGATGCGACTCGACTGGTTCGCCATTTCGGAGCAGGGGGCCCATCCGCACGGCAACGACGACGTTGCGCTCGGCGTCCCGGACACGGGCGTCTTCGTGGTAGCCGACGGGATGGGCGGCCGGCCGGGGGGCGCCCAGGCCAGCCAGATTGCCGCGACCGTCTTCGTCGAGGCCGTGCGGCGGGCCACCGTCGCCGATCGCCTCAAGACCGCGATGCTCCAGGGCGCGGTGGCCGAGGCTAACACGGCCGTCCTCGCGGCGGCCGCGGCCGACCCGGCGCTCGCCGGCATGGGCACCACGCTGACGGCGGCCGTCCTGGTTCAGAACTACGGCCGGATCGTCCACGTCGGCGACACCCGCGCGTACCTCTTCGGCCGGGGCTGGGTCCAGCAGCTTACCGAGGACCACACGCTGGCCGCCGAATTGCTCGCGCGGCGCTACCTGAGCGAAGAAGGCGCCATGCGTTTTCCGCACCAGAACATCCTGTCGCGCGCCGTGGGGACCCGGGCGACCGTCGAGGCGGACCTCGTGACCTTGGCGCTTGAGCCCAACGAGGCGCTCCTGTTGGCGACCGACGGCCTTTTCAAGGCGGTGCCGCCGCTGGCTCTGGCGCCGCTCCTGACGACGGCCGACGGCGCCGATGCCCGGACGCTTTGCCGCACGGTGGTCGACGCGGCGCTGAACGGCGCGCCCGACGACAACGTGACCGCCCTGGTGCTGCGCATCCTTGACGTTTAGCCGCCCAGCTTGCTGGGCGTGTGTTGTTGTTGCCAACGTCTAGCCGTCGCCGGTACGGCGACGAACAATAATCGCGGCCGTACCGGCCGCGGCTAAACGGCGCAGACGCGGCTGGCGGGCGTACGGACGCGGCGAAACGCGACCGATCTTCTCAGCAAGGAGCCACACATGTCCATCTCGGTGATTGACGCCGTCAGCGGCGCGTTCGAGCGCACCCGCCGGATGTTGTTCGAGCCGTTCGACATCGGCAAGTGGTTCGTCCTGGGCTTCTGCGCCTGGCTGGCCTACCTGGGGGAGGGCGGCGGCGGGGGCGGCGGAGGCAACTTCCCCGGTCCTTCCGGCCGAAGCGGCGGACGGGGCCCGTCTGCCGAGTTCCAGGACATGATCGACTGGTGCCGCGAATACCTCGTTTTCATCATCGCCGGGGCGGTCGTGCTGTTCCTGCTGCTCGTCGCCATATGGACCGTCGTCACGTGGCTCAGCAGCCGCGGGCGGTTCATGTTCCTCGACGGCGTGGTCAAGAACCGCAGCGCGATCGTCGAGCCCTGGCACGCATTCAAGACGTTGGCCAACAGCCTCTTCTGGTTTCGCATGGTGGTAGCCGTGATCGCCCTGGCCCTGACCGGCGCTGGCGTCCTGGCGGGCGCGGCGATTGCCTGGCAAGAGCTCTGGGCCTGGGACTTCGGCCCGAAGGCCCTGGCCGGCCTTCTGACCGCCGTCCTCGTCATTGTTCCCGTGGGTCTTCTGTGGTCCCTGATCGGCATGTTGCTGGAGGATTTCGTTATCCCCGCGATGTACCTGCGCGGCGCCCGGACATGGGCGGCGTGGGGCATCTTCGGCCGCGAGATCCTCTGCGGCCACGTGGGCGCGATCATCGTCTTCTACCTGCTGAAGATCGTGCTGGCCATCGGCATGGGGATGATCGCGTGCCTGGCGGTCTGCTGCACGTGCTGCATCGTGGCCCTACCGTACATCGGCACGGTGATCCTGCTGCCGCTGTTCGTCTTCGAGCGGTGCTACTCGCTGTATTTCGTGCAGCAGGTGAGCCCGGCGTGGCGGCTCTTCCAGGACGAGCCGCCGCCGTACGTGCCGGCCGAGTCGCCGCCGGCGGCGTAAGACGTTGGAGGGCGGTTGGCGGAGTCCGCGCGTCAGGTCGCGCGGTTTCAGGCGGGGATCATCTCGTCCGCTGCAATGGTAAGGCGGGGCGGGGGACACTCCATGACGGCGGCATACGACAGACGCCTGGCCAGCGTCTTGGGGCCCGCATCGTAGGCGGCCAGGAGCAGGGCCATGACCGATACGCTTCGTACCTGCCCCGCAGCCGTCTCAGAGGTCACAGCGAGGCCATCCCAGCCGAATTCTCGGATGATGGCCTGGACTCCCTTGATCTGGAAGCCTATGGGCCGGCCGTCCAGAACAGAGCGGTAAATGGTCAGCAGTTCATCCACGCGTTCGGCCACAAAGGCTTCATCTGCCATCTGGTACATGATGCAGTCCCCGTAGGGGTTGTACCACGGCTCGGCGCGAAACTGGGGCCGGCCCTCCATCATGCCTTCGAGGAAGTGTTTTTCCATATCAAGCCTCGGTACCGATTCCGCCAATCCACCGGGCACATCCGATCATCTGACGCGGCCATTTCCGCACGACACTCATAGACCCGCATGTTGGGGTTCAGGTACACCGCGAACACCATGCTCGCGGGGAAGGCGGCCGTCACGCTCTCCTTGACGTACCATTCGTCCGGGCGAGCGGTGTAGCACCATCCACCCTCATTGTACTCTCGAACCCCGTAGAAGACTCTCTGCGGATGCTCCAGCACGAACTTGGCGGCTATCAGGTTGTAGTAGCGGACGGGAGAGTATTTCCAGTACCGAAGAGTCAGAGCACCCGGGAAAATGGCGTCAATCCTAGGCCCGTCCGGGTTGTCCGGATCGATCGTCTTGCAGGCGAAGTCGTCCGCCACGGTCCGCATCCTGCGGCATTGTACCCATCTTCCTGCCGCCAGACAATACATCGGTCGGTATTCCCCCGGCAAGTGAATTATTGCGGAGGGCGTACGGTCTCAGTTTCGGGGGTGGCATGCCCGGCGCGTCGTTCGCTGGGCATGCTGTCACCCCGCGCGAAGAACATGCCCACGCAACAGCGGCGTGGGCATGCCACCCGCGCCATGGAATCTCTGGACGCCGCGCCACATCGTGATTAGGTTTGCCCTTTCCTCCGCACAGGTTATGATAGCACCCCCCTGACGAGGAGGACCTGTCATGAGATGCCTGGTATGCTTCTGCGCGTTGGCCGTTGTACCCGCGATCCTGGCGACCGCGAGCATCATGGCGGCGGAGGGCAAGGAGCCGGCCTCCCCCGGCCAGTGCGTCATCAAGATCGGCGGCGCGGTGGTCGAGCCGCCCGCCTGGGCCGTCGTTATTCCCGACCAACCCACGCCGCAGGAGACCTTTGCGGCCAACGACTTGGCGGCCCAACTGGAGAAACTCACCGGCAAGCGCCTGCCCGTCATCGCCGAGGCGGCGCTCAAGGACCAGAAGCCGATCGTCGTCGGCAAGTGCGCGGCCACGCTCACGAAGCTCGGGGTGGCGGTCGACTTTGGCGCGCTCGGCCTCGAAGGCATCGCCATCGAGACCAAGGGGCCGGCCCTCGTTCTGGCGGGCAACAAGCGCGGCGTGCTCTATGCCATGTACACTTTTCTCGAAGACTACTGCGGCTGCCGGTGGTTCACGCCCGACTGCTCGGTCATGCCCGCGACCGGCACGTTCGCGATCGGCGACCTCAAGGTCCGCTACCAGCCGCCGCTGGAGTACCGCTCGACCGACTACCCCTGCTCGCGCGACGCCGACTGGGCGGTCCGCAACAAGATCAACGGCACGCAGACGGCCCTCGACGAGCCGCGCGGCGGCAAGGTCTCGTACTCACACTTTGTCCATACGTTCAACGACATCCTGGACCCGGCGAAGGAGTTTGCGAAGCACCCGGAGTATTTCTCGGAGGTCAAGGGCAAGCGCACCGCCGACCACACGCAGCTTTGCCTGACGAACCCCGAGGTCCTGGAGATCGCCAGGAAGACCGTCCGCCGGTGGATCCAGGAGGCGCCGCAGGCCACGATCTTCTCGGTCTCGCAGAACGACTGGCACAACTTCTGCGAATGCGCGACCTGCAAGGCCCTGGCCGAGAAGGAGGGGAGCCAGGCCGGGCCGCTCATCGCGTTCGTCAACGCCGTGGCCGAGGACGTGGCGAAGGACTTTCCCGACAAGACCCTCGACACGCTCGCCTACCAGTGGGGCCGCAAGCCGCCCAAGACGATCCGCCCGCGGCCGAACGTGTGCGTGCGGCTGTGCAGCATCGAGTGCTGCTTCAGCCACCCGCTCGACGTGTGCGAGACGAACAAGACGTTCGTCGACGACATCAAGGGGTGGAACAAGCTGTGCGACCGCCTGTATATATGGGATTACGTGATTGATTACAGCCACAGCATCATGCCGTTCCCGAACCTGCGGGTCCTGAAGCCCAACATCCGGTTCTTCGTCGCCAACGGCGTCAAGGGGATCTACGAAGAGGCCTGCTATTTCACGAAGTCCTCCGAGCTCGCCGAGCTTCGCACCTGGATCATGGCCAAGACCCTCTGGAACCCCGACTACGACACCGACAGGGCCGTCGACGCGTTCCTCACGGCGTACTACGGCCCTGCGGCGTGGCCGGTCCGCAGGTACCTCGATCTCGTCAACGGCCAGGCGGCCGAGCACAAGGACTGGCACGCCAACATCTGGGCGAAGCCCGACGCGCCGTTCCTGAACGCCCCCGCCGTCTCCGAATCGGTGCGGCTGTTCGACGAGGCCGAGGCGGCGGTCCGCGAGAACCCCGTGCTTCTCGACCGCGTCCAGACCGCGCGGCTGCCGGTGATCTACGTCCAGATCATGCAGGCGAAGCCGGGCGACGCGGCCGTCGAGGCGGCCGGGCTCCTGGCCACGTTCGAGCGCATCGCCCTCAAGGTCGGCGTGACCACCGTCCGCGAGGACGGCCGCAGCGGCAAGCTCGACGTGTGGCTCAAGGCCCAGCGCGACCGGCTGAAGATCGAAGCGCCGAAGCCGCCCGAGGCGCCCAAGAAATAGCCAGCCGAGCCCGGCGCCGCAAGGGCGGACCCGCTTGGAATGGGCGTGGCGGTAGTATCGAATCGTGCTCCGGTCTGTCTGGCCGAACATGGCGTGGTTGCACCGGCTGCAGAATACTACGCGCGCCAACAAGTACGGGTGGCGGTTCATGCCGTGGCTGTAGGTCTTGTTGGCCTCGACCTTCGCCAGGATGGCCTGGATGGTGGCCTCGGGCAGGAGCCGCGGGATGCGAATCGTCACGGTCTCGTCGACGGCCAGCTTGTCGGAGTCAAACCGCGCCTCCCGGAGCTCGCCGCATCGCTTCGTCATGGTCTTATGTAAGCTGGTATGATTCATGGGGTACTCGTCGGCCCTCTTCGCCATACTCTCGCCTGCGATGGATCGGCGTGCCACGTCCTCGACGATGGCCTGCTTCTCCGGGCGAACGCTTGGTCAGACCAAGTTCAAGTTGTTCAACAGGAATCAGTGTCGCCGTAGAACACATCGGCATCAACACGGCACGGCCTGGCGGCGCAGTCTTGTCAACCCACTTGTGCCATCGCCTCGACGGCCCGTTGCTCATCCTTCTCGGCGTACACCTCCGTGATAGCGGCTGCCTTCCTTAGAGACGGCGACCAAGCGGCGCCGCTTGACAGCCACTTCGCAGACGGTACGCTTAGGGCATGACAACCCTGCATGCGGCGGCCGATACCACGTACACCTACGTCGACAGGGATGCGACCCTGCATGAGATGCTGGCTTGGATGGCGCCGGCCGGTCGTCTGGCCATCGACATCGAGGCCGATAGCCTGTACCACTACCGCGAAAAGGTCTGCCTGGCGCAGGTGACGGTGCGCGGGCGGAACTTCGTGGTGGATCCGCTGGCGAAGCCGAAGTTGGAACCTTTTCTGGCCGCGCTGGCGGGTCAGACGCTGGTCCTCCACGGTGCGGATTACGATCTGCGGATGCTGCGCGGCTCGTTCGGCTTCCGCCCGAGGGCAGGGGTGATCGACACGATGATAGCCGCCCAGCTTCTGGGCTTCGAGAAACTCGGGCTCTCTTCGCTGGTGGAGCAGTTCTCCGGCCAGACCTTCAGCAAGGGCGGGCAGAAGTCCGACTGGTCGCGCCGCCCGCTCAGCCCGGCGCAATTGCGATACGCGGTGGACGACACGCGGTACCTCGAGCCGCTGGCCGACAGGCTGTTGGCCGACCTGGGCCGGATGGGACGGCGGCACTGGTTCGAGCAGAGCTGCGAGGCGGCCATAGAAGCAACGGTGGGCGACCGCGAAGTCGATCCGGATCGGCAGTGGCGGATTAAAGGCGTGCGGGACCTGACGCGCTCGCAGGCAGCCTTCGTGCGTGAACTGTGGAAGTGGCGCGAACGGGAGGCCGAGCGGGCGGATCGCCCGCCGTTCAAGATTCTTGGCGATGCCGGCCTGATGGAACTGGCCGCCTGGGCCGAGAAGCATTCGGGGGCCGACCTTGCTCGCGCGCCAAGGCTCCCGCGCGACTTCCGCGGCACGAGGCTGGAGTCGCTGCGCGAGGCGATCCTCAGGGCAGGCCGCCTCGGCCACTCGGACTGGCCGGAGCCGCGCCTGCGGCTCTCGGAGAAGCGGTGGAACCCGGGGAAAGGTTTGGGTCGTCTTCGCGATGGCGTCGCCTGCCTGGCCGCGGACCTGGGTCTGCAACCGGCGGTCATCGCGCCCCGGACGGCCCTGGAGGAGATCTCTCGCCGACGACCGACGGACGCGGCGGGAATCCAGCAAGCCGGCAAACTGTTGCCATGGCAGGCGGGATTGCTCGTCCCGGTTGTTCGGCGCGCGTTGGGCGTGGGTTGATCTCAGACGCCGTGTTGCAGTGTCAGCACGCCGATCCGCAATCGCTCGTGTTCGCAGATAAAGAGGGGCGTGTCAGTAGGCCTGAACGGGGACTCGACCAGTGGCCCAAGGTAAACCGAGAATCGGTTGCATCGGCGGCCCATCTATGATGAAATGGCCCCTCCGGAATCGCACGACATTGCCCACATGCTCCCAAGGCGATGGGGCACGGCTGGCTCGTCCGGCCGTGGCCGGGCCGGGGACAGCGTAACCGGCTGCTTTCCGCGAGCGAGAGAAAGAGTCGCCATACGGCGAAAGGTATAGATGTCGCAGGTCATCGGCGAAAACGTCTGTCACGCGTTCGGAGACCGCCAGGTCCTCAAGAACGTCTCGTTCTACCTGGGCGAGGCCGACCGCGTGGGCCTCGTCGGACCCAACGGCGAGGGCAAGACCACGCTGCTCAAGGTCATCGGCGGCATGCTCGACCCGACCACGGGCGCCGTCCACCGCGCCCGCGGCGTGAGGTTCGGCTACCTGCCGCAGGAACCGCCCGCCCTCCAGGACGCCACCGTCCACGACGCCGCCCTCGACGTCTTCGCCGACCTCCGCCGCATGGAGGCCGAACTCCACGCCATGACCGGCCGCCTGGCCGCCACCGGCGAGCCACCCGACCTCCTCAAGCGCTACGGCGCCCTCCAGGCCGACTTCGAGGCCCGCGGCGGATACCGCTACCCGCAACGCATCGAGCAGATTCTGATGGGCCTGGCCTTCCCGCGCGAGATGTGGGACCGCCCGCTGGCACAGCTTTCGGGCGGCCAGCGGACGCGCGTCTGCCTCGCGACGCTCCTCCTCCAGGACCCCGACATCCTCATGCTCGACGAGCCCACGAACCACCTCGACCTCGATTCCATCGAGTGGCTGGAGGAGTGGCTCTCGGCCTTCCGCGGCGCGATCATCGTGGTCTCGCACGACCGCTACTTTCTGGACCGCGTGACCACGACCACGTGGGAGATCGCTTTCGGCGTCCTCGAAACCTACCGCGGCTCGTATGGCAAGTACGTGCCGCAGCGAGAGGAACGGCACAAGGAGCGCCAGCGCCGCTACGAGGCCCAGCAGGAATTCATCCAGAAGACCGAGGAGTACATCCGCCGCAACGTCACGGCCGCGCGCGTCGACGTGGCCCAGGGCCGCAAGACCCGCCTGGCGCGGTTCCTGCGCGAGGAAGCGATGGAGCGCCCGCAGGAACCCCAGGCGATGCACCTGCACCTGGAGGCCGGCGCACGCACCGGCGACCTCGTCCTCCGCGCTCGCGGCCTGTCGGTCGGCTACGACCCCGCCCCGCCGCTGCTCGCGGTCGAGGAACTCACCGTCAACCGCGGCGACCGCGTGGCCATCCTGGGGGCCAACGGCATCGGCAAGACCACGCTCCTGCGCACGCTCATCGGCCAGATGATGCCCCTGACGGGCGAGGTGCAACTGGGCGCGAAGGTCGACGTGGGCTACATGTCGCAGACGCACGACGAACTGCCCGCCGACGCCAGCGCCCTCGACTGCGTCATGGCCGCCGGCGACAAGGACCTCACGCCCCAGCGCGTGCGGACGCTCCTGGGCATGCTGCTCCTCAGCGGCGACGACGCCTTCAAGCCCGTCGGACGCCTCAGCGGCGGCCAGCAGAGCCGCGTGGCCCTCGCCCGCCTGGTCGTGCAGGGCGCCAACGTCCTGGCCCTCGACGAGCCGACGAACCACCTCGACATCCCCTCCACCGAGGTCATTCAGGACGTGCTCCAGCAGTTCGACGGCGCGGTCCTCTTCATCAGTCACGACCGGTACCTTGTGCAGGCCGTGGCCACGCACATCTGGGCGATTGACGGCCGCGAGGTCCGCTGCCTCCTGGGCGGGTGGGAGGCGTACCTGCGGTGGCGCGAGGAACGCCGCTCGCAGACCGACGCCGCATCGCCCGACGACGAGAAGACCGCCCGCATTCGCTTGTACGAGGAACGCAAGGCCCTGGAACGCGAGGCCCGGCGGCGGGCGAATCGACTGGCCCGCCTGAAGGCCCGCCACGAGGCCATCGAAACGGAGATTCAGGCGATTGAGGCCGACCTGGCCAAGCACCTGGCCGAAATCTCCGCCGCCGGCGAGGCGGGCGACCTGGCGCGCGTTGAGTCGCTCGGCCGCGAGTACCAGGAGCGACAGACCCGCCTTCAGGCCCTCTGGGCCGAGTGGGAACAGGTGGGCCAACTGATTGAGTAGCGCCTTATCACCATTCTAGGCATGGTTCAAGGCCACGTTACACTTCTCCTGGCCAAGAGACACGATCCTGCCGTCGTAACTCCTTGTCTCATGGCAGGTTGCGATCATGAGACCCATCGACTCGTCGGTCCAAAGTGTAACACAGGGCTCGCCAAGGCTGAACCAGGCCCCATTTTGGCCGCGTGCTGTGCTGGTCCACCGATTTTCGTGCCCTTTGCCTGGCGGCACAACCTGGTTCTTTGTCATCACGCAGGTCACCACCGTCTTGGCCCACCAGATCGTCACGCCCATGACAACCAAGGCGACCATTTTCTACGGCTTCAGGAGCCATTGGGGGCTAATAAGCGATGTTATACTATCGTATCATGGAGGGGCCAAGCTGGTTCTTGGTCCGGGCGCTTGACTTTCGTGTATCTTGCAGTACTGTTTTTCTGGCAGTAAGCTCTTCCTCCATGCCGTTCGTCTCCATTCTTAGGGGAAAGCATGCAACCTGAGACTGATCTCCCGTCAGCCTGTCCAGCGCTTGAGGCGCTGGAGCCGCGGCTTCTCCTGGCCCAGAATCTGATGGTGATCGTGCCCGCCGAGTTTGTGCCTGGCGAACCGCTGCCGGTTGTCCTCGCCTGCAACGAGATCTCGCCCGGTCCCTTCATGAACTACGCCATTGTGGCGATCGGGCCCGAAGGCAACCGGAAGATCGTCGACCTGTTCGACTCCTCCGGGACGGAACGGCTGTCGGAGACGGCCGACCGGAGCATCGAGTTCGACGACTACGACCCCGACACGCAGACGCAGTACGAGTACCTCCAGGTGTGCATGACGGCCAACTGGTGGTACACCGTCGGGTATATCCGTCCCAGCGACTACAATGACCCGGCCTGCTTTGATGGCAGCACGCTTCCGATCCGGGTCGGGTTCGACTACAAGAACGCCGTCGGCGTGCCGTACTTCCAGTTGGTGGAGGCCGCCACGAAGTTCATCCCCGCATTGCCGACCTGGTCGGGCGGCGGGTGGGGATGGTACGCGGGCGACACGCACTTCCACACCGACTTCACCGACAACGGCGCGGAGTTCGGCGATCCGCTTCTCGTCGATAGCCTCATCGGCGGCGAGAAGAACCTCGGCTGGTTCGCGTACACGGATCACTCGTACGAGTTGGACAACCTCCTCTCGATCAACCCGGAGTTGCCTCCCTTCGGCGACCCGGACGTCCTTATGAGCCTGGCCGACTACCGCGACGCGCCGGAGACCAACTCCTGGGGTGACTCGCCGGGGAACCCGTATTCCCACGGCGCCGCGTGGCATGCCCTGCCCATCAAGGGCGAGGAGATGTCGGTGGACGGCTGGCACGTTCCCGGCGAGGCGGTCTTCCGCCAGCACCATCTGCTGGTGTACGGTTTCGGCCCGGAGGACACGGTCATCCGGAGCACGGAGAGCGACAACTTCGACGATGACAACGGGCCGACCGACCTGCGGGACATGAACACCATTCTCGATGAACTGGCGGCCCGAAGCGGGCCGGACTACCCCACGTTCGGCTACGCCGCCCACCCTGCCACGACGCCCGAGTGGACCCAGATCATCGACTACACCTGGTCCCAGCCCTGGACGGCCGACATCGCCACCGATGCCTACAACTACGGTCTGGCCAACGGCCAGCACCTGCTCCGCGGATTCGAGTTCTGGAACAGCGAGAACGACAAGATCTCCGAGTCGGGCGCCCTCCATTCCGGCCGCGACGCCTCGCTGGAGATGTGGGAGGAGGTCCTGGCCAACCTCATGGACCCGGCCGACGGCACGGGCGTCCCCCATCACTGGTATCTCGTCGGCGGGTCGGACTCGCACGGCGCGCGGCGGATCGGCGAGGTCCGGACGGTGCTCTGCGCGCCCGACGACGGCGCCGGCGACATCCTCGATGCGCTCTACTATGGGCGGGGCATCGTCACCGACGGGCCGTACTTCGCCATGGGCCTCGACCTCAACGGCGACGGCGACATCATGGACTTCGGCGTCGACACGATGATGGGCGAGCAGGCCGTCTTGGCCGGGCCCAACCAGGCCGAGCTCCACTTCGACTGGCCCAACCAGTCTGCCACGGCCTGGGGCGACGTGCCGATGGAGGACATCCTCGTCTACCACTACGACAGCAACGGCGCCGCCGACCCCAACGGCCCGTACGACGATACGTCCGGGTACTATGACCTTGCGCAGAACACGTTCGACCTCTACCAACTCTGGCTGGACCAGGGCAGCCCCGCCGGCTGGCAGTGTTTCCGCGCGGAGCTGTTCATGAGCGACCTCACCGATCCCGGCCGCAGTTACAAGGCGTACACCAACCCGATCTGGGTGTACTTCCTGCCGCCGCCGGAGGTCTCTGTCGCCGCGACCGATCCGAGCGCCTCCGAGATCGGCCCCGACCCGGGCACCTTCACCATCAGCCGCACGGGGCCCACGAACACGGCGCTGGAGGTGCAGTTCACGATCTCCGGCAGCACGGCCGACAGCGGGGCGGACTACGCCGATCTGGGCGACTACGCGATCATCCCCATCGGCGCCTCGTCGGTGACCCTCACGGTGAACCCCGTGGTCGATTACGAGAACGAGCCGACGGAAAGGATCAACCTGACGCTCACGCCGCTGACCCTGTACACCTTCGGGCCCGGCCGTAGCGACTATGTGAGCATCGCCAACGCCGCCCCGCCGGACCTGGCCGTCACGAAGTTCATCGTGTCCCCGGCGCACGCGGCGCTGTCAAGCGGAACCACCGCGCACATCAAGGTTGAGAACCTGGGCGATCTGCCCGCCCCGGGGCAGTACGAAGTGGAAGTCCGCCTCTCCGATGATTCCGTGATCGACGCGAGCGACCGGCTTCTACAGAAGCTCTACTTCAGCAGCGGAATGGCCCCGCACCAGGTCTTTGAGGACGTCGATCTTCCGCTGAACCTGCCCGCCCAGGATCCGTTCCTTACCGACAACGAGTATTGGGTGGGCACCATCGTGGTTCCCAAGGCCGGGGCGTTCGATCTCACCGCCGCCAACAACTCCAACGTCGGCCACGAGGTGGACAAGGACGCCATCTCTTCTGAGAAGCACCTGCATTCGCCCCTGGACGGGACCGTCGAGGTGGATCTGATCGCCGGCGGCCTGCCCTTTACGGCGACACAAACGATCCAGGCGGCGCTGGGCGACGAATGGGTTGAGGACCGGGACATCGACACCTATCGCTTCCACGCCGCCGCCGGGCAGAGGCTGGGGTTTGACATCGACGTTCCCAGCGGTCTGGACTCCTACATCCGGGTGTTCGACAGTTCGTGGAATCTTCTTGCCGGGAATAGCTACGGCGCAGCGCCGGACGATTCGGCGCCGTATGAATGTTACCTGCAGCACACCTTCGCGACGGCGGGCGACTACTACGTGGTGGTTGGCTCGGGCAACAACGAAGGCACCGACCCGCGAACGTGGTCTGGCCGGCAGTGGGGATGTACCGGGCCCTACACGCTGGTCGTCACGAACATCCTTCAGCCAGACCTGATGGCGACGGTCATGACCGCCAGCCCCGACCGTGTGCCGAGCGACGGGCGCACGGGCGTGGACATCACCCTCCGCAACGACGGCACGGCCGACGCGGGCGGCTTCTCCGTGCAGGTATGGATGGACGACACGCGGGTGATCAACCTGAACCCCGCCTTCCGCCAAGGGCAGTTGGTCGGCGCCGCCTGGGTGGCCGGCCTGGCCAAGAACACGAACACGACGATCCACCTCGACCTGAACCTGCCCTGCCCCGCCCCGCTGAACCACTCCAACCGCTACTGGCTGTGCGCCCTGGTCGATGCCGACGGGCAGGTGACCGAGTACAACGAGATCAACAACGCCAACCGGGCCGAGCACGCCGACAGCGACGCCGTCTCGGCCGAGGACCACGTGCCCTGTCCTGCCGACGGGGTGCATGTCCGGGCCGACCCCATCGCGCCGGGGCAGACGATCTCTGCCGTCATCGGCGACGAATGGATCGGCGCTGAAGACTTGGATACCTATGTCTTCACTCCTGCTGCGGGCCAGACGCTTGGGTTCGACGTGGACGCCACGGGCGGGACGCTCGACCCGTACCTCTGGCTGTTCGATAAAGACTTTCACATGCTGGATCGGAACGACCAGGAAGCGGCCCCGGGCGAGACGGTCGCCGACGCCTACCTGGAGCGCACCTTCCCCGACGCCGGACCCTATTACCTCTGCGTTGCCGCTCGCGGGTCGAGCGCTCTGACACCCTGGGACACCGACCCTCGCCAACTCAGCCTTCGCAGCTATCTGGACGCAGGCACCCTCGATTACACCTTGCAGGTCACAGCGCTTCCGGGACTCTCCTCGCTGGGCCCACGCGTTGTCACCGCTCGCTGCCTCTATGACTCGACGCTGGAGATCATTTTCAACGAGCCGGTCAGTCGCTGGAGTTTCACGGCTCAAGACGTGAGCGTTACCGGGCCTTCCGGCGCCCTGCCGGCGGCAAGCATGGTTTCCAGTCCGGAAATGGCGCAGTCTCCCACGGCTATGGGCTACCGAGTCTGGTGGGTAGCTTGGATGCATGTCAATCCCGACAACAGCGTGACGTGGCCACCGCTGCCGGCAGGCACATACACCGTCACCGTAGGCCCGAACGTGACCGACATGGCCGGCAACAGCATGGACCAGGACGGCGACCGGGTCGGCTCGGGCCCCACGGACAACGGCGACATCTACCAAGGTTCCTTCGAGGTCGGCGTGCCCAGCACCACCCCGCAAGTGAGCATCGCGGCGACGGACAACACGGCCGCGGAATCCGCCTCGCCGGTCAATAAGGGCGCCTTCACCGTTACCCGCACCGGGGCTACCACCCACCCCCTGACGGTGTTATTGGGCGTTTCAGGCACGGCAGCCCTGGGAACCGATTACACGTTGACCCTGGGCGCCACCGCCACGGCCTTGACCAGCTCCGTCACCATCCCGGCCGGCCAGGCCTCGGCCATCGTCACCGTCCATCCCATCAATGATACGGCCATCGAAGGCCCCGAAGGGATCATCCTCACCCTGGTTACGGACGCGGCGTACACCTTCGACTGGTCCCATTCCAGCGCCACCGTCACCCTCCTGGACAACGATCTGCCCACGCTGACCATCCTGGGCGCCGATCCCGTGGCCGCGGAAACAACCGCCAGTGACACGGCTAACCCCGGCGTCTTCCGGATCAGCCGCACCGGTGGCATGGCCGCCCCGCTGACTGTATCCTTCAAACGTTCCGGCACGGCAACCAGCGGCGCCGACTATACGCTCAGCGTTGATAGCACGACGCTGACCGGCAACGTCGTCACCATCCCGGCCGGTCAATCCTACGTGGACGTTACGCTGAACCCGGTGGATGATTCGTTGCCTGAGCCGACCGAGACCGCCATCCTGACCCTGGTTGCTAACACGGCCTATACGCTGGACCCAACAGCGGCCGCTCGCACGGCCACGGTCAGCATCCTGGACAATGAGGCCGTCGTCAGCATCGCGGCCACCGACACCCAGGCCGCCGAGACCAGGGCCGCCGAAGCGGCCGATACCGGCACGTTCTGTATCAGCCGCACCGGCCTCACGGACAATCCGCTGACGGTTCAGTTCCGCCGCAGCGGGACGGCCACGTCGGGCGTCGATTACTTGTTGAAACTCGGCGATACGACGATCGTCGGCAATTCCGTGACCATCCCAGCCCACCAGGCCTCTGTGGACATCACGGTCTGCCCGAATGACGACGCACGGGTTGAAGCCGCCGAGTCGGTCGTCCTGACGCTCCTTGCACAGCCGACCTGCAATCTCGACTCCGTGCCCGGCAATCGCGCCGCCACGGTCAGCATCCTGGACAACGAACCGGTCCTGAGCATCTCGCCTTCCGATGCGACGGCGCCCGAGTCCGGCACGCCCCCCACTAACACGGGCGCCTTCACAATCAGCCGGACGGGCACCATCGGGGCTCTGACGGTGAACTTCACTCGCAGCGGCACCGCAACCTTTGGCGCAACTCGCGACTACACCCTCTTCGCCAACGGCGTCAACCTGACCGGCATGTCGGTGGTGATTCCCAACGGCCAGGATCACGTCGATATCGCCGTCAACCCGGTGGATGACTTGCTGGCCGAGCCGACCCAGACCGTCATCCTGACCCTGAAGACCAACACGGCGTATGCCTTGACCTCCACACCGTCCGCTCGCACGGCCACGGTCAGCATTCTGGACAACGAGCCGACGGTCGGCATTGAGGCGATTGATGCCAGCGCGTCCGAGCCAGGATCGGATACGGGTCTGTTCAGGTTCAGCCGCACCGGCCCGACCGGATCGCCGCTGACGGTCGATTTCACTCGGACGGGCACGGCCACGGCCGGCAGCGATTTCATCTCCTTCGGAAATTCCATTACCATCCCCGCCGGCGCATCGTCGGTGGACCTCGAGCTTTTCCCCCTGGCTGACCTGCTCGCCGAGGCATCGGAAACCGTAAAGCTGACCCTCCGAACGGCCACGAGCTATTCCGTCGATGCGACAAAGGGTTTCGCCACCGTGGCCATTGCCAGCAGCAATACGCCGCTGGCCGGCCAGGACGTCCTCATCCTGTCCATGACCTACGCCGCCCGGACCTTCTCTCTTTCAACGCCCGGCCAGACTTGGCCGGTGAGCACGGCAGTCCGCAACCAGGGCACGACGGCGGCCGGGCCATTCAGCCTGGAGCTGCGCCTGTCGGCGGATCGGATCTGGGGCAATGCCGACGACGTCGTCATCCACTCCTGGGACATCCTCGGCCTGGGCGCCAGGCAAACCCTTCCGTTGAGCAACACGGTCCATCTGGACACGGTAGCCCAGCCGCCGGCGCCGGGCAGCTATTACGTTCTGGTCAAGATCGATGCCGTCGACGCGATCAGCGAGGCGATCGAAAGCAACAACGTTTACGCCTCGCTGCTGAGCAACATCAAGGTCACGGCCTGATCCACGCGCGCGACGTAGCGGGGGCGTGCTTAGCCACCCGGAGCAACGGGGCCTTTCCCTTCACTACCTACCGCAGGGGAGCCCGAAAAGTCGCGTTCGGGGAGCAAACCTTCCTGCCACGAAACCGTCCCCGACTATGTGTATGCTTTCTTGCCCGTCCCCCCATCGTCGCCAGGCGTGCTGAGCAAGGCGTGGGCCGAAAGTCAGGGACGGGCGCCCTGCTGAGCCCGGTAGGGATCCTCCAGCCCGGCCCCGAGGGCCACGTCCCGCGGAAAGCCCGGAGCGTCGGACCAGCGGGTTGTTCGAGACGTAGCGGTAGAGGTTCGGGTCGCCGGCACAGAAGCCCGAGGGGTCCTCGCCGATGAAGCGGCCGGTGGCCGGGTCGTAGTAGCGGGCACGATAGTAGTACAGGCCCGTCTCGCCGTCCAGCTCGCGGCCCGTGTACGTGAACCGGAAGTCCGTCAGCCGCACCGCCGGGCCGGTCACCCGGCCGAAGCTGTCGTACGTCAGGTGCTCGACGCCGTCGCCGGAAGAGTGCACGAGGTCGCGGACCGTTCCTTCGCGGTCCGCCAGGGCCCACAGGACGCCCCCCGCGCCGTCGTCGCGGGCCGCCACCTGGTCCACCCCCGGGCCGTACAGGTACCGCTGCGCCAGGGTCCGCCCGCCGGCCGTGCCGCTGAACTCCAGGGCCACCTGGCCGTCGGCGTAGGCGAACGTCGTCGTCTCGGCCGGGGCCTCGCCCGCGCCGTCCGGGTCCACGGTCTTCGTGAGGCGGTTATCGAGGGCGTCGTACGTGAACAGGACCTGCCGCACGACCGTGTCGTCCGCCGCATAGTCGGTGACGCTCGTGAGACGCCGGCGGTAGTCCCACTCGAACTCGCGCCGCGCCCCACCGGCGGCCGTGCGGGTGACGAGGTTCCCCTCGTCGTCATAGGCGTAGGCGTACGTGCCGTAGGAGGCCAGGCGGTTGTTCGGATCGACGTCGTAATCCTCGCCGGTCCGGTTGCCGGCGGCATCGTAGGCGTACGCCTCGTCGGCCTGGCCGGTGTAATTGGCGCCGGTGAGCTGGTCGGTATCGTCGTGGGTGTAAACGACCTCGCCGTCGGGCGAACTCGCATAGAGCAGGCGGCCGGCCTCGTCGTAGACCCACGTGTAGACCGACGGCGGGCCGTCCGCGGTGTGCGTGAGGCCGGTCATCTGGTCTACGGCGTCGTAGGCGTAGTCGGTGGCGGCCACCAGGTCGGTCCCGTCCAGGTCGGCGTACCGGTCGACGCTGACCAGTCGCCCGACATTATCATACCCGAAATCGACGTGTTTGTCAGCCACGTCGTCGCCCTCGACAAACGCTCCGGCAAGACCCTCTGGGCCAACACCGAGATCGAGCACACGGCCGCCTACTGCTCGCCGCTGATCGTGACGTACCGCGGCGTCCGGCAACTGGTCACGATGACCCAGAAGTCGGTCATGGGCGTGGAGGTCGAGACCGGCCGTCCGCTCAATGGTGCCGAAGAACTTCTCGGACAGCACGCGCACAAACTGATATGTCACACCAAGCACCTTGCGGTTCCGGGGCCGCACGCGCCGGGGTGTTTGGACGAGAACCGTTCGCGGCATCTGCTCGGTCCAGTTCCAGTAGTGGCAGGCCGACCAGTAGGCCACGGCGGTGGGGGCGGAGGGAGCCACCCCGACCCGCACCCCGCTCGCCGTAGGCCGTCTTACATGCTTCTGCGCCGCACCGCCTCTCGGTGTGGCCGCAGGTTGTTGCCAAGAGTCTGCCAGGCCTTGTGGCGACCGCCCGCGGCAGGTAGAATGCCCCTCAGCATGAAGGGCAGCGCCCAACTGGACGTGCCTGGGGAACGCGATGCACATCACCGCCAGCGTCTTCATCAACGATGACGAGGCCGGCCTGCACCGCGACTTCGAGGCGTGGCTCGAAAAGCTCGCCCCCGAGAAGCCGTACTCGCAGTACGCCCACAACGGGGCCGAGGATAACGCCGACGCGCACCTCAAGCGCACCGTCATGGGCCGCGAGGTCGTCGTGGCGGCGACCGGCGGCCGCCTCGACTTCGGCCCGTGGGAGCAGGTTCTCTATGGCGAATTCGACGGCCGGAGGCGAAAAAGGGTGCTCGTGAAGATCATCGGCGAGTAACCCTGGTTGGCCGGCGGCCTTGCCCGCCGCGTCACCATCGTTTAGCGGGGAGCCGAAGGCGACCGCGTAACAAGGAGGAGCGACCGTGAAACTGAAGAGCCTCATCGCCATCGCCGCCGTGCTCGGCCTCGCCGTCTCGGCGGGCGCCCAGGAGAAGTTCACCTATGTCGATCTCGTCAAGCGCCTGACCGACCTCGAGCGCCTGGCGGTCCTGCCCGCGCCGGGCGACACCTGCGCCCAGTGGTCCAGCTATGACCGCGCGTCGAAGTACGACGTCGCCGCGGGCAAGTACGTCGCGTGGGACGCCAACGGCGACGGCGGCGGCATCATCCGACGCGAGGGCGACCTCTCGGTCTTCGCCGAGATGGAAGGCCCGGGGTGCATCTGGCGCCTCTGGTCGGCCAAGGCCGACAACGGCCACGTGCGCATCTACCTCGACGGCGCCGCCGAACCGGCCGTCGACCTGCCGTTCGCCGGGTACTTCGATCGCAAGAACCCCCCGTTCGTCTACCCGTCGCTCGTGCACGATGCCGCCAGCGGCAAGAACTGTTACGTGCCCATCCCCTACCAGAAATCGTGCAAGATCGTCGGCGAGAAGGGGTGGGGCAATTATTACCAGTTCGTCTACGAGACGTTCCCGAAGGGGACGGTGGTGCCGACGTTCAAGCGCGAGCTGGCCGCCGACGAGACGGCGGCGCTGGCGGCGGCCGACGAGATCCTCTCGAACAAGCGCGGCGAGGACCCGAAGGGCAGGCGCGACGGCGAGGCCGCGGTCTCGAAGAGCGCGGCCGTCGGGGCCGGCAAGGCCGTCGCGGTGGCCCGGCTCGACGGCCCGCGGGCCATCACGGCCCTCCGCGTCAAGATGCCGGCGGCCGCGTCGAAGGAAGACGAGATCGCGGCCCTGCGCGAGCTGGCGATCCGGATCTCGTGGGACGGCGAAAAGACGCCGTCGGCCTGGGCGCCGCTGGGCGACTTCTTCGGCACCGCCCCGGGCATCAACAAGTATAAATCCCTGCCCCTCGGCATGACCGACGACGGGTTCTACTCGTTCTGGTACATGCCGTTCGCCAAGGGGGCGGTGGTGGAGATCGCGAACGACGGCGCCGCCGAGCGGACCGTGGAGGTCGGCGTCACGCACGCGCCCCTCTCCAAGCCCGTCGGCGACCTCGGCCGCTTCCACGCGAAGTGGCACCGCGACGCCTTCCTGCCGCCCGAGCCGGAGCGCAAGATCGACTGGACGATGCTCAAGGTCCAGGGCCGCGGCCGCTGGTGCGGCGTGGTGCTTCACGTGTGGAACCCGCGCGGCGGGTGGTGGGGCGAGGGCGACGAGAAGTTCTTCGTCGACGGCGAGAAGTTCCCCTCGACCATCGGCACCGGCAGCGAAGACTACTTCGGCTACGCCTGGTGCAACCCCGCCCTCTTCCAGAACGCCTACCACAACCAGACGATCTCGAACGGCAACAAGGGCCACGTCTCGGTCAACCGCTGGCACGTCACCGACGACGTGCCGTTCCAGAAATCCTTTGAGGCAGATATCGAAAAGTATTATGCCAATGCGCGGCCCACGCTCTACGCCTGCACCGCGTACTGGTACCAGGCGCCGGGCGATACGGACCCGTACGAGCCGCTGCCGCTCTCCGAGCGCGTCGGGTACTGGACGGCGCCGGCCCCGTCGGGCGTCAAGGGCGGCCTCGAGGGCGAGGCGATGGAGATCCTCGCGAAGACCGGCGGCGAGGCCGCCCCGCAGGACCTGACCGGCTACAGCGGCGGCTGGAGCAACGACTCCCACCTCTGGTGGATTGGCGCCAAGCCCGGCGACAAGCTCGACCTCGCCCTGCCCGTCAAGGACGCCGGCAAGTACAAGCTCACCGCCCGGATGACCAAGGCCCGCGACTACGGCATCGTACAGATCTATCTCGATGGCCAGAAACTCGGCGACCCGATCGACCTCTACAACCCCGAGGTGGTGCCCACCGCCGTCTTGAGCTGGGGGACGCACGAGCTGACGGCCGGCAGGCACAAGCTCACCTTCGAGATCACGGGCGCCAACGAGAAGGCCGTCAAGGCGCACATGGTGGGGCTGGATTACGTAAAGCTCGATAAGGAATAGTTCCAGGTTCCAGGTTCCAGGTTCCAGGTTCCAGGTTCCAGGTTTCAGGTTCCAGGTCAAAACGGCGCACCCGGAGGCCGGTCGCTGCGCACCGTTGCCGCCAGCGTCTTGAACCTGGAACTTGGAACCTGGAACCTTCCGTTCACCAGCCAGGATCAGGCCTGACCGTCGCCTTCGTCCCCCTCGGCCCGACGATGTAGATCGGGCTCTCGCCCAGCGGCACGGGCAGGCTGCCGGTCCGCACCTTGTCGTAGGGCACGGTGCGGCGGGTGCCGAAGATGTCGTGGAACGCCAGGCCCTTCTCGGTGTTCGAGACCCGCACGTAGGCGAACGGCCTGGGGCTCCAGGCGACCAGCGTGTCCTCGCCGGCCTTGTCGTCGGCGAAGACCGCCGCGTACACGTCCGGGCCGAAGGCGTCGTTGCGGACCCACCGCTTTCCCTCGAGCATCCGAGTCATAAACGCATACGCATAGTATGCATATTTCGGCTGCCCGTCGGCCCGCACGAGGCCCACCATGTCGGCCTGGTCGAACTGGCGCGTCCCGCCGTCTTTCAGCGTCCACCAGAACGCCTTCGCCACCTTGCCCGACGCGATCCCCAGCACGTGGAACCGCACCGCCAGGTCCGCCTGCCGCAGCTCGGAGGTGCCGTACGGATGGATAGGCGTGTTCCAGCAGATCTCCGTGACCCACAGGGGCTTGGGCTTGCCGAACGTCGCCATGACCTTCACGAGCTCGTCGGCCTGATCCAGATAGGTCATGTGCACGAGCGGGTAATCGGGCGCCAGGTCGTTCTTGTGCCAGCTCTTGACGTACTGGTCGAGCTCCCACCAGTCGAACTTGTCCTCCGGGGCCGACGGCGGGCGGTACGGGTGGAAGCACGCGACGTCGAAGCAGTCGTACGGCACGCTCTTGAGGATCTTCTCGGCCCAGAGGACGTCGCAGAAGGCCATGTTGAGGCCCAGGACCTTGGCGTCGCCGCTCGCCTCATGGATCGCCTTGCCGGCCGCGGCCAGGAGGCGGGCGTACTCGGCGGGCGTGCCGTTCCAGTATCCGCCGTTCGGCTCGTTCCAGATCTGCCAGTGATCGACCTTGCCCTTGAACCGGCGAGCCGCCTCGCCCGCCAGGCGCGCGTACGCCTCGGCGCCCTCGGCCGAGCGCGGGTCGTGGAAGGGCGGGGCGTAGACGAGGTCGCCGAAAAGGAGGATGCCGTGCTTGCGGCACTGGTCCACGAGCCGCTCGTACGGCGCCCAGTCGTACTGGCCCTTTTCGCGCTCGATGCGGCGCCAGGTGAAGTCCTGCCGGCCCCACTTGATCCCCGCGTCCTGCATGAGCTTCAGCCGGGCGTCGAGGTCCGGCGTGTCGGGCTGAAACGCCGTGTTGACGCCGAAGGGCGAGTCGGGCAAGAGCGCCTCCGCGAACCGGTGCGGCGCGAGGGTGACCGTGAACGTGTTCTGGGCCGTCGGCGCGGCCGCCAGGCCCGCCGAGGCGAAGAGGCAGACCCTTGCGGTCATGACCAAGAGGAATGCAGCTTGCTCGGGTTTCACAGGACGCTCCTCTGTACTACAATGCCACTTCGCGCGGCGGGTCTCCCGACCCGCCGCGCACATGCGTTATCTCCCCGCTGGGGGCCAATTGGCGCGCGGTGGGTCAGGAGACCCACCGCGCACGAGGTCAGGCGGCGTTGTAGTATTAGCATTTAGCATTTAACATTCAGAGTATCTTCACCCGCTTCCCCCCGCGCAGCAATTCCGTCGGATACAGCGTCCCGCGCCAGAGGACGCCGCCGCGGCGCCGGCCCAGCACGCCGACCCTCATCGTGAGCGCCGCCGCGATGGGCGCGACGAGCGGCGACGTCAAGGCGGGCAGGAGCTTCCCGCGCCCCGCCCAGCCGGCCGTCGCGATCGCCGTGAAAAGGTAGGCGGCCAGCGTCGCGAGGCCGACGTAGCCGACCGGCCGCACGCTCTCGAAGGCGAGGGGGATGAGCGACAGGAAGGGCGCCAGCTCCAGCCCCAGCGTCATCGCGGCCGCCACGACCGCGCGGCGGACGCTGAAATTCAGCGTCGACGCGTAGCCTTTCTCCGCGCCCCGCGCCGCCTCGCCCCACGTGCGGTACCACGTCAGGCGCACGTGCTCGAAGGCGGTGACGATGGCGCACCGCGCCCCGGACTGCTTCATCAAGAGGCCCAGGCCCACGTCGTCGGCGGTCTCGAGGCGCAGCCACTCCAGGCCCGCGGTCTTCTCGAGCGCCGCCCGCCGCACCAGGTTGAACGCCCCCACGCCCATGGCCGCCCGCGATCGCGGGTCCCGCACCTTCCACACGCGGGCGAAGACGAGGAGCTGGCGGATGAACATGGCGATCCCCGCGTCGAGGCTGCGGCTCGTCGGCCACAGGTCGGGCAGGGCGGCCAGGTGGTCCAGGCCCTCCGCCTCGGCGTACGCCACGGCCCGCCCCAGCGCGCCGGGGCCGAAGTGGATATCCGCGTCGGTAAAGAGCACCAGCGTGCCGCTCGACGCCCGCAGGCCGCGCTCGAGGGCGTGCACCTTGCCGAGCCACCCGGCGGGCAACTCCTTGACGTGGATGGCCTTGACGCGCGGATTTTCCGCCGCCAGGCGATCGGCGATCTCGCCCGTCGCGTCGGTCGAACGGTCGTCGACCGCCACGATCTCCAGGTCCGGGTAATCCTGCTCGATGAGCGTCCGCATGGCCGGCTCGAGGGTGTCGGCCTCGTTGCACGCCGGGACGATGACCGAAAGCCGCGGCCACGCCGCCGGCGCCGGCGGCCGCACCCGCTCCAGCCGCGGCACCCCGCGCCACGTCCGCGCGATGCCGTACGCCATCGCCAACCAGTACGCGAGGCCGGCGAGCACGTAGACGGCGAGTGCAACGGCGAGGACGATCATGTCGGTGTTCCATCGGCGCGGCGGCGCCGTGCGCCGTTCAATTCGCAATTCGCAATCGAAACACGCGGTCGCCTCCGGCTCCCCGCTAAACCCTGGATGCCGTTGCTTTTCGCCGTTCAATCCGCAATTCGCAATTCGCAATTCGCAATCGAAACACGCGGTCGCCTCCGGCTCCCCGCCAAACCCTGGATGCCGTTGCTTTTCGCCGTTCAATCCGCAATCCGCAATTCGCAATCCGCAATCGAAACACGCGGTCGCCTCCGGCTCCCCGCCAAACCCTGGATGCCGTTGCTTTTCGCCGTTCAATCCGCAATTCGCAATTCGCAATCCGCAATCGAAACACGCGGTCGCCTCCGGCTCCCCGCTAAACCCTGGATGCCGTTGCTTTTCGCCGTTCAATCCGCAATTCGCAATTCGCAATCCGCAATTCGTTCGTCGCCGCGGCGAACGAGGGCTCAACGAGGTGATGCCTGGCGCGACGCGCCCGCGCCCGACCGCTTCGCCCACTTCGTCAGGATCGGCACGTAGGGGCTGGTGCGGTCGCCGGCGCAAAGGCCGGTGCGGTAGACGTCGCGGCCGGAGTAGTTCCACCAGTTCCAGCCGATGCCGAACCGCTCGAACATCGCCAGGTAATCGTTGAGCCACGCCTCGCCGTCGCCGTCGGGCTGGATCATCGAGAGGCCGAACTCGCCGCAATGGATCGGCACGTGGTGCCGGATCGAAAACAGGATCGCCCCGAGCCACGGATCTACCTGAGTCCGCTCCGTCGTCGCCTTGTACGACGGGTAATACTCGTCGTACGCGTAGCCCCAGTGCTTGCCGTAATGGTGGAACGAGTACAGCACCTTGTCGTCCTTGACCGGCTCCATCCACTGGCACCACTGCGGCTGGGCCCAGCCGTCGCCCGGCTCCCAGACGATCCAGTGCTTCTTGTCGACCGACCGCACGACCGCCGTCAGCTCCTTCATGATCCGGTTCCAGTGATCGGCGTTCATGTAGGCGGGCTCGTTGAAGAAGTCGTATGCGATGGCCCACTCGGGCTTGTCCTTGTAGCGCTCGGCCAGGCGGCGCCAGAGCTCGAAGGCGTTCTTCTGCGCGTCCGGGTGGGCCCGCCAGTAGCGGGTGGAGTTTCGCACCGCCCCGCCGGTGTCGCGCTGCGGCTGATCTTCGTTCGAGAACCACGTGAGCATCATCTGCAGGCCGGCCTTGTTGCACTTTTCGATCTCGGCGTCGAGCCGCTTCCACGTGGCCTCATTGTTCTCGATGATCGGCCCGCCGACATATTGGACGAGCGGCAGGTCCCAGTCCGCGTGGAACGCCCACGCGTACCGGCAGTGGTCGAAGCCCCAGTCGGCCATCCGCTTCCAGTCCTCCGGCGTGCGGCCGTGGAAGAGCTCGCCGACGCCTTTCAGCACTTTCGAGCGGTCGATGGCGGGGGCGCCGTAGGTGACGGTGTTGGTGTTCTCGACCACGAGGTACGGGGCGTAAGCCGAGCGGTAGCCGGTGGGCTTCGCGTTCTCGATGGTCAGGCCGGGGAACTTGTGCTGGAGGCCGTAGCTGGCGAGCATTGGCACGGGTGCGCCGGGCCAGGGCGAATCGAAGGCCACACCGCCATAGTAGCCGCAGGAGGTTGTGCAGTCATTCGGTTTGCCTCTGCCCCCGGACGTAACCAGAGAAGACGCACAGATCGGATAAGAGATGGCCAGCCAGTCCCAGAACCCGCACGCGGCGTCGTCCAGGGCAGCGCCAGGCTGCATCACCAGGATCTGGAGAGGCCACGGTTGGTGCACGGCGTCTGCCATGGGCCCTATCACAAGGCTCATGCCTCCGAGGGCGTTCTTCTTCCATTTCAGGGGGGTCGAGGGATTGATGCCTTGCAGCAGCACTTCGCGATCGCCGCCGACCAGATGAAGCCAGCCTGCCAGCGAGCTTTCATTGCTCAGTTGCGTCGGGCCAGTCAGATCGACCTTGACGATATCCTCATTTCGCTTGAACCGCACGGCGGTGGGCGGGCGATACCCCCGGGCCTCCCAGCCGCGGAGTTCCAGCACGCGGCCCTGGCCCGCCGCCAGCGACGCGGGCGACATCGCGCTTGACACGATGGCGTACTCCACGCGGCCGCCGGGCGTCGGGAAGAAGTGCTCCTTGGCGTACCCCAGCGGCATCGCCGTCTCGCAGAACTCCGGGAGCGAGCCGTCGAGGTAGATCGCCATCCGGCCCGAGCAGATGCCGCCGAAGTTGTCGTGGTTGTAGACCTGGATGGCGATGAGGTTCTCTTTGCCGAACTCCAGCGCGCTGGCGGGGATTTCCAGCGGAGGCGGGGTGCCCTTGATCCCCTCGCCCAACGGCTTGCCGTTCACGAAGGCGCGGCTCCAGTTCGACACGTCGCCTATGGCGATCATCACCTTCTTGCCCTGCCACTCGGCGGGCACGAAGACCTTTTTGCGGTACCACGCGAAACCGTTGTACGGCTTGTCGAAGCAGCGGGCGTCGCCGGGCTTGTACGGCGCATCGCCGGGGCTCTTGAGGTTGTCTTCCTGGTATCCCTGCCGCTCCCATGGCATCGGCGTGAAGATCTTTCTCCATCCGTCGGCGGACGCCTTGTCGGTCTGCCAGCCGGACTTCTCCCCCACGTTGTCGGGGTCGGTGCGGAAGTCCCACAGGCCGCCGATGTCAATGTACGGGCATTCCGAGGGCGCGACGATGAACGGCCAGTTGGCCGGGTCGTTGCCCATCAGTTCGCGGGCGTTGAGCCAGCCGAATCGGTCGTCGGGGAATTCGTCGAGGTGTCCGATCCCGCCGACGATGAGTTTCCCTCGCGCCCCGATGGCTGCCGCGAGGTGCTCCTGCATATCCATCAGTTTCTCGTCCGCCTGGGATAGGGCCTTGTGGGCACCGCCCCAGTCTTCGGCCGCCACGGCTACCCGCGCGCTAAGTGTCAGGCGGCAAGTCTCTTGAAGCGACTGGATGCCGGACGGGTACGGCAGATTCAGCATGCACTGGATGTTGAACAGGTGCCGAGCCTGGCGTTCCGCCGAGTAAATCCTGGTGGCCGTGGCTACGGCCATCTCGGCCAAGCCGATGGCGTGACTTGCGTCGGCTGCGGCCGCCAGGGCCTCGTCGAACCGGCCCGCCTTCTGGGCCGGGATGGCCCGGTCAACAAGGATGGCGCGGGCCTTCTCGATGAGCGGCGGGCCGATCGTCTCCGCCTTCGTGCATGGAAGGTCCGGAGCCAGAGTGCGGGACGAGGGATCCCCCACCAGCTCGTCCGCGAGAACGGGAAGAGAACGCGGACACTCCGGGAAGCTGAGGATCTCCTCGGAAGGCCGCAGGCGGCGCATCATGAAGACGCCCTGCTCGTTCCACTTCTGGATTCGCGCGAGGCACTTCGAGATGGCCGCTTTGCCGCGATCCTGCCCGCCGAGCAACTCCACGCTGATGGCGCCCATACAAGCGTTGTGCGCGCGGTGAAACGCCCCGCTCGATTCGCCGGCGGTCATCTTGCGCACTTGCGGCTTCTTGCTGTCGGCGGTCTGCCAGGTATCATCGGTGGCGAAGAAGTAGCGCTTGCCGTCCTTGGCGATGAGTTCCCCTTCGGCGCAGACCGTGCCGCCGTCGATCTTCAGTATCACTTTCTCTGGATTGCCTTCGGGGCGGGGCGCGAGGCTATAGGCGTCGATGAGGCCGCCGTCGATGTTCTTGCCGACCTCCCGTCCATTCACGGAAAGGGCATACCCGCCGTCGCCCCAGACGTAGATCCATCCCGAGGCCGCGCCGCCGGGCACGTCGATGGTCTTCGTGTAGGACCTGGAGCCGGAGAGGGCCTGGCCTTTCCAGTCGTCCTTGTAGTACCACGTGTCGGCGCCGCGCTCCCACCAGAGTTTCGGCGGCTCCGGCTCGGCGGAGATCGCGAGGGAGGCGGCCGCGGCCAGGAAGGCGACGGCCACCAGGAGGCAGGCGAGGCGTTTCATCGGGCGCTCCTTTGCGGCAGGCGCGGCACGTTTACGCCCGGCATCGTTTAGCCGTCGCCGGTACGGCGACGAGCATTGTAAAGGACCGTCGCCGTACCGGCGACGGCTGGACGATGGGTGGCATGGCCACGCGCTGTTGCGTGGCCATGCGGGCCCTCGCCAAACGCCCTACGCTTCGAGGTTCAGCCACCGCAGTTCGTCGGGCGCTAGCGCGATGTCGAGCGCGGGCAGGCACGTCTGCATCTCGGCCAGGGTCCGCGGCCCGACGAGCGGGAACGTTGGGAACGGCTGGCACAGCACGTACGCCAGGGCGATCTGGATCGGCAGCACGCCGCGTTTCTTCGCCAGTTCCCATGCCCGCGCGAGCCGCCGGAAGTTGTCGTCGCTGTGCCAGCACCGCACGAGCTCGCGGTCCGAGAGGTCCGCCGGGTCGGCCCGCGTGAAGAACCCGCGGGCCTGGCTCGACCACGGCATCAGGGGGAACTGGTTTCGCGCGAGCCACTCGCGCGACGCCGGGTCGGAGGCCTGGATGCACCCGGCCCACACGGGGTCGACCATGCGGGCGAGGCTGAAGTTGTTCGACACCGCCGAGAACCCCTGAACGCCTTTCGCGCGGGCGTAGGCATTGGCCGCCTCGACGCGCCGGAGCGACCAGTTCGACCCGCCGAAGGCCCGCATCCGCCCGGCCCGCACGTGCTCGGCGAGCACGTCGATGAACTCGCCCACCGGCACGTCCGGGTTGTCGCGATGCATCATGTAGATATCGACGTACTCCATCTGAAGCCGCTCGAGCGTGATCGCCAACTGCTCCGTCAGGTCCTTCGGCGTGCAGAACGGCGTGTGGGCGCCCTTGGCGAGGATGACGGCGCGGTCGCGCACGCCGCGGTTCTTCACCCACCACCCCAGCATCCGCTCGCACGGGCCGTCCCACCCGCCGTAGACGAACGCCGTGTCGAAGGCGTTGCCGCCCTGCTCGAAGAAGTTGTCGAACAGGACCGACGCGTGCGGCCACGCGGTCTGGTTGTCGACGCCCATGACGAGCCGAGAGATCGGCTTATCGAGATGGACGATGCGTCCATACTTCATGTTGTGTTTCGGCCGGACGGCGAGGGGCCGCCGGGCCACGGTGAGGGTCTTGCCCGGCGGCTTCTCGAGGTCGTACACCAGGCCGATCTCCTGCCGCCAGCGGTCGAGCGTCCGCATGTTGCCGAGCGTATCGTCCCACGACATGGCCGGCGGCGCGGCCTGGCGGCGGTCGAGGTTGGCCGCCACCACGTCGGCCTCGATGCCGTACAGCCAGTCGCTCGTCTCGATGACGATCTCCTGCGGCGGCGCGTCGCCCTTCGTCTGGAGGAGGATCTTCGTGGCGCCGCCCTCGCGGCCGGGGACCCACGGCCAGGGGATGAGAATGTTACCCTCGGAGCCGAAAATCTGGACCGCGTTGTCCTGCTGCACCACGATGCCGGTGGCGACCTGGGCGACGATGTCGCCGGGGAACTTGAGCGTGGCGGCGGCCCACTCGTCGACGCCCGTGGCGCCGAGGCGCCCGCAACCTTTCACCTCGGTCGGCTCGGCAAAGTCCTTGCCAAAGGCGACGCCCGCCACCAGGCGCGAGAGCGACACCGGGTAGCAGCCGACGTCGAGGATGCCCCCGCCGCCGAGGGCGCTGGCGAAGAGGCGGCTCTCGGCGTTGAAGCCCGCGTTGAAACTGAAACTGGCGCGGATGACGCGGACCTCGCCGATCGCCTTGGCCCGCAGCAGCTCCACGAGCTTGGCGGTCTGCGGCGAGCAGCGGTACATGAACGCTTCCATGAGGAAGACGTCGTGGCGGCAGGCGGCCTCGACGATGGCCATCGCCTCGGCGTGGTTGAGGCCGATGGGTTTTTCGCAAAGGATGTGCTTGCGGGCCTCGGCGGCCTTGATGGCCCACTCGGCGTGCATCGGGTGCGGCGTGGCGACGTAGACGGCGTCGACCTGGGCGTCGGCGAGGAGGGCCTCGTAGCTGCCATGGCGGCGGGGGATGCCGAGCTCGTCGCCGAACTTGTCGGCCTTCTCCTCGGAGCGGCTGCCGACGGCGACCAGGCGGCCCGTCTTCGAGTGCGTCACGCCCTTGGCGAAGCTCCGGGCGATGCCGCCCGCGCCGAGGATGCCCCACCGGAGTTTGTCGGCCATGAGACGAGTCTCCTTGTCGTGTGTAGCCACCGCCGGCGTTTAGCCGTCGCCGGCGTTTAGCCGTCGCCGACGTTTAGCCGTCGCCGGCACGGCGACGATCATTATTGCGCGGCCGTACGCGGCCGCGGCTAAACGATGCGCGGGCGGGCGCTGTTGCTTGGTCGTGCATGGTCATGCACGGGAGCAAGCGCGGCCACACAACGGCGCGTGACCGTGCCACCCACCTCTTCGCACGCGCCCCGTACCTGCGAAGACTGTACTCCCCACGGCGCGGTTCTTCAACCGTCTCTTGAAAATGTGCGGGCCAAAGCGCGGGGGCACGGTATACTGCCACGCGCCGTGGGGAATGCACCCACGCGGCGGGTCGGGAGACGTGTTTAGCGTGTTCCCTTTATGCTGTCACCCCGAGCGAGCGCAGCGAGTCGAGGGGTCTCGCCGTGCGGGTGTCCGAACGGCAACGACTACAGCGAGATTCCTCGACTCGCTGCGCTCGCTCGGAATGACAACGCTAACGCGTACGGGTCGGGAGACCTGCCGCACACGGATCGCCCCACCGCGCCATGACCTTGGGGTCACACTGGGAGAGAATGGAATGCTCCAGCGAACGTTGGCCGCCGTCGCGCTCGGCGCGTGCCTGTGTGCCGGCGCGATGGGGCAGCCGATCAACCCTTATCCGCGTCAGCTCCTGGCGACCGACACGCTCCAGGAGTGGACGTTCGCCGGCGGGCCTGCGGGCTGGGCCGCGCTCCACGACTGCCAGGCGGCGGCCGAGGGCGGGCGGCTCGTCATCACATCGACAGGCGAAGATCCGTACATCATCGGCCCGGCCGTCCGCCAGGAAGGGCCGATCTCGGTCACCCTGCGGCTGAAGTGCGCGGCCGCGGGCGGCGGCCAGATCTTCTGGGCCACCGCCGACTCGCCGAACATGGCGGAGGAGAGGAGCGCGCACTTCCGCCTGGAGCACGACGGCCAGTGGCACGATTACTCGGCCATGCTCGACGCCCGCGGCGCGGTGACGCGCCTGCGGTTCGACCCCGGCGGGGCCCCCGGCCGCATCGAGGTCGAGCGGATCACGCTCCTGCGGGCCCGCTGGCATCCGCTGGAGATCACGCAGGTCGAGCAGGCGCGCGGCGAGGTGCGGGCCGAGGTGCGGAACCACGGCGCCGAGCGCGTCGAGTTCGCCGCCGGCGGCAAGCCGTTCGCGCTCGACGGCGGCAAGACCGTTTCCGTCACCGTGCCGGCGCCCGGGGCGAAGCCGTTCGAGGCCGTCGCCATCCTCCTGGAATCGAAGGGCCTGCCGCCCATCCGCCGCACGGTCTACGTCTACAATCCCGACGCCAAGGGCGAGTGGGCGACGGCGGGCGGCAAGGAACTCGCAGTCCAGGCGGCCCGCGACGGGTCCGGCGCGCGGCTGGAGATGGACGGAAAGATCGTGGCGATCATCGCGCCGATCGTGTCGCGCGGCGGCGAGCCGGTGACGCTCATTTACGCCGGCGACGCCGGCGCCGTGCGGTTCCGCGGCGATGGAGTCACCGCCGTCCTCGCCGTTACCGGCAGCGAGGTGGCCGTCAGCATCGAGAGCGATAAGACGGTCGAGGGGCCGGCCGTGCGGGCCGTGGGACCGCTGGAGGCGGGCCTCTTCGCGGGCCTCGAGTACCTGAGCCGCGGCGAGAAATCCTCGTCGACCCTCGACATCGAGACGCCGGACCACCTCCGCTACGCGCCGGACCTCTTGAAGGTCACGATGCCCCTCATGGTCTGCGTGACCGACCGCGCGGCCGTGGCGATGACGTGGAAAGATATGTCGCTTCAGCCGGTCTACGCCACGCCGAACTTCTTCGACGGCGCGGCCGATCACCGGATGGCCCTTCGCGGCCACAAGATCGAGGCGACCATCCTCGCGCGCCGCGCGCCGATCGAGGACGCGATCCTCTGGGCCGTCGGCAAGCAGGGTCTGCCGCCGCTGCCGACGCCGCCGCGCGACCGCGAGGCCCAGGTCAAGCTGGCCCTCGCCGCGCTCAACGGGCCGATCAAGGGCGAGGGCGGGTGGGGCCACTGCGCGGAGCCGTCGTGGAAGCGGCAGCCGTTCGCCGACATCGCCTCGATGATCTGGCGGTTGACGGGCGAGGCGCCGCCGCTCGAGCGGCTTGTGCCGGGCGGCGCCCACGTCCGCAACGACGCCATCTACTTCGCGACCGGCCGCGCGGCCGAGTGGCTCCGCACGCGCTCGGGACAGGCGAAGGGCACGATGGCCGCCCAGCAGCCGGACGGCTCGTTCCGCTACGACGGCAAGTACCGGCAGGGGCACTACGAGGACACAGCGAGCGGCTTCTGCGCCCAGCACGCCATGACGCTGCTGGACTACGCCTGGCTGACGGGCGACGCGGCGGCTCTGGAGGCCGGCACGAAGACCCTCGACTACATGAAGCGGTTCCAGGTGCCGCGCGGCGCGCAGGTCTGGGAGCTCTCGCTCCACACGCCCGACATTCTCGCCTCCGCCTATTTGGTGTGGTCGTATGTTCGGGGCTACGAGCTGACCGGCCGGAAGGAGTACCTGGCCGAGGCGCGGCGGTGGGCCCTCAGCGGCGTGCCGTTCGTGTACCTGTGGGACTCGAAGCCCGTCATGCGCTACGCCACGATCCCCGTGTACGGGGCAACGAACTGGCGGGCGCCGAACTGGATGGGCCTGCCCGTCCAGTGGTGCGGCGGCGTGTACGCGTACGCCCTGACGCTGCTGGCGCCGCACGATAAGACGCTCGACTGGGCGCAGTTGGCTCGCGGCATCCTCGTCTCGGGCGAGCAGCAGGAGGCGCCGGAGGGCAGGTACGTCGGCTGCCTGCCGGACTCGTTCGACCTCGCGGCCCAGCGGCGGCAGGGGCCGTTCATCAACCCGTGCGGCCTGATGAGCCTGCGCCTCGCGCTCGACGGCGAGCTGGATTCGCTGTCGGTTGCCGCGGAAGGCGGGCATCGCATCCTCGCGCCGTTCCCGGTGAAGATCGAGGGCGGCAAGGCGGTGGTCCGCGCCCGGAAAGGCGCGGCGTACCAGGTGCTCATCGACGGGAAGAAGATCGTTGATGTGAAGTCGGAGGGTGTGGATAGCATTACCTTTTAGCCGCGAGCCCACGCCATTGTGGATTGCGGATTGAACGGCGAACGGCAACGGCATCCACCGTTTGGCGGGGAGCCGCAGGCGACCGCGCGAACAGGTGCGTGGTGGGTCTCCGCATAGGCTTAGCGTGTTGCTCCGCAAGCCGGGTGGCATGCCCACGCCGCTGTTGGCGTGGGCATGCACGCCGGACATCGGCGAACATGCCCAGGCAAAGGCGGCCTGGGCATGCCACCCTTCAAGTGAACGTCCGGACGCCAAACACGTACGGGTCAGGAGACCCGCCGCACGAAGACAGGGGCCGACCCGGTGTGCCGGATCGGCCCTTGGAATCCTTCAACCACCCGAAGTCTTGAGCGTCGGACAGCCCTATTTCAGGATCGCGTCCTTGGCGGCCTTGGCGATGCGGAACTTCACGACCTTCTTCGGCGGGACCTTTACGGTCTGGCCGGCCTTGGGGCCGAACCGCATGATCACCTCGCGGGCCGGGCGCTGAACGAGCACGAGCTTGCCCAGGCCGGGCACCACGAAGGTGTTCCTGGCTTCCTTGTAGGCCATGGCCACGAGGGCCTCGATGACCGCCGCGACTTCCTTCTTCTTCAGGCACGTCTTGTCCGCCAGGTCCTTCATGATCGCCGACTTCGTCATTGCTTTTGCCATGTACGTCGCTCCTTCCTGAGGTTACCTGACTCCAAATGCCACACAGTCCGCCTGCGTGGACTGCGACAGTTCTCCGGTTGCAGGTGAACGGGCCTTGAGACATGCCCCCGTGTCCACTTCGACAGGTCCCTAGGATAGAAAGGTTCGGGCGGCGTGCAACACAAAAAAATGGGCGAAATATGGAAATTCTCGGCGGGGCGGGGGGGAGGGGCGGGCCGGCGCTGCCGCTTCGCGCACGGGGGAAGACGGACAAGCGGTTTGGGGGATGGCAAGGCCGCCGGGCGGTCAGGTCCCCCCCTCGAGGACCGCCATGAACGCCTTCTGCGGAATCTCGACGTTTCCAACCATCTTCATGCGTTTCTTACCGCGCTTCTGCTTCTTGAGAAGCTTCTGCTTGCGCGTGACGTCGCCGCCCGACATCCCCTCGATGATGTCCTTGCGGTAGGCCTTGATGGTCTCGCGGGCGATGACGCGGCTGCTGATGGCCGCCTGGAGCGGAATCTCGAACTGGTGCCGCGGAATCTCCTTCCGCAGCCGGTGCAGTACCGCCCGGCCGCGCGTCTCCGCCATCGTCCGGTGCACGATGAACGACAGGGCCGCGACCGCCTGCCCGTGGACCAGGATGTCGATCTTCACGAGGTCGTCGGCCCGGAAGCCCTCGATCTCGTAGTCCATCGTGCCGTAGCCGTGCGTGGCGCTCTTGAGCTTGTCGTAGAAGTCGTAGATGATCTCGGCCAGGGGGAACTGGTACGTCAGGATCGCCCGGTCGGCCGAAAGGTACTCGGTCTTGCGGAACGTCGCGCGGCGGTCCTCGGCCAGGGCCATGATGGGGCCGATGCAGTCGGCCGGCACGATCAGGTCCACGCGCACGATCGGCTCGCGGATCTCGTCGAACTCGCTCGGGTCGGGCAGCTCGCCCGCCGAGTCCATCTCGACCACCTTGCCCGTCTTCATCAGCACCTGGTAGGGCACCGTGGGGGCGGTCTGGACCACCTCGACGTCGTACTCGCGCTCGAGCCGCTCCTGCACGATGTCCATGTGCAGGAGGCCGAGGAACCCGCAGCGGAAGCCGAAGCCGAGGGCCTCGGAGTTGATCGGCTGGAACACAAGCGCGGCATCGTTGAGCTGGAGCTTCTCGAGGGCCGACCGCAGCTCGCGGAATTCCGTCGACGGGCCGGGGTAGAAGTCCGAGAAGACCATCTGCTGCGGCGGCCGGTACCCCGGCAGGGCCGCCGCGGCGGGCCGCGCGGCCGAGGTGATCGTGTCGCCCACGTGCACCGCCGCCACCGACCGGATGTTCGCAAAGACGTACCCGACCTCGCCGGCCGAGAGCGACTCGACGATCTCGGGCTTCGGCCGGAACTTGCCGACCTCGAGCACCTGGTAGACGTCGCCGGTGCCCATCATGCGGATCTTCTCGCCCGTCGTGATGCACCCCTCGAAGACGCGGACGTAGACGATCACGCCGCGATGCTCGTCGTAGGTCGAGTCGAAGATGAGCGCCTGCGTGGGCGCCTCGGCGCTGCCCCGCGGCGGCGGAAGCTGCTCGATGATGGCCTGGAGGATCTCTTCGGTCCCCGCGCCCGACTTGGCCGAGGCGAAGACGCAGTCCTCGGCCGCCGTGCCGAGGAGGTGCTCGACCTGCATCGCGGCGTCCTCCGGCCGCGCGGCCGGAAGGTCGATCTTGTTGATCACCGGCACGAGCTTGAGGCCGCCGCGCTCGGCCAGGTGGGCGTTGGCCACCGTCTGGGCCTCGACGCCCTGCGAGGCGTCGACCACCAGGAGCGCCCCCTCGCAGGCCGCCAGCGCCCGGCTGACCTCGTAATGGAAATCCACGTGGCCGGGCGTGTCGATGAGGTTGAGCATGTACGGGCGGCCCTGGTGCTCGTACGCGAGGGTGACGGCCGAGGCCTTGATCGTGATGCCGCGCTCGCGCTCCAGGTCCATCGTGTCGAGGATCTGGTCGCGGAACTCGCG
>Ga0315273_10000468_pt1 | contig 42329 bp, 61 predicted proteins | sample YL17G02_0_MG_FD_205753 | JGI IMG/M metagenome (GOLD analysis project Ga0315273, IMG submission 205753) | Sediment microbial communities from Yellowstone Lake, YNP, Wyoming, USA - YL17G02_0 | ecosystem: Environmental > Aquatic > Freshwater > Lake > Sediment | place: USA: Wyoming | collected...
TTCTTGGTACTTCACATAATAGTCCATCAGGAACTGACCACAGCTTGCTCCAACATCCAGCCCTGGTGGTACATAATATTCATGCTTAATATTGTACCTGTCAAAATACGACCTAAAAATCTTTAGTTTGTCTTTAGAACTTGCTTTTGCATCAAGAGTTGATTTCTCATTATAAAATAGAAACTTGATATTAAAATCACGGTCTTTCAGGAAGTTTGTCAACAGAATAGCATCTTGTTCAGTATCATTCACACCCTCGATCAAAGCATAATGAATTTCTACATTATTACCTGTCAACTTTCTATAAAAATCGGCTGCCGATAATGTTGGAATGATGTCCAAACTACATGGCATCCATTCGCGCCTGATTTGGTCTATTGTATAATGTAATGAAAGATGCAATTTAACTTGCAACTTGTTCTTTGCAATGTCCCGTGTCATAGCAAAGAAGTCAAGCCAACGATTAGCGGGTAGTGAAGTGGCAATGGCAAATCTAACCAAAGGAGCAGGGCAATCTCTTTGGATGTATGTCATACTATTCACAACATTGTCAGGATTGTATACTGGTTCACCACACCCCATATATGATACCAGAAGTACCTGTTTGCCAAGTTTCAGTTCATCATAAATGAACTTTACACCTTCTAATATTTCTCCACCTAAAAGATTACGGCACCTAATCTTGCCTATGTATTCAGTCGTGTGGCAGAACTTACATCCCATGCAACACATTGTTTGACACGGGACACAAATAATATCCTTACCATCGTTTTTATCAATATATGAAAACTCAACAATCAAGTTGTCATGGGTTTTATAAATATATTTTATTGTACTATCTTGTTGAGACTTTACTCTATCAACGACAATTAGACTCATTTATCTACCCTCTAAAGTATCTTTCCCTGTTTGTACCAAAAGAGTGAGTGGAGAAATGACAGCTTGTAATTCTTGCATACATTTAAGACAGAACACCAAATCTCCACGCATCTTATAGATTATAAAGGCCTCTTTTGATAGCCCACTGCATCCTTCACACCAGTAGTGGGAATCTCCATGGTCCTTCTCGGTACACCATCTTACTTTCATTGTGTATCCTTACCAGTTTGTACCAATACAGAAAGTGGTGAAGTGGTAGAATGAAGAAGAGAAAGACAATCAAGACAAACAATGAAACCAAGTTGTGTTTCTCGGAACTCAATTTCTACCATATCTTTTGCTCTATGTGCTCCACCACATTCTGCACATCGCCATAGCTTACCTTTATACTCTGGCTCACTGTCTAGGTCAACAACTCTCATTACGGTAATCCTCCTGGACACATTGCCCACATAATGATAACAGCAAGAATGAATACTCCACCTACGATAACCTCAATTGTTGTTGGCTTATTTTCCATACTTACTCCTTACACTATTTCATCAATTCCACCACAATTTTTTACAACTCTATTTACAACTAATCCTTTTCTTTCCCTAAACTCATTTACAGCACAATCAATGACTACCGTACTACCATTCTTCCAAGTAGTTGGGTTGTCTTCATAGTCTTTATGGAACACTGTTATGATGCCTTCACCAGTTCTATCCTCAACCTGGAATCGTCTGACAAACTTCTTTGGGTCCTTTTTATATGGACTCTTCTTTAAGCATCCCTGGACAACAACCATCATATAAACCTGTGTATCCTTATCATAGTCATCCAGTGGCTGACCGAACCTATAAATTGGGTCAAATTTCTCTTTAAATTCAACTTCTGTTGTATGGTGGAAGTCAAAGATATTAAATGACACAGGAGCACCATAGATTTCACTCTCAAATGCCACAATTTCACTTGCCCTCCACTCTTCCCGTGGGTCTTTTGTGAATCTTTGTACTGGTGTCTCAATTTCTACTGTTTGTCCATCTTGCTTACGAAGCCTTGTATTGACTGGATTCTTCCAATCATACGCTGGGAAGTCTTTCATTATCTCTTCCTCTAACCTGATTGGAACTCCTTCTTTCTCGTCATTTTCTTGGGCTCTCTTTACGAAACGTTTTATCTTCTTGCGACAATCATCATAGAAATCAAAATATGTCTTTCGTGGTATTTTTTCGTCAGCAAAGGCATCATTAAAAGCACCTGCCTTGATTAGTGCTTCTATGACACGACTTGTAACTCTCTTAGAATCTGTACGAGTCAAGAAATCCACCATATTTTTAAATGGACGCTTTTCCAGAATGTCTTCTACAGCACGTGCACCCACATTCTTTAGAGTTGTAAGATTACGACGAATCGTGTTGATGTTCTCAACCTCATATCGTGTTGTACTCTTATTAATATTGACTGACTTAATTTTAATACCACTATTTGACGCTTCACGAATGTAAGAGTTGATTTTCAGCTGGTCAGGTTCGTTTGACAAGAGAGCACCGAAAAACTCTGCAGGATAGTTGGCCTTCAGGTATGCGGTTTCATATGTTGTGTGGGCGTATCCTACAGCATGGGATTTATTAAATCCATAAGATGCAAACTCCTCAATCAACTTCCAAATCTTTTCTGCAGTGTCTCTTGTAATGTCATTATACTTCATATACCCAAGCACAAACTTCTCTTTATACTCCATCATTAATTTGTAAATTTTCTTACCAATTGCTTTTCTCAAAGTATCAGACTCTGGCTCTGTGAATCCTGCACACCTAACAGCAATTTGCATACACTGCTCTTGATAACATACGACACCATAGGTTTTACCAAGAATTGGCTTTAAACTTGGATGCAAATACCATTCATCCTTATCTTCACCACTTCGCTTTCGTTTACCATACTCTGCTGTCAGTCCAGACGCTAGAGGACCAGGACGACACAAGGCTAATACTACTGCAATGTCGTCTATACTATTTGTGTGAACTCCCTTTAACAATTCGCGCATCGTTTGACCTTCTACTTGGAACACTCCGTTTGTTTTACCATCACGAAGTGTTTTAAAAGCCAAAGATGCTTTCTTCTTTCCCTCTGACGCTTTCTGAAATCTTTGCTCAAACATCATATCTGGTTCATCATAGAAAACATCAATACCCTTTGTGTAGAATCCACCGAATTTTTCATTACGAATCTTTTCTATATTAGCAAAAGTGTCAGTAATGATTGTTAAGTTCTTTAACCCTAACAAATCCATCTTTAAGAATCCATCTTTTTCCAGAGTCGCACCATCATAAGCAGATGCTACAACACCATTCTTATCCACCATCAGCGGAATAGTGTCTGTAAGTGGTTCAGCGCCAATGATAACACCCGCCGCATGGATACCGGTTTGGCGAATCAGTCCCTCGAATTTTTCGGCATACACACCGACACTCTTATGCCCGTTGGACTCTGCATATTCTGAAGACTCTATTAACTTTCTAAACTCTGAAATAGCCATTGCTTCTTTAAAGGAAATGTCGTCGTTTTGGTCTTCCAATGTTTTATTAAGCTTATCAGCTAATTCAAAACTTGCTGCCTTATCACCACCTAAACGTAAAGAACGAACGATATCTTTAATACATGCTCTAACTTTCATTGTAGAGAATGTAGCAATAGAAGCAACATGGTCTTGACCATACTTGGAAGCAAGATACGCCTTTACTTCGTCACGCCTTGCCTTGTCAATGTCCATGTCAATATCTGGTAAACTTACTCTGTCTGCATTCAGGAATCGTGAGAATAGAAGGTCATATTTTAATGGGTCCAGTTTTGTGATGCCCAGTAGATAGGATAACAAGCATCCACCAGCACTACCTCTACCACATCCTGTCATTATACCATTCTTCTTACACCAATCAACAAAGTCCCATACAATCAAGAAATAGTCAATAAATCCCATTGTCTTAATTACATTGATTTCGGTATCAAGACGCTCTTGATACTGCTTGGCAAGTTCTGGCTCAGCTTGTGTATAATGAAGTTTCTTTTTCCAACTTTTCTCAACCAAGAACATACAATACTTATAACTCTCGTCTTTTTCTTCAATAAGTTTGTTTTGTTTCCATTGTTCGTATTCAGGATTAACAGAGGGAACGGGATATTTTGGTAAGCGATACCCCTTAAATCGTAGGAAGTCCGGATACTCACACATCTCTGCCATTTCTTGAGTATTGGCTACAATCTTCTCACCAAAATGCTCAATCATTTGGTCAGTTGATAGAAGTGGTGTTGCATCAAAGCAAAACCGAGTATCATCATAAATATCTTTTTTGGATTGAATAGCAAGAATTAACTGATGCTCATCTCTTTCTTCAGGAGTGAGATAATGGGAATCAGTTGTACAGATTAGGGGAATATCAAGCAACTCAGCGAGTTTGGTAATCTTATCATTTGCTGCTGCTTGTGCTTCGCCAATTAGGTAGGATGGCTGAAGTTCTGCATAAAAACGATCAAATACACTTTTGTAGTATTCACCTAGCTTTATCGCTTCTTGCCACTTATCTTCTCTTAATAACGCATTTATTTCACTTGCAAGACAACCAGTGGTAGCGATTAAACCTTTGCAAGTTTCTTTTGTGAGCAAGGTTCTATCAATACGAGGAACAAGTCTATCATAAACAAAGGTACCACCTGTTGCATAGCCTTCATAATGAAGTTTTAGTAGATTTTTGTATCCTGTTTGATTACGAGCATGAACCAGTAGATGTTTGTTGTGTTCACCCTTTACTCTTTGGGTTCTGTCATTAACTATATAAAGTTCCATTCCAGCAATCGGCTTTACAACCTGATTACCTGCTTTCTTATTGGCTTCTTCACATGCTTTGAAGAATTCTAATAATCCACCAAGAAAACCATGGTCAGTAATACTTATTGCTGGTTGTTCATCTTTAACTACTTTATCTATTAGTGCTGGTATTTTGATATACCCGTCCAAAGAGCTGAATTCGCTATGGACATGCATATGACAATGATGTATCTTTCCCATACTTGCTTTGCTTTCTTTCCTCTATTAAACGACTAATTTACCTTTAGCTAGTTTTTCCTGAATAATATTAGCATTCCAATCTGTCCAAATCTCTTTATCCTCAAACAATGTACTTGGATAAACATTCTCTGGATTATAAGCAAGACATCCAACCTTACCCATACCTCCTGCTCTCATACAAAGAGCGACATACTCTGAACAATAGGTTGTCTTATCCGAGTTTAATGGATCATCCTTATAACGAAGTTTCGGAAATAGTTTAAACCCCCAACTAAATATAATTCGAATTGCAGAACCAAGAAGTCCAAGATAGGCATACTTTTCACCAATATGTTTACGACCTTCTGCAATCATCTTTTGAGCCATTTCAGGTGTCCAGCCCTTAGGCTTTCTCAAAAATACTATTGTATGTGGGTCATTAACATATTCCCTAATGAAGTCATCCTCCCTCGTTGTAGGAGTCGTAGACTCCAAACAACGACCTGGTCCACTAATAATACCACAATGCGATACAGGTAATCCTGACTTCATTTCACAAGCTTGAAACAAAGCAAGACCTGCTGATACAATATTTTCAGTAGTGTAAGAGAAGAAGACATAACCTTCCTTGTAATCTTCTCCATATACTGGATTTTGTAATACAAACATAGAAATACCTCCTAAAGAATCATCCCTGATTCAATCTGAAAAAACAAGAAAATGTAACTTGAAGATTATTCACTTTTGTCTCTCTGGCTTTATTGATAATAAAACCAGAGGTGAATACAGGAAGGTCAAAATAGGGGATAGCGGGTATTTCTTCTATACCTACATTAACCTACTGGATAAACCAGTGGTTTTAGCTTTCATATTACTTATTATCGGGTGTCTCGGGAAGTCCAATACTATTGAGAGCTTCCCGAGCACGATCTACCGATGTTTTTTCTAGTGCTTTTTGTGTCTGTTCGGCAATGTGGAAATTAATTACTTCTGTTGCCTTTTCTTTGATATAATCATAAACACGCCCTATAACAGTTGGGTCAAGTACATCATCACGAAGAACAAAACTTCCATGATTAGAATCAACAATGACTTCCATGAGTCTTGTTTCTGTGTTTCGCTCAAACCAAATTGCTTTAATGTAGACGTGATTATTTTTCATAATGTTTCAGAATACCTTGTTTATTAAAAGTGGAGCGGGCGAACGGACTCGAACCGTCACTATCAACCTTGGCAAGGTTGCACTTTACCGTTAAGTTACGCCCGCTCACTCGACAACCTCTTTATTACTGTTGGAGAGCAGGACCACCTTCCAACTTTACCTTACGAACTGCTTTCTCTTGTACAAGAGCCATCGCCTTTTTGACACAGATGTTAATTCGAAGAGCCTCACGATCAATTTGTTTACGTAGAGTCTCAATATCCATGTCCTTGAATTGAGTTGCTTGGGCAATCTTCAGAGCTTGTTCTTCCTCTTCTGGTGTAACAACCAGATTCTCTGTTTCAGCGATAGCCTTTAGAATCAAACGAGCCCGAATATCAATCATAGCAGGTTGTTGATGTTGAGCAATTAACTCTTCCTTTGTTACCTTTGCCTTCTTGAGATAATCCTCAAGTTTCATCCCAACACCATCAAGCATGTTTTGAATCAGAACACCAATCTGTTGCTGAATCATTGACTCTGGAATTGGGTCAACATTTACTGCTTTAATCAAACCTGTGAGAAGTTGTTGCTCAACTTGAGATTGTACTTGTTGTTGTTTATTGAGCAGGAGACCTTCTCGCATCTTCTCACGAGCTATAACGACACTCTCATAACCCATTTGCTTGGCGAAATCGTCATTTACTTCTGGAAGATTCCGCTCTTTTACTTCTTTCACTGTTGTTGAGAAAATTGCTTGCTTTCCAGCAAGTTCCTTGGCTGGCCAAGTATCTGGGAATGTCAGTGTTACATCTTTTACATCTCCAACCTTCACACCAACCAGCTGGGACTCAAACTCTGCCAGAAGAATACCAGCACCAATGATTACTTGATAATTGGTTGCAGTATTTCCCTTAAAGGTAGAACCGTCAGCAAGTTTACCTACGAAATCAATAATAACAACATCACCATTACCTGCTTCACGTTCTACTGTCTTTGTTGTAGCAGCAGCATCACGCATACGCTGAATGATCGCCTCTACTTCAGCATCCTCAACCAAAACTTCTGGCACCTCAAATTCGATACCTTCATATGTCTTCTTACCAGAAGCATCAAGAGCATGAACTGCTGGTTCCAGCCAAACTTCTACACGAGCGACTACTGGTTGGTCTTTGGCAAAAACATCAATGAATGCTTGACCAACACCAACTACCTTGTGACCACTTTCTTGGATTCCACGAGCAACTACTTCGCGAACCAAATCTTCATAAACGTTGTCGTATCCAATTGCATTTTCGGCATGCTCACGTGGAACATGACCCTTACGGAAACCCTTCAGAACGATGTCGCCCTTCTTGGCTTCCCAAAGCTCTGCCTTTCGTTGCTCAAGAGCAGCAACATCATCATCCATAATTGTTAGTACAAACTTGGGGGCTAACTGTGCGATTTTTGTTTTCACCATGTCTTTCTGACTCCTTGCTTAAATTATAGTTGATTTCTGTTTTTTATATTTACACTCTGTGGAAGAATAATTCTCTTGGTCATTAGGGCTGATTCAATTGATTGTCTTACCTCCTCTAAAGTTCCGTTTGCGTCTACAATAAAATCACAACCAGTAAGGGTAATATCAATTCCCAACTCGTTGTCACCTACATATCCATCTTTTTCTTTAGTTCCGTTATCTATGTTTCTGAAATCTTTGACACTCATAAAACCATCACGATTGCACAATCGCGAATAACGATTGAACAAACTAACCTCAAGACCTATAACACAAACCTCTTGCTTCAGTTGACGAAGTTTGTGAAGAAGATAAGGTTCTCTAATTCCGGAAAGTACACAATGGAAATTATGTTGTTGGAGGGCATCATAAACAAGTTTCCAAAGCCAATCGGGATCTTGTTTTTCATGAACTGATATGTCTTTGTTGATTTGTCCCCGTTGTTCCTTGGAGGCCTTAAGAAAACCTTGTACTATTGTGCTCATTTCTACAAGAGGAAGGTTCATCAATCTGCAAACTTCCTTGGATACAGCTGTTTTACCAGAGCCTGCTCTTCCAATTACAACAATTATCATCTTTCTTTTACCTCTTACTTATATCTTTGTTCTACAAAAACTTTTTACTTTTGCAAAACGAGTCGAAGATTCCCCCATTCCCTTAACCCAATCATCTAGAACATCGAGAGCATCTTGATATCTTTCACGAATTCTAGGGTTCTGTGCTAAAGCTCCTACTATTGCTTCGATTAGACGCTTTGCAGGTTGAATAGTATATTGAGAAATATTACCATTCTCTCCTTTGTAGGACCTCGGATCTGAATCTGATAATTCTTGAGTTATACCATGCTCAATGTCAAGAACTTGATAGCTGATTCCTGGACGACCTGTACCACGTGAATCACCATGATAGATTAAGTTTGTTCCAAGGAAACGACGACGCTCATTGTCATCCTGAATAGAAGCTGCAATTTCTGCATCTGTTTTCTTTTGAGTTACTGCTTCGTCCCGCGACACTGCTAATTGTTGTTGAGGGTCTAGTTCGTCAGGCTCTATCTCTACTACCCCGCTCTGTGGAGTTGCAATCTGTGGAAGATTGACCTTGTGATTGGGGTGAGTCTTTCTATTGGGACACTGTAACAAAACTACGGGTAGTCCTTGGTCATATCTTGCATTCTGACCTGGATTAGGACTGGGCTTTTCATCTTCTGTGTAGCCACAATCTGCACATTCTGTGTAATGTAGTCTATAAATTCCAACAAGATATTTTTCTGTCAACTCTCTATAAGAAAGACTATTAATAGTCCAGTCCATCAATATCTCTTTGGCATATTGTGCACCCTGAACATTTAGAGTCCTTGCTATTTGCTCAATCTCTTTATCAAAAATCTCAAAAATCTCTGCCATTTCTACTTCAATAGGTCCAATGTCTCGACGCCCCACTGTATCAATTAACTCTGACGCAACACCTTCTTCACCCATTGTAGGAACATTTAATGAAGCTATAGGGTCTGTCCATGACATAGAATCAATATGGTCTGATGGTAATTCATCAATATTAAAGAAAGCACCACAATCGTCACATTTTACCTCTACAACACGTCCTGGGCCTTCTATCGTGGTAATACCTTCTTTATCCCTGAAATCACCTGGACATTTCGGACAATAATAAACCATAATAGTTTTTGTACGACCACTACTCTTCTTTTCTGTGACCTTGAAGGTATATTGATAGATGCGGTCATGGATTACTGATGCAGGTGACCTTAAAGATATAGGATGACGACACTGACGATATAATACACCACTATCCTCAAACACCCACTCATCACTAAACTTCATGTAAGAGACTTTTCCACCTAAGATTTTCTCAACTTCTGGCAAGTATTCATCAACCAAATAATGTTTAAGGCTGCCCTCTTTTGCTGTGGTTCTAACTCTATCTTGCTGACGTAGTTGATCCCAATTCATACCAGAAAGCTTTTCTGCTGCTTCTATGTTTATTGTACCATCGGGAGCAGTAACATCATAAATTTTAAAACGACCACCACAATAAGAATAACCACCTGCTTCTACTTCTTCACCTGTTGAAGGATTAAAGCGAATATGCTCCGGAGCTTGGTCGGGTGTTTCACGCCACTCACGCAGTGGTTTGCCACCTGTCATTTTATACTTTGGATTGCCATTACCTGCAGAGACTGGCCAAAAAGAAACCTTACAATGAGGACAAAGACTCTTTCTTGAATCGTTCATAGTTGGGTCGTAAGCATAGGAATTAAATTTTTCTGTTGAGCTAGGAACCGCTACACTCCAAACTCCACCCTTAAGACGCTCTTGATCGTCATGATATCCAGTAAATACATTTTGAATGTAATCTTCAATGTCTCCAGCAAATTGTTCAAATTGTATTCTACGTGATTTGGGATTTTGACTTCCTGATTCTCCCATCCTTCTTTCTTCTTTAAAATAATCACTTACAATTTGAGGAGCATAAATAGCATAAAGCAAAGCGGAACCCTGAATACCTGATGCCTTGTCGTCACGGAATTTGTCAAAGAATACCTCTTTTGGCATATAGTGAGAAAGATCCTTCTTCGCTTGACCAATCTCTTCCTGGGTAAATCCAAATCCCCTAACTGTTTCGTTGACCTTTTTAATTGCTTGTGCTAAATTGGGATTCACATCCCGCTTTTCGCCCTTTTCACCTTTTCGCTTCATTCTGGTCTCCCTTTACTTCGTTTCCCAAGGAAACACGACCCAACGGTCTGTTATCTCGAGATAAATATCTGGCTTTATGATAGATCGTTCTTTGTAATAGACTGTGACTGTTGTACACTTTATGTTGGGATATTTGTTTGTCTTCTCTCGAAGAAACTTGAGCGTCTGCCCACTATCTGCAATGTCATCAACAATCAGAATGTTTCCTTCCCATCCTTTGAATATAACGTCTGGTGTGTCACAAATCAAAGTTTCTTGTTCATTCGTGTCATCATTATAGCTACTTACACCCACTACGGAAAAGGGAAGATTAAGTTTGTGAGACAGAGCAACACCAAGTGGTAAACCACCGCGACTGATTCCTACTACTCTTGTATATTCTGTCGGTCGACCACTGATTATCTTTACAATTGCACTGATTTGTTTTCCGAAAGTACCCCAACTAACCTTCAATTTTTCAGCAATAACCATCAGTTGTTACTCCTTTAAAAATCAAATGAGTCATCACTTAAATCAAACGAGCCCTTTGTTTCTTGTGTACAAATAATAAAATAATCACAAAACTGACATAGCTGTGATGTACATGGCTCCCATGTCTTGTCTGCTCCTATTGTATCGATTGTCTCCTCAATCTGACCTAAAATTTCCTCTAGCTGCTCTTCTGAAAAGGAGTATGGTACTTCTTTCATTTCGTGACGGAGTAAAACATAAGCTGTTTCTACATCCTTCTGACCATACAACTCTTTTAGTGAGCCGTATTTAACCCCTATATTATAAATTCCAAGCTGAAGTGGGGTCAAATAATTAGAACTTTTACTGGTTTTATAGTCGATGATTTTAATCTTTCTTGAGTCTATATTATCTATTCTATCTATGCGTCCCGTCACTTCAATTTTTCGATATTTAAAAGCCACTTTCTCCTCAATTAACGCAGGGTTAAAGTGCTTTGTCTCATAAGCCAACAATGCTTGTTTCAGCCAGGGCTTAATCTCCTCAAGAAACTTTTCTACTTTCCCTTTAAACTCTATTGACACTTTTGTATCTTCATAGGCAGCAATCATCGCTGCTCGTGGCTCCTCTTTGTCCATTAACCTCGAAACCCAACACTCTAAAACAGCATGTGCAAAATTTCCCTTTATGAGATGGGGCCAATGGTCAAGAGCTGGAAGCTTCTTAATATATCTATAATAGTATTTTCTTGGACACTGTTTATAAGACGATAGTCGTGAAGCGCTAGTGTGTATTATTTCACTTTCCATTTTGTCTTTCTAACTAGTTACTAGTTACTAACTATTATGTTACAGTTACTGTTCCAAGAGTTTGTTGTGCTGTGCTCAAAGTACGAGATACAGTTACAATCTTAATTGTAATTGTACCATTGGCATTGTATTCATAAGTAACGGCAATATCGCCTCGAGCTGAATTATTTACAGCACTCATTTGTGAACGAATTGCGGTATCCATTGCATCGACAGCTGTTTGGAACGTTTGTAATTGGCTTAATGGTGTACTTGCCATCTTAACTCCTTGTATTATCTAAATCCACCGTTAAATACTCCTACTCCCATGCCCTCACCTGAAAGACCAGAGCGACCTTCGTAAATTCTATCTGACAGATAGCGAGGACGGGCTATTTGTCTTACTTTTGGCTTATATCTTACATAGCGATTTCCACGAGATTTATAATAGTATTGTGGACTTATGTTAAACTGATTTGCTGGTGGTCTAGGTATATTAACATCTTTTCTCAAGCGAGTTACCATGCGAACCCAAGTAAGATGCTTCCTGTCAAAATGATGGGTTACCAAGATTTTATTTACTGGATCAACAAAAGGTCGCAATAAAGTTTGCCCACCTCCATCAGGAGGTAAGAAATAATCTTGGGGTATATCATCAGCAGAATCTATGGTAATGTCTTGGTCGTCAGGTGTATAAACCGTATAGGTTGTATCGTTTATAAAAGGATTAGAGATAACATCCACATCATAATCAAACCTTATATGACGCGGACCTAATTCTCTAGGATCGTGATATTGAGAACCAGAAATCGCTACCTTTGAAGTAGTTTGAGCAAGTAAAACAGGGTCTCGCAAGTAGTTAACATTCCTGTGAGGAAGGCGTATTGACTCTGGTTCTGGAACACTTTTTTGTTCTGGAACGGTCATTTTATCTCCTTTTATTATAGACTACATCCATCGTTAATATAGAGTGGATTATCGATACTTTTTAGTGACAAAAGACCCTTCAGAACCTTTATTTACCACTAAAACATCCTTAAAGTGGTTTTTTAACTGACTAGTATGTGTAATCACCATCTGATACTTGAAATCGTCTGATAATAGTTTAAAGATTTCAATCATTCTATCAATACCATCTTCATCTAAGTCTTGGAACGCTTCGTCATAGAAAATAGCGCCCACTTTGACTCCTGATCGGCGAGACAATAAGATACTCAATGCCATTCTAACTACGAACGCAATCCTGAACTTCTCGCCACCACTATACATGTTAAACGGGCTCGAATGGTACTCATCTGTAATGATGATGTCGAATACCTCTTTCATTGTACCATCTTGATTTGGCTTTTGAGTCTGAATCTTGATATTGACATTACCATTTGTTAGTTTAGAAAGCAGGTTATTCGCTATTTTTTCAATCTCTATTGCACTATTTTCCAAGATTAGAGCTTGGATACCAGTCTTTCCAAAAGCACTTATTAATTCCTTTTCTATGCGGCGTTCTTTATCGAGAGTTGCCCGTTGCTCTTTTAGAACCTCAATCTTCTTAATGATCTGTTGTTGATGCTCAATTCTTTCTTCCAAACCACCAATTTTCTTTTGTAAGTCCCCAAGTCCTGCTCGCAATGACTCAAGTTCTATATTCTTTTCTTTTATTTCATACGAAACTTCCTTAAATCTCCCCTCACTGATTTGCCCTATGACGTCTATCTTCTCAATGCATTTTACCAATTCCTCTTGGGCACTATTAAGAGACTCTGTATTACTCTTCTTTAGTGCTTGATTGTCTTCCAGTAATCTAGAATATGTTACAAAGTTGTCCTTTTCGGTTTGGACCACTTCCAGTAACATGCGCCCTTCTTGTTGAAGATTGTTAAAATTGTCCCTTTTAAGTTGGACCTCAACAGCATGTTTTTCTGCCTCTGTGAGCTCTTTCTTTGCTTCATCTAGTCTTTCTTTGTTCTTTGCAAGATTCTTCTCTATTATGTGCAACTTGGTAGCCAGTACATCAATGGTTGTTTGCTTGCAATTTGCTGTAATGGGCTGATAGCAAGTAGCACATATTCCTTCATTTAGTCTTTTTACCTTATCCATTTCAGAGTGGATTTCTTTTACTTGTCGTGTCAGAGTCTCAACCTGCACAACAGCTTCTGTTTTTCTGTCCGTTATAATCTTTACCCTATCACTCCACTCTTGAATTTCTCTTTTTAAAACCGAAGAGTCCCCGCGTTCTTTTTTAATCTGCATTATTCGCTCTTGTTTTTGAATAACAGATTCTTTTAGCTTTTCTATGGTTACTTGGGACCTCTTGATGGATTCCATTATATCTCGAATGTCATTGGTAGTTTTTTGGATACGCAGTTTGATCTGGTCGCGTTGTGTAAATAAATCTTTTACACTTTGAAGTTTGCGACCCTCTGCTCCCTGTTCGTCTCGCAACTTTTCTAGAATATTACCAAGAGACACAACTCTCTTTTGATAAACTTCTATTTTTTCTTTTAGGGTCTTAATCTCTTGTTCTGCTGCCACCTTCTCTTGTTCAGCATTTCCATGAGATTGGATAAAGGTGTCAAACTCCAATGCTTTTTGATTCAGTTCGTCGAGGTGTTTCTTGGCTTGGGTAACATATTCATCATAATAACTTAATTGTAAAACTTTGGTTACCAGTTCTTTTCTCTCACCAGAAGTCATATCAGCAAAAGCAGCTGCTTCGTGTTGCTTAAGTAAAACACTATTTACAAACACATCATAATCTATTCCAATCGTACTGACAACATTGCTGTTGGTTTCTCTTTTGCTATCTGCTGCTACAGAGTGCCATTTTGCTCCATTCTTCACTTGGAAAGAGAGGTCAGACTTACGCTTCTTTCTATCACGAGAGCGAATAACTCTGTATAGGTCTTTGTCAAGAAGAAACTGAAACTCCACATCATCAATGCCTGTACTAGAGCTATCATTTGCTCTACTCTTTTCATAGAGAGCCCAAGTTATACCATCAAAGAACGCTGACTTACCAGCTCCATTTGATTTTTTATTGTTCTCATTAATAATACCAACGATAAGGGTAACAGGATCAAGTTCATCAAACTTAATCTCGCTATTTATATGAGACATAAAGTTGGTAAGGCGTAGATAAACTGGAATCACTTTTTCAATTCCTCTTGTATTTTTGCAATTGTATCTTTTATAAAACTATAGGCTGTATTATAATCGGTCATTCCATAATACATGGAACCAGACACATCATTAGCGAAGGTTATATAATCTGCATTTACAAAAACAAAACCACCTGCCACCTGAACCTTCCATTCTGTTTCATATGCTATTCTTTCTTCCTCCCATCTAAAAGAAGGACTCAAAAAATAACCAATCATCCAAACTGTCACACCAGACTGTAATTGCCGTGCTGTGTGTACTGATTCATGTGCAATAAGGCCACGCAGATATGTAAATCTTTGCTCCTCGATTGTCTTCTTCCACACCTCTTCTTCTGTATACATGGTCTCACCTACAGTGGCGTAGGTATTTGGAGCCATACATACCCGCCAGATTTTACCCTTATATCGAACCTCTTTTATGGCTGACCCCTGCATTACTCTTTGCACAAAGGGATCGTTCATATTGTCGGCGGGTCGAGAAAACAAACGGCAGCCACTCATTGTTGTGGCTGCCGTCAATATTACTCCAATAAAAAGAATCTTTCTTATCATACTTGCCTTTTATGAGTGGAAGTAATATAAACAATTGCTGCTTCCACTAGTGGTGTTCCGACGTGGTCAATAATGCCAAACTTCTTTGCCTCTTGGGCATCCATCCACCACTCACGACCATCACGCTCTTTAATCATTTGACGAAGAGCCTTATAGCCACCTTTGATGTTACAATTCTTTGCTAGAAGACCCATAAAATATCTATTCAATCTTTGGGCTTCTTTTGTGTCATTGAGCATATCATGAACATCACCACCTGTAAGGCTAGACACTTCATGAACCATGACACGACTATGCTGACCACAGAATCTTTGATCACCATGAGATAAAAGAATAGCTCCACAACTCATAGCCTTACCAAGACACACAGTATAGATTGGATTGGGAATCTCATCCATTGTCTCGATCATCATAGCAAGAGAATCAACATAACCACCATAACTATCAATATAAACTACAATTGGGTGGCTTGAACTAGGAGCTTCGCGAACTAAACGAATTGCGTGCTCGCGAAATCTTTGAGCTGCTTCTTCATCAAATTTATGAATCCAGATTTCATCCCGACGCTCTTTTGCCTGGCTATCATCTACCATGATTTACCTCTTTCTGGATCTCTTATGGAATATAGACTTCACCACCACGCTTTACACAAACCGCATCATATTGATGAATCGATTCGTGATGCTCGGTGACAAAACAGAATCCATTAACTCTATTTACCCATTCTTCCTTTTGAAGAATGAGAGCGACATCGCGAGCGACATCTTCGACGAACTTGGGATTGCGATACGACGCTTCTGTTACATACTGCTCGTCTGGACGCTTCAAGGCATTCCAAATAGGACAGCTTGCACAATTTTCAACAATGTCAATTAGGTCTTCCAACCAAACAAAAGCATTAGAATCATCAAGATTAACATCACGAAGACTGACTGTTAGTGTTCCTGTGCTCCTTTGATTATGAGCACCTTTTCCAAAAACTTCACCCTTCTCGTCTGTTCCAACAACTGACATCTGACGAGAGCAGGGACAAAGAGACATATACTGAACACCAATCGTTACGAATAGACGAAGTCCGTCACGAACTGTATCACGACCCTCAAGAATAGCCGGATACTTTGAGAAAGATTCCACACCAGAAACTGGAGCCTTTTTCTTCAGAAAGAATGGGAACTTTGCTGTTACATAACTTTCAGAAGAACCAAGTCGATGCTTACAAGCACCCAACATGTCCTTTATGGCATGGATGCTGATATACCCCTTGTCTAGGGCTTTGCTTACGACTTGTGAATAACGGCTCATGTTGGCACCCTTTACTTCTTCATTCAAAGAAGTATAAAGACTAACTTTACCTGCTGTTTGCTGGACACCGTTGCTCTTTGTCAAAACTGTAAAAGGAACTTCATATCCCTTAATACCAACTTTGTCAAGAGGAACACCACGAGTATCATGCTGATTTTGCAAATCAGGCAGAGAACTTACATCTGGTATCATTTGATATTTCTCTCCTTCTTACTATTAAAAACCTTTGTTTTCTAATTTTTCTATTTCACGAGGGTCGAAAATGACTTCGCCATCATGGTCAACTAATTTTAATTTATACCTTTCAAATATCTCTCGAACCTGAAGAATGTCACCCTTATCTTTTAACACCTTTGCTATCTCCACCAAAATTAATTCAAGAGATGGAGAAGGTGATTTTACAACACGATTTCCCTTATCGTCTTTATCTTCTGGGGGTATAGAAGCTGGGGGTATAGAAGGAAGAGGAATAGTGGTTAGAGGAGGAAAAGAAGTACCACTTCCCCCTATACCATTAGGATAGGTAGGTCCTGGTATTGTAGTCCAAGGAGGATCATAGGGATTAGTACCACCTGCATTGGGATAAATCCATATGTTTCCAGAATTGGTAGGAAAAGTAGAACCAACTATCACTGTTCCAATAAGAGGTACATTACCCTTACCATCATCTACATGAACATAATTAACATTACATGCTTGGAGTGGCTTACCAATAACTTGATCGTTTGACATCCAACTAACATCAAGAAGCTTTACAAAGTCTTCCAGTTTGATTTCATTATCCATTTTACACTCCCACTGTCTTATTCCAAGCAAGAATGTGTCCTCTTGTTACTCCACGATAGCCATACTTCTTGCACATTTCGTAGAGAAAACGAGTCACTTCTGGAAGGTCTTTTGCATTGTCAACACCGGGCATTAGAATAACCTTCTTTGCTTCAATCCCAAAAGGTTTTAGATACGTTTCTCTAATCTCTTGGATGTCTTCTTCATAGTTGATAACGAACTTAAACCAACCATTTTTATGCTCGTTGACCTGTTTAATGGCTTCTGGTACTATTCTGACTACTTTCTTCATTCCTGAATTTGCAAGCTTTGGTGAGCAATTAATTTGGTCAAATAGACCATAGAAATAAAGTGGCATTTCGAAACTACCTGTTCTTTTGCCAACATTGTGTTGTATGGCAGGACAACAGATTGTTCCGTTTGTTTCTATCTCGTGGAATGAAGAATTGTCAGGATATAAAGTATCCCAAAAATTCATGAATGACTCAATGTCCTTTCGGTTCTTTTCTAGAGTTGGTTCTCCCCCTGTCCAAACGAAGTGAATAGTTCCATCAATTAGTCCTTGGACAACATCAACCTCCTCTTTAATGTTCAAAGATTGAAGTTTTTCCAACATTTGTTCATTGGCAATCTCAACACCCTGCTTCCAAACAACCCAGCTATCACACCACCATGAACACGACTTACCCTCAATAGATTTACCAATTAGGCAACCCTTTGGACCACCACATAGTAAATTGCAGTCGGCAACACGAATAAAGACCGAAGGAACGCCACATGTACTACCCTCTCCCTGAATCGAATAGAACGCTTCACTTAATTTCATAGATTCTCACTATCTACACTCTTTGGACTAGCACAAAGAGTGTTTGGTATTTTAGACTGGGCTAGCACAGTTTGTATTTTGTGTTTTATTGCTTCGATTGTATTGTTTGATTTTCTCATTTGCTTATAACATCTATCTCTATCGATACACTTTGAGTCACAAACAGAAAAGACATTACTGACCCATTCCCTTCAGTATCTCCCATGTCTCTTGCCACCCATTCACTGAAAATACTTTATCTTCTTTTCCCAACACCCTTACCAATAACCAATCATTCCCACCCTCTTGTGTTTGATCACCGAAGAAGTAGATTGGTCCTTTTATCTTGTTTCGTATCTGGGACTTATCACAGCCATGTGGAGCAATGTCTATTGATACCAATCCACCAATAGTTGCACAAAGTTCAGGAAAATTGGTATTAATATAATCAACAATGATTTGTCGTTCTTTATGAGCACTATCCCACTTATTATATTCAATCCGTTGTTCTCTACTTCCCCGTCCGAGAGTAGAAAAATTGACCATTCCTTGTCGAATATCGATAAGTCCACCAAGCTTATGAGGATAAAAACTATTATTGATAAAACCTTGTAATGTCTCAATTAGATATCCACAAGCCCATTCCATCTTGTAAATAAGATTTCCACCAACATACAATGAATTTCCCTGGGATGGAAAGAATCCATTTACTTTATCAACGATGTCTCCTAATTGAGACTTGATGTCTGCATAAGGTGAACCACTTAAGATATAAACGTTCTTTCCCTGTATCCATTGTCGAAAGAACTTCTCAAACTCGATATCCATTGGAATGCGTGAGTCTGTTAGTACACCATCTACATCGAATACAAAGTTAATCATACCCTACTCCAACGGTTCTGCAATACATCCTGTTTGTCCCTTTTTAAAACCATAGGAATGTTGCTTTAGGTCCCAGTAAATAGTAGCCAGTAAGTCAAAGCTTTTTCCTAATTTTAGTGTAAGATAGAACTCCTTTGTTTGTGTCTGACATTTAAAGTAGCATGGCGATTTCTTGGTAGATAAATTGTGGTACCCCACTTTCTTTTGTTTGCGGGCTTTCTCAATACACTCTTGAATACGCTCTTCTGGGAGAGCATCGTACATCAATTGAAAACAATCCTCAATATCTTTTGCTTCGTCTAGTGTGATAACAACCTTCTTTTGGGCTAACCGTTTTTGAATTCTGTCTGCTAAATTGTTCATTAAACTCCTCTAAAAATATCAAATTCTTTTATACGATCCTTTAGTTCTTTTGATAAATCGAACATTTCTTTCGTTCTAGTCATTGGAAGATAGCCCGTAATAGCATATGCTTGTGTTTCGTCAACTAATACTTCTTTACAATACCCTATGTTTAGTAAAACTTTATGCAGATTGGATACCTTGTATTTCTTCACAATCTTGGATACAATCTCTTTATATTCTGGACAACAATAAAACATCCCATGACATACTTCATGTTTTAGTGTCAGGGTGTTGGCTTTACCGAAAGTTCCAATTAAATAGTATCGTTTGACCTTTATTTTACTATCAACCAAATCAATCAAGAACTTTTCACGCTTGGATAAGCAAGGAAAAGAACGAACTGCATCTATTGCATAAGAAGGAACATTAAATCCTCCCCAGTCTTTATAGTAGGTAAATCCATTATAGGTTCTGATGTACCAATCTACATACTCTTCAAAGGTAAAAACATGACCTCGGAACTTCGGATTAGGAGATTCGTAATGCTCCTGGAAGCGAAGAAAGGTCATCGCCAACTCATATTGAGTCAGAAAGTTGAGATGATAGATAGGATAAGAACCTATTTTAGAAAGTTTGGGATTAGTCATTTGATTCTTTATGCTCTTACGCTCCAATAAAACTTGCTTTACTCTTTACAGTTTCATGCCAATCAACTCGGAGCACTTTCACACCAAGTGGCAGCAACTTTTCTTGAGCATAATCAAAAATGAACTTAGATAAATTTTCTGAAGTGGGAACGAAATCAATAACATAAAAACTCTTACCATATTCCTCTTGTGGTGTTCCCAATTCTGGATTATTGAAGAGTCCAGTGATTTGAGAGAATAGTGGGTCGTTCTTATCAATGATGAACTTGTGGTCCAGATTATCGTCAAGGAACTTCTTCAAAAAATTCAAATGATGGAAATCCGTTATCATTCCTTCGTTAAGTTCAGGGGCTTGTAGATGTATCACCACCTTGGCAGAATGCCCATGCAAGAATCTACATTTAGTTTGTCTTGTACCTGCAAACTCTTCATTTAGCCTTTGAGACCAAACACGGTGCCCATATTCAAAATGAAATTCCTTACTGATTTCATACATATTAAATTTCTCCTAAATTATATTCTTTCTTGCTCTTGGTCCCACCACTCTTGATTTTTCTTTATTTGCTCTGGTGTGAGAGGCTGATTATTAAGAATCTGTTGCTTCTGCCAGTCAGAAAGAGGAGCGTCAGAATTACAAGGTTGTCCATGTGCCTCACACCATGGACACTCATAAAAATGACACATAGAACAAGCTCTTATGCCCTTTTTGATTAAATCTCTAACAATAATTTTACGATGACATCTCCAACAAGGATATATTATTAATATATTACATGCAGGGCAGGTTCCCTCGTCGGTAGCCAGAATATTCTTTGCCGGACAATGATAACAATTTGCCATTCCTATTCTTTCCTTTCCCAAAGAGAACAAATCTTTTCCACAACAAACATTGTCAGTGCTGTGGTTCCTGACTCAACACGAATATTGTACGAATCAGCACAACCAATCAAAAATAAGATTGAGAACAAGGCAATCAGTTTTCCCATAGATAAACTATATTTCTTTCTTTGTCTTCTGTGATAGTGGAGATTCTTGTTTCTCCATAACTCTGAACACCATAGACAAGACTGACTTGTACTTCTTTAAACTTAACCTCTGCATCTTGTGGCACTTCTCTCAATTTCTCAATTAGCTCTGATACCTTCATTAACCATTCTCCCTTATGTAATCTTCTACAATACTTACTACCACTTGATTTACCTTATGGTAGTCTGGCTTCTCTGGTAAGGTACTTACACTCTCTACCTGTCGAAGTTCTTCGATTAAAGAGTCCGACATTTCACGAACTTCTTCTATCGTATATTTTCCATTTCTGACACTTAAAAGAAAATCGGCGTTTGGTCGTTTGACTCGTAGCTTACCCTCTTTTAAAATCTCAATCCCCGTTTGTAAAAGGCGAAATATATGTAAAGCATATTTGGTATCATAACCAAATTTTTCTACAAGAGCCATTCGCTTCTCTGTTCTACTTGCTGGAGCAGATTTTACACCTAGTCTGTATAGCTGTTGTTGAGCATAGCCCATGTATGCTTTTAAACAACTCTTTGTCAGAAACTCATCACGAATTTCTATTAATCTCCTTGCATAGAGAGTCATCAATACATATTCGTCAGCATACAAACATTCCAATATATTGGGATTACCCCTTAAAGCAAGACTAACCATCTTGCGAATATCATAATAGACCAAATCTGGATTATTTTGTTCGTGTTGCTCAAAGCGGTCAAGTCCATAGAAATAAGACTTAGGAGGGATTATAACACCACGATAATCAATGTCACTATCTATAGTATTGGTACCATAGGCATGGCTACCACCTATATACTTTAGAATGAGTCTTGATTCATAATCAAAGTTCATAGCAACTTTAATTCTCCTGTGATAACATCAATCTTTTCTGGCTCATCTGGGCCTATCCCCACAGCTGTATAAGTAGGCTCTTTGAACTCTGTAAATCCTGCATCTTGAATTAGAGCACAAGGAAGACCTGCCTCTTGTGCCTTCTTGTGTATATCTAATAGCTCTTGCTCGCTATTGACATAAACTACTATCTTTACAAATCGACCACGCAGCCATTCAATAGCAGCTGGTGGTAAAGCTGATTCTTGCCATTCAGCTTTTCGAATAAGATCAAGCAAAACCGCTAAGGAAGCATGAGCACCTTGTGCAATCATTTTGCCCTTTCTCATATTAAGGTCTTTTCTAATTACTATAACTTGTTTAGCACTCATCAAAATTCCATCTCATTTAATCCACCCTTTTCATGCTCTTCACAAGAACAATAATACCAACGATGATGTACTCGTATCTTTCCAGGAGCTCCACAAACCTCACAGGTCTCTTCACTCTTGTCTTCTGCCTCTCTTATAAACCCACTCATTTCGTCTGTCTGGCTGTCCATGTAGAAACGAAGACCACCAAATTTTTCTTTCACTTGAGAGGCACGAAAACATTGTCTACCTTCTTCTGGTTGTTTCAGAATTTCAGCTTCCAACTTTTTAGAGAGGTCATATATAAGTTGGAACCATCCATCGTCACAATCAAATCCCCAACACATACAGGTTTCAGCCATGCTTCCAAAACGATTCTTATAAAGATTGGGAAACTCTCTACACAATTGCTCGTCATATTCTTTACGCATTATATCCTCTTTAAAATCGTCTCAACCCTAAAAATGAACTCATCTACATTCTGCTTGGTAAAAATAAGAGCAGGTCGCAGTCGTACTGATGTTGCTCCACAAGTAATAAGAAGCATTTGAGCCTCAAATGCTTGCTTCATGAACTCGGTACGCAGTTGAAGTGTAGCAAAGTCAAAAGCACACATCAAACCCTTACCACGAATATTGTGAATCTTTCCTGTTCTTTCGCTCAAAGCAATAAGAGAATTCAGAAGATACTCACCTACTATTTTAGCATTTCCGACCAGGTCCTCTTTCTGATAAACTTCCAAAATTGCTTCGCAGCGAACCATATCAACTAGATTTCCATTCCAAGTAGAGTCAATACGGGACGCTTCTGCAAATACATTGTCTTTTATTTCATCAACCCTGTTGTTTACCATTATACCACAAGTCTGGGCCTTCTTTCCAAAAGCAATGATGTCAGGCTTGATACCATAATGCTCAAACGCCCACATCTTGCCTGTCATACCCATACCTGTTTGGATTTCGTCAACAACAAACATTACATCTCGTTCGTCGGCAATCTTTCTCAATGCTTGGAAAAATTCAGGTCTGAAATGATTATCGCCACCCTCTCCTTGAATAGGCTCAATAACCATAGCAGCAATAAATAGTCCCTGGTCATCCATTATGTTGTTGATTATATGGAGAACCTCATCTTCGGCTGCTTGGACTCGCTTTATTTCTGCATCATTTATAGGAAATCGCAACTTGGGATTGGGAACTCGTGGCCAACTGAACTTTGGATACAACTTGGTCTTGACTGGCGCTGTATTTGTTAGAGACAATGTATATCCAGAACGACCATGGAATGACTCCTCAAAATGTAATACACTCAACTCATTTTCTTGGACACTATAACCAACCTTTTTAATCTTCCAATCAAATGCAACTTTTAACGCATTTTCTATCGCTAAAGTACCGCCATCAATAAAGAATAAGTGATTGTATCCAGAAGGAACTACAACATCGGAAAATGTCTTGACAAAGCTGGCAAAATCCTGTGTATAAGAATCGCCATTCGATGGCTTGTGAATAGCAGCACGAAGCAAACGATTGGTCCAGTGTGAAGTGTAAAAGAGGGGGTGATTAAATCCCAAAGGAAGACTTACAAAGAATGAGAACATATCCATATATTCTTTACCAGTGATGGAGTCAATTACCCATATGCCATAGCTTGCATCTAAATCAAATACTATGGGTGGTCCATCATAGAAAAGATGTTTCTGTAAGGTAGAAAATACTTCGTTTGGTGATACTTTGAATTCTGTCATATTTCTCCAAAATACCTTAAAATAAATTTCTTTTTATCATTGGCAGCAACCAGACTCTTCATCTCTTCAAGACGAGCAACTTCACGCTCTTTGCGAGACTCTATGTCTTGATAGTTAATTTTGAAGCTATCAAAAGCAACTGGTTCCGCTGGTAAAACAACCTGCCCTCTTCGAGGAGCGATGAATGCTCCTGCGTGTTTTAATAGAGTGAGACAAGTCTTTACCTGTCCTCGTACAATGCTCTGCTTGCTTACCACTCTTGAAATCTCTTCGTATGTAATTTTCTTAACAACACCAGGAGTTGCCATTCTATGGAGTGTCTTGTAGGTTTGCTCAAAGACATACCTTGGCGGATGGCTTGTTTCGATAAAGAAGTGTCTTAAACTAATATCTTTTTCACAATAAAACAACTTACAAACAGATGGTTTGCCATCTCGACCTGCTCGGCCAACTTCCTGATAGTACGCTTCGACTGATGCAGGTATAGTATAATGAAAGACATACCTAATGTTGGACTTGTCAATGCCCATTCCAAAAGCAATTGTTGCAATAATCCAAGGAACATTATCGTTGATAAAATAATTCTGAACTTGGTCTCTTTCAGCCTTTGTTAAATCAGCATGGTATGGAAGTGATAGTTTTGGTATCCCAAAACGCTTTGATGCAACACTGTTCAGGTCTTGCGAGAGCGTTTCACACATATTTCGCGTACCACAATAGATAATCATTGGTACAGGTGTTTTTGGATTGCTTTGCAAGACTTTCGCAATCTCTGCATAAAATGCATTGCTCTTGGAATCTTCATCAAAGAAACTATCACCCATCAAAGTGAGATTGGGTCTATCAAACCCAGTCACCTTTATCAAGGGGTCTTTCATTCCAAGTTGTTTAACTATGTCTCTTTTTACCTCTGGTGTTGCTGTCGCTGTGGCTCCCAGTACAGGTGGCATTCCCATTAACTCTCGAGCTTCTTTTAATCTTCTATAATCTGGACGGAAATCATGCCCCCATTGACTTATACAATGAGCTTCGTCAATAACCAAAAGGGATACCTTGATACCACGAACCAACTCTCGAAAACCCTCATTACCAAACCGCTCTGGGGCCACATAGAGCATCTTAAACTTATTGTTCCTTATTTCCTCAACTCTTTGACGATACTCCCCTTCATTTAAAGAGCTATTCAAGAATGTAGCTGGTATGCCTTTGTACACTAAAGCATCCACTTGGTCCTTCATTAAAGCAATCAAAGGAGAAATAATGACAGTAAGCCCCTCAAGGAGTAAGGCAGGTAGCTGAAAACAGAGACTCTTTCCACTACCTGTCGGCATAAGAGCAAGAGTGTCCTGTCCTTTTAGGATAGCCTCTATCACTTCTTGTTGGCCTGGTCTGAACTCGGAAAGACCAAACTTCTCTACGAGTACTTGCTTTGGGTCCATTTACTTCTTTTTCTTCTTACAAGAACAATCGGGCTCTTCTTGCTGTTGCTCTTCTTCTTCATCAATACCACCTAAATAACGAATCTTCTTGCCAAGTTTCTTTGCCTGGTCAATCTCTAACTGCATCCCCTCTGAAATCCCATCCATTGTGAATGCCCATAGCTCGTCACACAATTTTAACAACTCTAGTCCATTGGCAAGACCAAGCTCACGCTCATTAGCATTCCTGTCGTCTAAAAATCTTGTAAAATATATATGAGGGGCTATCGGAATTTGATTCTTCAGTGCTACTATGCGACAAAGACATTCAGCAAGCTTCATATTGTTTTCCATATCTCCACGAAGCCGACTGCTGACAAAGATAAGCTTCTTACTTGGTTTGTTCTGGCTTTTCTTCATTTGTTTCCTCAATCTTCTTCGCTGGAAGAATCTTTACATTTCCCAAAAGGATGTTTCCTTTTTCTTCTGGAAGGTGGTAGTGTAGAAGTGTTTTCTTTTTCCTTTCGACTGGTTTCAGACCTGCCTCTTCTCTTTCAGTGTTTATCTCTGCACGAGTTGCTCCTGGTCTGAATGGAAATAGCCAACATTCCTTTGCTGTGCAACGTTTGATTTCAGCTATCTGATAACCCATACACTCCATGCAATGATTACGAATAGCATCTCGCCTTGTACAAATCTCACCAATCTTACGACGACGACTCTTTAGTTTAGCCATTGTTCTTCTCCAGTCTGTTCTCATGTTCCACTTCATAATGGCAATTCTTACATAATACAATGCATTTTTCTATTTCTTCCCGTGTCAATCTCATATAACATCCCCATTCTCAATAATTTTGGTGTCCTCATAACCACTTACCAATCTTCTATAAAGTTCCAATTTTGCACACTCCAAAACACCAACAGCTGCATTATACTTATGATACTTTGGAGCTCCTACCAGGCTCATAACTCCAATTAGTAGTCGTGTGATTGTGTAATTTAGACGACCATCGGCAGCTGATAGGTCTGACTCGGGTGTCAGGTCCCGAATGAGTGTAACTAGTTGATTGATTGTTGCATCCAACTTCCGACGCTCATCCATTGGAATATAGGGCATGTTATTCTCCTTTCAACTTCTTGAATAAAGCAACTCTATAATAGGGCATACAAGTTGATAAATAAGTTCCTCTTGGAGGTGGATTTAATCGTCTAACCTCTTCCATAGTTACTGAACTCAGTTCTTTATGCTTGGAACAATGGAAGGGTAATGGTAGTTTTAAAGAAATAGTTTTCCACCCCTCTTCATACCCCACCATTGGACAATCATTAGTTGTGAGTGGATAGAGTCTATACTCACATCCTCCACACTTTTTACAGAACTCACTTTCTTCTTGCATCGCATAACCTTATGATTTCAAGACCTCGCTTGAAGATTTCTTCCGAAATATCAGCAAGGTCTTTTCTACCTTCAATATACTTTTTGAGAGCTTCGTGAGAAGAAACTGATTCATTGATTTCTTCATTGCGACTTGTATGTGTTCTTACAATATCATAAACCAACCCAGCATCAAATTTTGCCTTACTTGTGATTGCTTGGATGGTTGACTTATTGACTTTGCAAAAGTCAGTTTCACGAACCTTAATCTCAATCTTTATAATACTTTTTGGAAGTCTTATCTGGTCGACACTATCGGTGATTCTCTTCGTTAAGTCACCCTCTCCATCAGATAAATCTATGCGAATTCTATACAGGTCTGTCGCAGGTAAATTGATAAAGTCAAAGGTATTAGACTTTGTATCATAAACCACAAACCCCACTGGCTTATCTGCTTGGCTGAAATCTATTCTTTCCAACGCTCCTGTGTAGATTGTTGTAGGTGTTTTACTAACCACCTGATGCTCGTGAATGTGTCCAAGGATAGCAAAGTCAAAGCCCTTTAAAAATGATTGTGGAACTACTATCTCATTGACTTGTTCTGGGTCAACATAACCAGAGGGCATGTGACAATTCTCTATTGTCTGATGTCCCACAAATAGTTTTAAACCAGTACTTGTTTTAGATTGTAACTCTTTAATGGTATCATGGTAATATTGCAATGCTTCTTCATTTGTTTTAACACCCAGCTTCTGTCTGTAAACATAAGGCATCAAAACCACATTGAGACCTAGTACCTGGAACACATCGGGCTTATCGATAACTCTGATGTATTTCTGGTCGGCTAGCGCGCTAATAACTCCTGCAGTGTGGGAAGAACCTTCACTCACTACAATGTCATGATTGCCTACAAGAATAAGAGTCTGGACCTTCTTCTCTTGTAGATAATGAAGTCGCTTTGCAAACTCTTCTTGTTGAGTATTAGTGGGGTGACGAGTAGCATAAATGTCACCTGCCAAAATAAGCATGTCTATCTGATTCTTTATAACATAGTTAATGATATTATCAAAAGACTGCAGTAGGTCTTCAAGGCGAGTATGAAGCCCTGTCGCAGGATTGATGCGACCTAACTGCATTGAGCTCCCAAAATGGGTATCAGCTGTTACCGCAATCTTCATTTCCTATCTCCTTGTCAATCTTACTTTTTATATTCTCCAAGGTCAGTTCTTCGTCATATTTTACTCTTATTAGAGTGTAACCAAACTTTTTACATAGGGCATTCTTCTGTTTATCTAAATCTTGTACATACACAAGAACTTTCTTGGCCTTTTTCAAGCTCACATTATTAAAGCGCACTGGCTTAAAGTGTTGCTCTCCATCATACTCAAAAGATATTTTCCTTTCACGCACACTAAAATCAACCTTCTGCCTGCCCAGGAAACCAAGATTATCCTGTGGTACAACCACTTGACCCAGATAAATCTGTCGAACGATTTCTCCAAGCTGTCGCTCGTTCTTTCCCTCCTGACAAAGAGGACAACGAGTTTTTCTCCACTTCCAACAATCCCAGGTTGCTGAATATGTGTGTCCCAGAGGACACTCAATGTTGAGTTTTGTTGTACTATTTTTATAGGAAGTTGAAAGCAGTTTGTATCCTTCTTTTTGAAATTCATTTTGTATATATTGTAAGGCTGCCTTATATACATCCTCAAAGTTCTGTATTCCACAACTTTCAAGCCATCTCTGTAAATGTACTTCCCTTATTTTCTTATGCGTCTCTTTACTTTGTGGAATCCAAGAAACGCCATACCTCTTTAGAAAAGTTTGTCTCTTCTTGTCTATGACCTCTCGTATCTGATTCGTACTTTCTACTCCATGCCTTTCCAAACAATCTATCCTCTTTTTTTGTTGTATTGAACCAGCCTGCCAAGGATACTCTGCTCCGTATCGCTTCTTATTGGTCTTTTTGGTTTTATCGCGTACCCTCTTGCATTTTTGAGGATTATCAACACCATACTTTTTTATAAAAGTTTGCTTTGCCTTAATCAACTTGCATTGTGGATGCGCTGTGTACTTACCTTGTAAGAAGCATCTATACGGGGTCTCTTTGGTTTTTCCGCAAACTTCACAATAATGAACAACTTTTCGAGGAGACCCAAGAGACAAGGTTTGAGGCCAGTATCCAAACCTATCAAATGTTTCTTGAGCCAGGACTTCCATCTTCACAACCCCTCTCCTATTGGTTCAGCTGTCCAATAACAACCAACACTATAACTCCTAAATGTTAAACTAACCTCATCTCCATTCTGCAAAGGTTGTTCACATTGGGCATACACTATCTCTGGTTTGGTATCATAGACATAAACCTCGTATCCTTGGGATACTTGACAAAGTACCTTACCAAATTTTACATCCCCAATCTTTGCATTCATTTACCACTCCAGGTCGTTTAGTGCCCAATACTTATACCAACAATACCAACACAGAGCTGGTCCGATTACAGGAACAGCATTCCCACTATAAAGTTCCACGCTACAGCATTTACACTTTTCCATTACCATTCCAACTGATTCAATCCGCAATACTCACACCAAAGCTTCCATAGAGGATGTTTTGTATCTACCCAAGGCTCTGGCATAGCATCCATTCCCAGGTCTCTATAAAGCCAACCACACATTTCATCTGTCATTACTTCCACCCTGTCCAGGTTAAAAGGACCATAGCAACAACACCTAGAGCAACTCCTATCATTTGTAGGATAGAAAGTTCTTCTTTAAATATATAAAGTCCTATGAATGTGAATCCGATAATGTTGATTAAACTCCAAATTAACGCTGTTATAATCAAATCTCCACGCAATAAAACAGGGATATAGAGTAGACTACTCAAAGTGTAAGCTATCATGGAAAAAACGAATATCCATAAGCTTTGTTTGATTGACCACAGCTTGGCAAAATAATCGCCAAGAACAACGAAGATTCCGCTTACAAACAGAAGCAAATAGATAAACCAATTCATATGTTCTCCATAAATCCACTTGCGTTACGGTGTCCTCCCCCTCCCTGTTGTTGAGCTACTTCTGCAACATCAACTCCTTGATTGGTGGAACGCAAAGAAAATTTACGCTTTCCTTTTTGCTCATACCATACAGCTCCAAAGGGTCTACCGTGAGCAAGTTTATTACCGATTTCAGATTGCAGAACAGGTGAGTTCACAGCAAGAACTTTATGTCCACCTATTTCCATTTCTTCTGCCTGGTCGGATAGGAAGTCAACAATCTGTGTTTGATAACGCAAAATAGCTGTTCCCTCTATGATAAATTCGTTGATATCTTTCTTTTCTAACTCATCCCACACCTTAAAGTCTTTTGGATAGCTTGATAATGCTGCGTTTACTTCTTTAGAATGTGGGAGCTGAAATTTCCATAAATCTCTATCTTCTATATAAAGAACAATTGGTGGTGTGTCAGGATTTTTAACAGCCCAGGGGGAGCATCTGATAATGTCCCATGCTATTCTGGCTCCTGACTTATTACCATCAAAATAACAATATTCTAAACTTGCTAAATCTTCCCACGCTGTTTTATGATGGTCAAAGACCCGAAGGTATTGTGCTTTGCTTTTCATTTCTTCCAAGACTGGTCGCTTGTATGAAAAATCAACTACCAGAACATTGCGGCCAGTTACATCGGGTGGTGGTTGTTGATAAGACACTTCTTGGAACTCTGCATTTGGATAGACCTTTCTGATTACCCAAGCAGCACAGAATCCATCCATGCAACAAGCATGATAAAGGACTAATGGTCTGTTATTCATTTTTTCACAAATCCTGTTCCGTTGCATTCCAAGCAAATTCGCTCCCGCTGCTTGGCTGGCTTATAATCTCCATGGTCAGGACGACCCTCACCACTGCCTCCACACCTAGGACAATCTATCAATTTGGTGATGTCCAGTGGAATCCATTGACTTTCTTCGTTGAGAATCTCGACCCTTACATTTTCTGATTTCATTTGCTCTTCGACATATTTTTCTACAGTTTTCTTGTTGTCTATCTCCCAGACCCTTTTATTCACCCACACCTTAAACTTCGGATGTTCTGCTAGGCGGTGTAGAGCAACAGCCTGATTCTGGCTGCGCTCTTTGCGTTCTTGGGCTGTTACCATTGCTCCACTTTCTGGGTGTTTTATACGACAAGCATTCATAGTCTTGTTCTTCTTCTGACCACCTGGACCAGGAGAACAATACCAAGTTATTTCCAAGTCTTTCTTTGTTACACTGAATAATACTTCTTTTGCCATTTTACCACTCCATTTTATCAAGTCTCATATGTGAAGTAAGTAGATATTCAATGGGGTGTGTCATGTCCCAACAACAGCAACAATCTTCACATATACGCCTACTAAGAGGAATTAGGTCCTCTGGTTCCCAGATATCTGCCTCTTTGGTACTTTCTCCACCACAATATGGGCAAAGTAGTATGTTTTTTATCAGATTGGGTTCTTCCATATGCTTATAATTTTACAAACATCGGTTCCCAGTTTCCATACCAGGAACTCTCTTTCTTTTTGCCAAATCTCAAAAAGAGCATTCCACAATTCTATTGCTCGTTCTTGTGTTGTTCCAGTAGATACAAGTACCTCTAACCAACATACCTCATGAACTGTATCTTTATATTCGTGTCCAACATAATTATCCCAGGTCTGTCCTATTCCATAATGCCAGCAACCGAAGTCAGTGTTAAAATACAAATAAGGTTCATCTTTAGTACGAGCCAAGACATATTCAGCACTAAACTTATAAGGTGTTACTTGCATTGCTTAAAATACTCTATTGTTGGTTGCAATCCTTCAGCCAATTTTATTGTTGGACTCCATCCCAATCTTTTTTGAGCTATAGTAATGTCGGGCTTCCTCTGTCTGGGGTCGTCCTGTGGTAAATCTTTATAAATAAGTGACGACTTGGAACCTGTCATTTTGATTACCATTTCGGCAAGTTCTTTTATGGAAAACTCCTCTGGATTACCAAGATTAACAGGTCCAGAAAACATATTCTGGTCCATCATAGCAATCATACCATTTAACAAATCATCAACATAACAGAATGAACGAGTTTGAGAACCATCACCATAAATGGTAATGTCTTGATTATTCAGAGCCTGAACTATGAAGTTCGATACAACCCTTCCATCTTGTGGGTCCATTCTAGGTCCATATGTATTAAAGATACGAATGATACGAATATCAACTTTGTTTTGTCTATGGTAGTCCATAAACAATGTTTCTGCTACCCGCTTGCCCTCATCGTAACAACTCCTTTTACCAATTGGGTTCACATGTCCAACATAACTCTCTGGTTGTGGATGGATATCAGGGTCTCCATAAACCTCTGATGTAGACGCTTGGAGAATACGGGCACCTGTTCGCTTTGCTAGTCCTAAAACATTCACTACCCCAACCGTCGAGGTTTTGATCGTTTTAATCGCATTAAACTGGTAATGTATAGGGCTAGCAGGACAAGCAAGGTTGTAAATTTGATTGACTTCGAGATACAAAGGATGAACAATGTCATGTCTTATTAACTCAAAACGAGGATTGCCCACTAAATGTTCGATGTTGGATTTTCTTCCAGTGAAGAAGTTATCTACACAAATAACCTGGTCTCCTCGAGCAACCAGTCTATCACATAGATGGCTTCCTAAAAATCCAGCACCACCTGTTACAAGTATGGTCTTCATTTTACTCCGTTATGAACTTGATCTTCTTTGATCGCCACGTATCAAGGACCTCTTCCTCTACTTCTTTTTCCTCACCCCACACATCTATTTTCTTTATCTTTATCTTTGTATAAGATAGTTTTTCTCTCAAAACATCGAGCACCTTCTTCTTACTGATTCCCATGGCTACCAGAAGTGCTAACCAGCTTGTTTTGTAGAGTTTCTTATCTTTCCAAATAGCATCGTTATCGTTGCTTGAATAAAAGTGTTTAACTTCCGCACGCATCCACTCTGGTACTTCCTCAATCCACCAACCCCTTATGCAGTCGCTTCTAGTTTTTACGAGGAATTTTCCCTCCCCTCCATACCTGTGTAGCGACACCCAGACCTTACGTTTTTTTGTATTCATTTACCCAATCCTCACAAGTATTGCGATAAGGTTCGTTCCAAAAACGATGAGGTTTTATATCCAGGCCAAACACCCTCATCTTTGCATTTCTTTCAGCTTATCAAGTTTCTCTTTAACAAAGTCAATTGCCTCTTGGAACTTCTCTGCCTCTGTTAGGTTGTCTAACTCTTCCCAAATAGTATTAACTTTTTGACGAGCTGCTTCGTATTGTGGATGTCCCTCCAAAGACTCTAGCCAATCTCTGTAACGAACTCCTAATTTAAAATCTAACAGATAAGCTCTTTTACGGAGTTTTTGCTTCTCCATAGCTTCTTTATATCTTGGGTCGACTACTAATGCATCTCCACCTATTCCCTTTAAAATTTCCTGTGCAGTCTCTACTGATTTAGGGTGGTTATGTGTCATGGTCTGAATAAATCTGAAACAATCTCCATTGTCGTTGCATACCCAACACATCCAAGAATCATGACCCGATTCATTGGCTGTAAATATTGTGAGTGAGGGAGTATGGTCATTATGAAATGGACATACTACTTTGAACTTGTCTCGTCCTTGGTCGTCATAAGTGATTCCATAATAAGCAAGAACTGCTCGCATATTTAAACGACTATTCAATGCTTTAATGAGTTCTATCTTGGACCGCTTATCTTCCATCTTTTACTCTCTCAATTGTTATTTTATATTTACCTGGAGTCAGGGTAAAATCTTTTAGTGGGTGCTCAAAATGTTCCTTATCAACCCAAGTAATAAGCGAAATTCTTTCTACGCCCTTATGATTAGAGCAAATCGCTCCACCAACTATACCTGTTCTGCAGGAAGAGAGTCTGCGTGGATTGTTATCACAATCACAAACTTCTCCCACATATTCTATCTTATCTATTTCCATTTTGTCTTCCAATAAAAGGGGAGGAAGACTCTATACGAATCCTCCTCCCTCTCTATCCTACGATTGACACTTACTTCTTAATTGACTTCCAAGAAGTATCGTCTTCTTTTACTGGCTTATCAACCACCATACACTCTGTTGTTAGTAGTGTTCCAGCAGCTGATACTGCGTTCTCCAAAGCCAGACGAACAACCTTTGTTGGGTCAATAATACCTGATTGCACAAGGTCTTCTATCTTATTTGTGGCAGCATTGTATCCAACATTTCCCTCTGCTTCTCTTACACGCTCAACCACCATGTCTGCTGATGCTCCAGCATTGATAGCAATCTGGCGAATAGGAGATTCAAGCGATTGGAGTAGAAGCTTTGCACCAGCAAGTTCGTCATCTTGTAAATCACTTACATCAATCTTGCTTGCAACTCGTAGTAAAGCAGTACCACCACCAGGAAGCACTCCCTCTTGGACAGCAGCACGAGTAGCAAATAAAGCATCTTCCACTCTATCTTTCCGCTCGTTCATTTCAGCTTCTGTTGCTCCACCAACCTTGATTCGAGCAATGCCAGAAGTCAACTTTGCCAACCTAGCTTCCAGAAAATCTTTTTGCATCATTTCACCATTTCGAGCGAGCTCATCAATCTGGAGTTTCAGGTATTGAGCCCTATCTTGAAGAGCCTTGGGGTCACCCATGCCCTCAATGAGGGTCGTCTGTTCTTGGTGAACGATAATCTTCCTTACCTTACCAAAATGCTCACTTGTGAAGTTTTTATAGTTCACACCTGTCTTTTCGCTTACTACTGTACCACCTGTGGCGACTGCAAAGTCTTCCAAGTTTTCACTTTGTCTATCACCATAGCCTGGAGCTTTCACCACAACGATTGGGAAAGCATTTTTTGCTCTATTTACGATTAGGGTATTTTTAGCATCATCTGCCAGGTCCTTAGCAATAATAAGCAGTGACTTACCAGAATCAAGAGCAAGTTGTAGAGGACCAAGTATGTCACGAGCTGTCATACGACGTTCTGCAAGAAGAACATAAACAAAATCGTCCTCCCCGTGAGCCTCATAGGTAGCTTCACCCCTATTGTATTCTGTGCAGAAGATTGGATGTATCCAGCCTCTGTCAAACTCAATACCCTCAATCAGCTCAATATCCGTTTCAAGTCCCCTGGCTTCTTCAAGCACGATTACTCCATCACGACCGACCTTCTCAAAACCCCTCGCCAAGAGCTCGCCAATGTACTTATCTCCATTGGCAGCAACTGTTCCAACCTGAATAATCTGTTCTGTGGAGTCGACAGGAATACTCATTTCCTTCAGAACAGATATAATCCTCAATGAGGCTTTGTCAATACCACGCTTTAAAGCGACAGGGTCAGCCTCTGTATTTACGAGACGAAGACCACGAACATAGATTTCTTCAGCCAAAACAGTAGCACTGGTTGTCCCATCTCCAGCCATTTCTCCTGTACGAGCTGCTGCTTCACGCAGCACCTTTACACCAAGAGCAGCCATGGGATTTTCTATTACTATACTCTTGGCTACTGTGATGCCGTCTTTTGTAATTGTTGGCAGGTCTTGGCCTCGGTCAATAATCACATTTCTTCCCTTTGGTCCCAGAGTAATCTTTACTGCTCTGGCAAGAAGAGAAACACCCTGAAGAATATGCTCACGCGCTTCACTACCAAACAACACATCTTTGTTCTTATTATTCATTGACTTTCTCCTCTATTTATTCTCTAATGATTGCCACAATGTCTCTCTCGGGGATAAGTAAAAACTCCCCCTCAATCTCCAAAGGAAGAGATTGTGGAGCACAAGCCAAAGCATTCACAAGCACAATATCACCAGGCTGTGTTGCCATAGGACCACGAGCTCCTGTATCCAAAATCTTTCCAGGACCACGAGCAACTACTTCAGCCCGAACAATCTGTTGCCTTTCAAGTTCTGGAAGAATAATGCTTCCAATACTGCAGCCACTTTCGAGCTTCTTCAGAATAACATAATCATTAATTGGCTCAAGTCTTACCATTACAGGCCTCCGTTAGCTTACATAACCTTTTTTAAATTTATGAGTTTTAAGTTTGTTTTCCAAGTTAGTGATAATGCGACTCTCCGCATCCTTAAGAACCTTGTGCCTCTTTTCTATCTCAACCTTACTAATTTTTTCATACTCTTCAGATTGGACAGTCAAAAGACCTCCAAGATAAGTAGCAAGAGCTGGAGTTGTGTCGTCTTCGAGAGCATCCCAAAGACCACATTCTCCAAAATGTCTATCTATGGTCTGTTGTTCTATGCCATTCAGGTCTTGTTTTTTCTTATCGAGAAACTCCGTAATAGTGTGTATTTTTTGTAACATACTATGAAGTTTTATGACAATTGAGTCAGGAACACCTAACTGAATAGATAACCTACGACACTCCGAAATAGTGTCGGTTTCGATTGCTTTTCTGATAGTCTCAATGATGTCAAGTAGGTAGGAACGCCAACCAGTGTTCATGGGACGATAAAATGGAACCACAACTGTCTCACCACCTATAAGGTAAGTTTCGACCTCATAAGGGAAACAATTATCGTCCCATTTTAAAATACTGGAAACAAATTTCGGTAAATCTGCCTCAACTCTTGTCTTAAAGAATATATGCAAGTTATCATCAACGAAACCTGCCTCAATAAACACACCACCTAACTCTCTATGGAGTTGATAGGTGTGTCCAGTGCCATACTCTGATTTCTCAAGAAATAGGTCAAAGTCTTTCACGAACTCAACTTGCATCTTTCTACTTTCCTCTTTCTATTACTTACGACCTGGTAGTACTATTTCGTTCTTCTCACGATAGAAGAACTTACCACCAACACATGCCTTATTGGTTACTGGTACATACTCAAAATTTACTTCTCTATCTTGTGTATCAACATGGACTAGAATAAATCCATTAGCCCAGTTGAGTCCATCTGTATAGACTGCATCCCTTCTGTGTCCACAACCTATTTGATGCCACTCAAAGGGACCAAAAGTTGGAGAATAGGCAGACCACAACTCATGCTTGTGATTATGACCATTAAATCCTGGATAACCCATACGGCGTCCCTCTGGAAGATGGTGGGCAACACAACAATCATAATAGATGCGGAAGTTCTTCGAAATCTCTGCTTTTTCATCACGCTTTGTCCATGCTGTCAAATCAGCATTAGCAACGTAATTTATTTGATGTTCGTCAAGTTTTAGAGCCTTTGCGACATCCCAACCATGCCAATCACTCAACAATGTTCGCATAGCTGAAGAGTTATTACAAAGATGCTTTATCAAACGCTCTTCATGATTACCCTCAATTAAATCAATTTGGGCATCCTTACACATATCACGAAGAGGAGCAAGAACCTTATTGTGAACGAATTGGAGACGACCAACAAGATCCCACTCTCTTGGATCAACAAAGAACTTACCAAACTCTGATAAATCAAACAGGTCACCATCAATGCAAATTATATCTGGCTGAACTCTGTGAGCTGTATCCATAACAACACGCAACCAGAATGGGTCTACATGGATGTCATGAAGGTCAGCAATGCCCAGAATTGTTTGGTAACGAGATTTATTCTTCCGTAAATATCTATCACCCCATTCCTTACGCTCTCTATTTACTTCACGATACTTATCTGCACTAACATGCTTTCCCAAATCACGGGCTAATTTATCCACATCTCGGTCTGGAGCAAGTTCTGCTTGCCTTTTAAATTCCTGGAAAGAAGAGAAATGAGGCTTCCAACAAGATTCTTGTGGATAGGTTCCTAAATTACGATAATGTTCTCGTGTGACGACATGTAGATTATCGTCGCCATAGACCTCCACTTGGACTCGTCGTAAATCATCAACGCACTCTTGCTTTGATGGGCGGTTGTCCTTATTCGTCATAATTATACCTCTCTTGTCTCTGGCCTTGTCATGCGCAACTTCCGTTTCAGATTTCTTGCTGTTTCGAACAGTATTACTTTCTTCGGAGGAGACATTACTTTTTCTTTTGTACTGGGGTGATTAATTAGGCGGGGGCGACGATAACGAACCTTGAAGTGTCCGAATCCTCGTAGAAGAACATCTTCCCCACTTTCCAAAGCTTCAGAAATGATGTCAATAGCCTTCGTAAGGATGTCGCTAATTTGGTTTTGTGGAATTTTATAGCAACTGGAATCGTCTGCTAGCTTTCGGACAATGTCTTTTTTGATCATTCATTATCTCCAAGGTTTCCTATTTATAAAGTAAAACACCGATAGTTTTGCTTGCTTGGGTGTATAAGAGTTTCTATTTATTTGACACCTCTAATCTTTTTTTTCCAAAAGAAATGGGCAAGGCACCCAAAAAAGACTTGATTTGTTGATTGTCAATAAATGCACCTTGTAGTCGTTGATAGGAACCAGAAGATTGTTTGTAAAGCATGTCTCCCCGACCCAGAAGTTTTTCTGCTCCACCACCTCCTAGAATAGTTCTCGAATCTTCTTGGGATGCTACCTTAAAAGCAACACGAGCTGGAAAATTGTTCTTAATGACACCAGAGAGCACATCAACAGATGGTCTTTGAGTTGCTGCTATCACATGGACACCAGCTGCTCTTGACTTCTGAACTATCCTCTGTAGATCACCGCGTATTGTCTTTTTGTATTGGATCAAATCTGCCAATTCATCAATAATTACCACTATTCTAGACATACCTGGAATCTCTGATATATCACTTACTCCTGCCTTGTGTAGTATTTTATAACGAGACTCAACCTGTTGGTATATAAAGCTTAAAATACTTGGTACCTTTTCTATATCTGTAATAACATCTGCAAGCCCCAAATCACCAAACACTGATAACTCTACAGATTTTGGATCAATCATCGTCAGTAATAATTTCTCACGACCTAAATAAATCATACTCGTCAACATGCTTCGTAGATTTACTGACTTTCCTGACCCTGTTGTTCCTGCAACTAATAAATGGGGAAACTCTGCAAGATCCATAACATAGGGATTGTTATAGACATCACCCCCCAACATAATAGGAAGTTTGTATTGTGATACATCTTTTACTTTTGATATAAGTTGTACAAACTCAACGTTCTGGCGCTCTCTATTAACTATGTCTATCACAAACAAAGACTGTTCGTAAATCGGATAAATAATTGGAGGCTCGGGAGAATGTAGAACATAGGCAATGTTTTCTTCGATAGATAACACTTGATCAATCTTAAAATTAAATGGATCAATACTTAATTCGTATCGTGTGAAGGTAGGTCCTTCTACTTTTCGTAGAAGTTGCGTTTTAATACCATAATGTATCAAAAGAGTACAAAGCTGTTGTTCACTACCGGCTATGTTTTGCAATAATTTCTCCTTGTTTCAGGTTTTTCTCGCGCTCGGCTGGTTGCCATCACACTGTTAAAATCTCACAACCTGTCTCTGTTATAAGAATCGTGTGTTCCCAGTGTGCAGAAATTGACCTGTCCTTTGTTATCACAGTCCAATCATCACTTAACTCTCTTGTTTCACCAGTACCTAGGCTAAACATCGGCTCAAAAGTGATCGTCATACCAGGTAAAAGACGAACATTTATTAAATGGACATTACCAGGAGTAGGTTTAAAGTTGGGAATCTGTGGTGGTTCATGAAGACTTAGCCCAACTCCATGACCATAATAGTCAGTTATGATTCCATAACCCCTACTTTTCCCATAATCATAAATAAAACCAGAGATGTCATGAATTAAAACTCCAGGTTTGCTCATCAGTATCGCTTGCAGCAATACTGATTTAGTATCTTCTACTAACTTGACTACCTCTGGAATACCTTTACCTATGATAGATGTGAATGCAGCATCACCAAAATAGTTATTAACAATTGCTCCAACATCTACTGTTATGACATCTCCCTCTTTTAATACCTTATCGTGTCGTCCAATCCCATGTACCACTTCTTCATTCACACTTACACAACTATAAGAGGGGAAAGGAGGACGATTGCCTTGTCTATATTTTAAAAATGCAGACTTCGCTCCAAGTTCTCGTAGAGAATGTTTTACAATGTTATCAACTTGATAAGTTGTGAGACCAGGAGCCAACCTATTTTTTACTTTGTCATGTATCAAAGCAACTACCTTGCAAGCTACCCTAATGCCCTCAATTTGTTTTGGTGTCTTGATTTGTATCAACCTTATTCTCCCATTTTAGTTTCCCAACCCTTGACAACCTATCAATCTGAATACTTTTAATTTTAGGGTCTACCTTCTTTAAGTCTTGCAAATAGAGCTTTAAATTACGAAGAGTGATTTTGTATTCTTTTCCACAAGAAAGTTTCACCTTGGATTCTCTTGCTATAAAAACCCGCTCTGGCTCTTTGATTCCTTCTCTATCTATCCAGAGAATATAGCCAAGTAACTTATTGTAGAAATTAGTACCATCACTCATTATTTATGCTAACTTTACTTTTCCACACTTTCGACAACGCCTGTATCAACCCAAGCCGTCATGAAGTCATACTTCGCAAGATTACGAACTTCCTTGCCATCTACCTTCTTGACCTCATAGACTTCACGATACTGTACAATCACTCTATCACCGGCCTTTAGTTGAGCATAAAGATCGGCTCTATCAACACAGAAATGGCCATGCTGACATTCGAATGTAATAATGTAGCGAGCTGCATTACCTGTTGTGTGGGGCATCCATACAACATGCAGACCACCCCTACCATCTGGCATATGTATAGGCATCAATGTGGTAGATAGGGTACTTGGAGAATACATCAAACCCACTACCCGAGCTTTCTCGAGCATTACCTGTGAGTATTCAGTTCTTGTACAACCACCGAGAGCCACCAGGAACGCGGCCAGCCCCAATAGATACTTCGTCATGTCTTTCTCCTAATCAATTTGACTCAAACAATAAAGAATATAAAGGATGCCAGCAACAGTGGCAGACAAGGCAATAAAAACAGTACATCCAACAGCAACAGCAGATTTCATTGTTGACCCTCCTACTTCTTCATCTTTTTCTTTTCTTCTTCACTCAAACCAAAAACGAAGTCTTGTTTCTCTTCGTCATAATACATATCCAGAATACCCTCTTGGGCCATGTCCATAGTTGTTTCAGTGATGATTACACCAATAAACTCATTCAGTTTATCCGTGAGGTCCTCGATGGACATCTCAACACCCCAAATCTCTGGTGTAAGAATAAATCTGTATAAATCTTCTTTTGTCAGGCAAGTAGCTTCCAAAAAAAGTACATCTACCATCTGATGTACATTGTCAATATTGATCTCTATGGAAGACTCTCCCATTTCCTCTTCACTTATTTCCTCACCATCATCAAGGTCATCATCGTCATCATCATTGCCCAAATTATCAAACTCACTCATTAGAATCCCCTTTCTTCTAATCTAACCGCGATTGCATTGTATCCATCAAACTCACTTTGGACATTCTCAATATCTGTTTTAAATCCTTCGTCATTCGTTGATAGGTCCATAAGTGTATATTCTTTATCCCTGAACTTCTTTTTCAGTTGCTCAAGAAATACCTGTCGTGCCTCATCGGCATATATTCCTTTTGCTTCGTGTGTACGCAGTTTAGGACTGCGTAGATAAATTGTCTTACCCTCTGTATCAATTCGTCCATACTTTACAACCACATCAAATAAGTGGTTTTTCTGAAGGATAGACATCTCATAAAACTTATTGTGATTATCGTTTCTGTTCTCGAGTCGTACAAATGCCTTATTCACCAGTCTAATTCTCCAAAAAGAGCACCAGGGTTGGGACCCCAAGACACCATGTTACCATTCTTGTCGTAGGTATGTCCATTTGATACACGACCGACTAGTTGGCCACCTGCATCTCTAACATCCATGCGGTCCTCATCATAGGTATCAACATAACCCACAATCTCGTAGCTATTATTACGAATCGCTTGTCTTTCCATTAAGTTCCTCCTTTTCGAGAACCTTTTTCCAATGCCCTATTTGGTCATTTGCCTCTTGCCATTTATTTAACATCTTTTGTGCTGTTTCTATCTTTTTATTTATCTTGCGACGAAATTGTGGTATACTCACTGTCTCTTGGACACACTTTAATGGAGACCCATAAGTAACCAAGAATGTCAAGTCTTTATTGTCTGGAATTTGTCGATAATAAGACCCATCACCAACATAATACTTTTTCATACGACGCTCTGTAAAGTCACATATATCTCGTATTCGCCAATCTCTTACTCTGTAAGACTCTTGATATATAACTCTGTAATAATTTGTCTTTACTCGCCAAACATCAAGAACCATTATTAGTATGTAGTGAGATGGAAAATAGTGATTCTGTCCCCTGTCTTTTAGAAGAAAGATGTCACCTGGCTTACAGATTGGATTCTTTGCTGGATTTTTAGAACAGAGCATTTATAGCCTCATCAAGTATATCTTCTTTTAGTACAAGAGCTTCCATTTCTTTATCGTATGGTGTATATTTCTTATAAATATTATCCACAGCTTTTGAGTCGATTGTGAAACCCAACTTATCAGCAAGATAAACCATCCTACGGAATAGATGATTTACAGAAGCCATCGGT